>WBZM01002494.1_pt1 | contig 15535 bp, 20 predicted proteins | sample 5204271 | NCBI WGS metagenome assembly WBZM01 (sample SAMN12344346, study PRJNA552823) | activated sludge metagenome | biome: Activated sludge suspended growth; feature: Nitrification reactor; material: Wastewater; isolation source: activated sludge from nitrification reactor of wastewater...
AACATGGAGTATTTTAAGCTTAAAATTATGCAAAAAGTTGGCTACTTAAACAGCCGTTTTGCCCTTCAATGGAAGTATGACCCTGAATCCAATTAAACCCCTATCCCCACAAAAAGAAGAAAGAGGCAATAAATTGATGAACAAAAGGGCAACTGTCAGATTAAATCCCAACTTCTACACATTATTTTAACAACTGTCTAAGAAATATCGTCTGTGCTGCATTTTTCGTTTCGTAAAATTTAATATAATCCCTAATGCCGATCAAATGCGAGTTGATTGGTCTATGATTCGCATTATATGTCTATGAAGCAAACTATTTGGATAAATTTATGAAAACAGCAGTAACCTTACTATTATTCCTTCAAGTCTTTTTTGGTTACGCAATAGAACAGTCCAATGCTGCGGCAGTTCAGAATGCATGCTTAGAATTTTTTCAAAGAGGCTCTGCAAAGCGGATTTTTGATTCTCAGAATGAACTACGAAATGCCCTTTTAGAGTCTTTGTATGAAAAATCTCCTAGAATTGCTGATTTAATTGCTGCTCCAAATAATAGATTCAGTAATTCTGAATTAGCTAAAGCCGTAAGCGAAAAAGTCGCAAAAAAATGGTGGGTATTTAATGTCAAAGATACATTGAGAGGAAGCGTGGAGCAACATGGTTCTAAACTCGTTATTACGATTGGGCATCTTCTAGTAAATTCTGACTTAAAATATGGTGAATCACCTATGGGACTAGGCCTATCTTTTATAAATGTAATAGCCGGAGTAATTGATGGGGTTTTAATTAGAGCTTCAAAAAACAAAAAAATTAAATCTGTAGAAATTGTTGCATATTCGGTAATCCATCCGGGACTTAAGCAGCTGCTAATTACTAGTGGTTTTAAATTTTATCACTCACAGTCCTTATATGATATGGGCTCGTCCTTTGGTCTTGAGATAAAATTGCGTTAGGAATTCATTTATGGGTCAACTGAAACTGACACTGATTCTATTGGTTACACGTTGTAATTATATCTTATGATGACTGAACCCGGTGTTCGGAAGTGGGATTCAAGGGGAAAATATTTGTTTTTTCAGTTTCTTGGCACTCAGGTCGAAGTTTTTGTATTGACCCTTGGTTTTATATGGCTGCGTCCTCTCATTCAATTGGATGGAATGTACGGAGCTATTGTTCTAGGATTGTTGTTTACAGCAATTCGAGTGTATCCGCGGCTTTGGAATATGTGGATACAGTCAACATATCCAAATAGATTACTAGGAATTGAGATAATCAATGGCACCATTAGTACCTTGACTATTGTTTGTGGATTGCAATTGCTAGGCGGAGGAGTTTACTAGTAAAATCAATAAAACCCCTTCCAGATTCTTGTTATATTGTACTTGCGATTCTTTCTGAAGGTAAAGTTCATGGATATACCTTGGAAAAAATGGTTTTCAATAGAGGATTTCGATTTTGGACTCAACTGGGACGCTCTTCTATTTATAATTCTCTTCAAATGCTTGAAAAAAGTGGGTTGGTAAAAACTGAGCTGCAAGATGCTGGTGGTCCTACTCGCAAAGTCTTTGCTATTACCAAAGCTGGATTACAGAGATTAAAAAAAGAGGGATTCAAACAATTGGCGGAACCTGCACATTGGAGAAGTGAAATTGATCTTGGAATCTAGGCTTTACCGATTTTAGATCAGACAGATAGAGAGAAGGCCATTACTGATACTCTGGAGTGCCTTGAAGAAAGAGCTGAATATAGCAATGAACGACTTAAATGGTGTCGAGACCGAGGACTTGAAATGCCAGCCCTTACCTTTGAACGAACAGCAGTCATGTTGGAAGCTGAAATAAAATGGTTGAAAAATAGTTTTAGGAAGTTTGAAAGCAGATCAACTCAATTTTCATATGAGGATTGGCAAAAGTATGAATACAGTGAGCCTCCAAAATCTGATTCGATCTAAATCAATAACTTAATTCAACGGAAAAGGTTTTATTTATGGATTAGCTCAGTCAGCTAACATTTGAAGGGATACCTAGGCAAAAACGCCGGCCTTCCCGACCAATTTGGCCGTTGAAAAAGCGGCTACAAAACTTAAAACCCACTCCACGAGAACCATTATTAAAAAAATAGAAAATATGGAAGGCAATCCTTGTCTGCCCGAAGGTAAATCATATCAAATTGAATTGCAAGTTAAGCAAGCTTCATATGATCATGAAAAAAACAAAATCGTTTATTCTTGGGAAACCGTCAAAACTATCGGTGTAGACAATGATGGAAATATGATGGAAGTTTGTGCCGAATAAATACTTTCAATAATACTGTTTTTAGAACGTAACTGGCCTTTTGAGGAGCTAAATTTTATTATTGAAAATCTGTTCTTGATTAAGTCCAGTGATGTGTTTGAGTTTATTGATTATAAAATACAATATTCCTAAAAGTGTCAGCATGGAAGGGAGCATGATGATTAAAAAAGACCATTTGGTCATGTCTGCCATTTGCTCGTTTAAAATTTGAGTGCGAGCGTCTCCTATGATATGGATATCGATGGGTGTAAATATCGCATAGGCTAAGCCAAAATTTAAGATGGAACTTAGCGCAAAAGATAATGAAAGTAAGACAGTGCCATTTTTTAATAACTCTTCAAAATCATGCTCTTTTTTTAAAGTAGTGATAGAATGATAAATAAGCTCTAGATTTAGAATTTGCGGGTTTAAAAATAAAATCTTAATAAAAGGTTTTTGGCTAAAGGCGGATACAAAAACAAAGGTACCAATCAGGAGAGGAAATGCCGCTTCTTTAATGGCGAACCAAATTCCTTCAAGTTTAAGAAGAAGAAAAACACCTGAAAATACAATATGAATAAGTCCAAGCAAAGAAATAAAGTTGGTCTTCCTTTTTTTCCAATAGTCGTAGGTGCCATAAACGAAGGGCAGGGAGAAGGCAAGAATAAGAGCAGGAGTGGGTCCTAAAAATTTCCCGCCTTTGTTGAGAATGAAGATAGGCAGAAGGATATTAAAAAGAATAGTTAAAAATGGATTTTCCGCTTTTGCCGGCTCAACGACTTTGTTATTAGATTTGGTAGTGTTCGTTATCATTGATTTCTGTCTTAAATTCCAGCCTGGTTGAGCATGTTAATAGATTGTTGAAAAAGAGGGCTTGCCATGTACTGAGAGAGAATCATTTCTGTTTTATGGCTTTCAGAAAGAACTTGAGAGAGTAAAAGCAATAGGTCTTCCGAGGTTACGATTCCCACAATTTCTTCTTTTTGAGTGATCAGAAAAGCGGAAACCTTTGATTCAATCATGCTATGAACAATCGTCTTTACGGGAGTTTCAATATCATAGGTTTTAACGGGAGAACTCATAAGGGAAGAAACGGTTTGGTTTTCTGAATGAGCGCGCAGAAGGTCTCGGTCTGAAACCATTCCCAAGATGTAATCGCCGCCAGCGTCTTTGATAGGTAAATGTCGGAACCAGTTATTTTGCATTATTTTTTTTGCTTCGTGAACAGACATATCTTGAGGAATACAAGTTAATTTCCTGGTAATCTGATTTTTAAGTAGAATTTTCATAAGCCCCCCTTCAATCCATTTTCTTCTCGTGAGTATTCTTTGTCAGGAATGTCATCATGTAAAGTGAATTTAATTCACTTAATGCGGCTAACATCATTTTTGTCAAAGTTTTTTGCTATAAAATAGATTTATTCGCAGAGATGTGATAAGAACCTCTGCCTATGACCATAAAAATTGAAAATTCACATGAAAACGCAGATAAAAACTCAAATAAAAATCCAGATACAAATGTAAATATAAAAACGAGGAATTTTTCAGATTTAAATCTGGATCCATTATTGTTAAAAGCCGTGAAAGAACAGGGCTACGAGAGTCCAACTCCCATTCAAGAGCAAGCCATTCCCTTTTTACTTCAGGGCAAAGATTTACTTGGTTGTGCTCAGACAGGTACAGGAAAAACAGCGGCCTTTGCTTTGCCTATTTTACAGCATTTGCATGTGAATAAAGTCAAACTGGAGCCCAAGCAGGTGAGAACATTAATCTTGAGTCCCACTCGAGAGCTGGCCGTGCAGATTCATGAGAGTTTCCTAAGTTATGGAAAGCATCTCCGGCTAAAATATGCGGTTGCCTTTGGCGGCGTTGGCCAAGGTCCGCAGGTTTCTTCTTTAGCCCATGGAGTTGATGTTTTAATTGCCACTCCTGGTAGGTTACTAGATTTGATGGGACAAAGATGCCTTTTTCTAAATAAGGTGGAAATTTTTGTTCTGGACGAAGCCGATCGGATGTTAGACATGGGGTTTCTTCCTGATATAAAACGAATTTTGCCTATTTTACCAAAAAAACGACAAACTTTATTTTTCTCTGCAACCATGCCAAAGGACATTAAAGCCTTGGCTGATTCCATGTTGCAGGAACCAATTCATATAAAAGTAGCTCCCGTTTCATCTACCGTGGAGCTGATTCATCAGTCCGTGATGTACGTTGATAAAGCTAAGAAAAAAGATTTATTGATGCATTTATTAGAGGACAATCAATTTCAAAAAGTGATTATTTTTACCCGTACAAAGCATGGGGCTAATCGACTATCAGATGCTCTCATGAGTCTACGTGTCAAGTCAGAAGCTATTCATGGAAACAAATCTCAAAATGCGAGACAAAGAGCTTTGGAAAATCTCAGATCAGGGAAAAATAGGGTTCTTGTCGCTACGGATATTGTTGCCAGGGGGATTGATATTGACAATATTTCTCATGTTATCAATTACGAGCTACCTGCAGATTCTGAAAGTTATGTTCATCGAATTGGAAGGACGGCCAGGGCCGGCACTAAAGGCATCGCGATCTCACTTTGTGATTCAGAAGAAAGATCTTATTTGAAGGATATTGAGAAACTTATTGGAAAAGCCATTCCTTTAATTAAGGAGCAGCCTTTTCACTCAAGGTATGTTGAAGAAGCCAAAGTTCTTTCAAAAGGACAGGCTAAAGCCTTGATTGAGGGAAAAGGTAGAGGGGGCCGAAGTTCTGGCAAACGGCCTTTCCAAAAAAGTAGAAAACCCAAATCTGGTCATCGAAGCAAACCCTTTTAATCTCACTGAGTGAGTTTCTGGTATGAATAGTCTTAAAGGTACGAATAGGTTTAAAGGTACGAATAGTTTTAAAGAAACTCTCGAATTATTAGTTCCAGAAGTTCAAAAAAAAACCATCTTGGGTCTTATTGGAGATTTAGGGTATGGAAAAACCACCTTGGTCAGCGAGTTACTTGGTTCCTTTGGTTTGAAGATGACAAGTTCGCCTACCTTTTCGCTTATTAATCCTTACAGATTAGCTAACGGCCTTAGAGTCTATCATGTGGATCTTTATAGGCTGAAAAATTTTGAAGAAATAGAAGCTTCGGGTTTTTGGGATTTATTTGCCGATGACGAGGCTTTTTTTATTATTGAATGGATAGATCGATTAGATATTCAAGAATTGCCTTTCCATTTTAAAAAAATTATTTTGACAATTTCTTTAACAATGAATGATTTATCGAAGGACCCAGTGAGGTCCTACCATCTTAACTGGCTTTCGTTTCCATAGATTTTTTGTTATAAAAATGGGTCATCTCATTGGTGAGAGATTCCATTTTTTTCAAGGTGTTCCAGTTATAAGAATTAGTTTCACCAAGTCCCATCAGAAAACCTATGAGTTTATTATTGATAATCATCGGGCACAGGGTGATATTTCCAGGAACCTCTCCTAGATTCCAAAAGTCAAAAAACTTTTCATTTAGTTCATTTAAGACCACATAGCCATGGTAGGACTTGATAGTTGACGCGACGATTTTAAACACACTTGGTTCAGAAAGAAGAATCCCATCGATATTTTTGTTTCTGGGGCTGATGGTGTCGGTCCAAGAAACAGGGATGGTGAAAGACTCTGAAGGGTCAATCGCAAATAGGATCATTTTGTCGTATACCATTTTGCCTTTATTGAAAATTTCCTGAGAGTAGGTTTCAAAATCATGGGTATTTTGTTTTTTTAACGAAACCAAATAAGGCATGCCCTTCTTAAGATCATCTTGAATTTGCGAGGGAAATGCAACGGTTCGTGTCAATGAGCTGTCAGTAGCTATCGTCGTTACCGATGTTCCGTGATCATTATAAACAAAGGATGTCGGCGAAGTCGGAGGAAGGGGTGCTTTGTGTATACTGGTCGCATAGGGAGTGCTCGGCATTGAGGGCATGGAGGGGGGCGATGGGGACAGCTCCAAACCTACAGGTGATTCGTCAGTTTCGGTATTTAAAATTAAATTATTTTCTTCACCTTCAGAGGATTCAATGAGTTCAAAGCTTTCAGAAAGATCTATTTTTTCAGGATCTAATTTTTGTTGTTCCTTATTAAGAATTTTTATTGGTGGTACCGATATATCTTTAATTTTTTCACGAGCCAGATTGGCTCCTTTTTCTGAATTAACATAGTATTGGTAAGTTTTTTCAATATTGGGTAAATCAGCAAGAACAAAAACAGGCCTTAGAGAATTGGGAAAAGAAAAAGGTATTTCTAGGCAAGCAACAAGAAGGTGCCCATCCCAGATTCCAAGTGGGACTATTTCGGGACTCCATTTGTATTCTGATTTCCAGTCTTTCCAATTTGACGTGGGAGGGAGTTGTGATTTGAAATAACCATCTTTGACGTAGGGTAATTTAAAACAATTTTGTGCCCATTTTATATATTCCTGAGATTGAATTTTCCCTTTACTGAGAGCGTATCCTAAAGGAGAGTAATTCGAGTGGCTTTGGTTATACTCTGATTCAAAATTTGCTAATTTATGAGAAAAGGCTGCAAACCATTTTTGACTTTTCATGCTGGATTAGAATCGGTTCTTTCATAAGAAACCTTAAAATTCTTTAATATTCAGGTCTTTTTGCTTGTAAAAAATATGTTCATTATTTGGATATATGGGTATCGCTTTGAATTATCTGAAAGCTGTGCTAAAAGTCCTGTCTCTATGAGCTTAAATTTACGCTGGTCCTATTTGGACCACAATGCAACAACTCCAGTGTGGGGTGAAATGATCCAAGAGATTCCTAAGTGGTTAAATTCATTTGGAAATCCAAGCTCAATCCATCAGTCCGGGAGATCTCCCAAAAACATTATTCGGGAGGCTCGGAAAAGTATTGCTGACTTCCTAAGGGTATCACCCCTTGAAATCATATTTAATTCAGGTGCGAGTGAAGGGAATAACACGGTTATTAAAGGATTCTATGAGTCACTCATTTCAGGGAGGATTCCTGCCGAGCGAAATGAATTTATGTGTTCTCTTGTGGAGCATCCAAGTGTGATTAAATCCTACAAGTTTATAGAATCAAAGGGTCTCAAGGTTCATTGGATCCCAGTAAGTCAAAAGGGAGCTATTGATTTGGCTTTTTTCAAAGAAAAATTATCGTCGAAAATAGGTTTAGTGAGCGTTATGGGAGCTAATAATGAAACGGGAAATATTTTTCCAATAAAAAAAATGGCCCAGGAAGCTCATGAGGTTGGAGCTTTTTTCCATTGCGATTGTGTGCAATTAATTGGAAAAACTCTGATTGATTTTTTGGATTTAAATGTCGACTATGCCACTTTTTCTGGACATAAATTCTATGCCCTAAAAGGAACAGGATTTTTATATGTAAAAAAAAATTCTCCCTACCAGAATTTGATAGACGGTGGGGCTCAAGAACGATCGCGAAGAGGGGGAACTGAAAACACCTTAGGAATTGCCTCCCTGGGGTATATGGTAGAAGTCATTTCAAACCAACAAGAAAAAATAGATGAAATCGAAAATTTAAGAAATAAATTAGAAGCAATTATTTTAAACCGAGTTGACGGAGTGAAAATCACTGGCATTGAAAATCCAAGACTTGTAAATACTTCTCATATGACTCTTGAGGGTATTGATGGCGAAACGTTACTCATGAATTTAGATCTAGAAGGTTTTCATGTTTCGACGGGAGCTGCCTGTAGTTCAGGAAATCCTGAGCCAAGTCCGGTACTTTTAAATATGGGATTTACGAGAGATCAGGCTCAATCAAGTCTTCGAGTCTCCCTGGGATGGAATTCAAGGTATGAGGAAATAGAAAGATTTAGCTTAGCATTAGAAAAAATTATCATCAGATTAAGAGAAATAAAACATGGACAAAAATATTTTAACAATTAAAAATAAGCGGGTCCTCGTTGCCATGAGTGGGGGAGTTGATAGCTCCGTCGCTGCGGCTCTTTTGGTTGAGCAAGGTTATGAAGTTATCGGTGCAACCATGCAGGTATGGGATTATTCTTATTGTGGAATTCAGGGAGGAGCTGAAATTCAGGAGGGGAATGGTACTTGCTGTTCCAGCCTAGATGTAGACGATGCTCGAAGTGTAGCAGATAAATTAAATATTCCCTTTTATGTTATTAACTGTGAAACCAAATTTAAAGAGAAAGTGATAGATCCGTTTATTGCGGATTATCTGTCTGGACAGACACCATTGCCTTGTGTGAATTGTAATACGTATTTAAAGTTTGATCATCTAATCCAAAAAATGAAAGAACTAGATTGTTCCTATTTGGCAACGGGACATTATGCTCAAATTGTGAAACGAAATGGCAAGTCCTTTATTCAAACCTCAGAAGATGATTGGAAAGATCAAACTTATTTTCTCTTTACGATCCAGCCAGAAATTATACCCCACTTACTTTTTCCTGTGGGGGAATTCAAAAAACCTCAAGTCAGAGATTTAGCAAAAAAATGGGGATTAACTGTAGCCGCCAAAAAAGACTCTCAAGGAATCTGCTTTGTTGGGAGTCAGGGGTATGACCGCTTCATTGAATCCCAAGTGAGTGCAGAAAAATTAAATGAGAAAAAAGGACTCTTAAAACGCTACCCCTCAGGGGAGGTTATGGGAGAACATCAAGGGATCCATCACTACACTTATGGACAAAGTAAAGGCATAGGGTTAAACCATCATGAAAAGTTATTCGTTATCAAAGTGGATGCTGTCGATAATAGCGTTTGGGTAGGTGATGAAGAGTATCTTTTTGGAGATAAAGTGGAAATCAAAAGGATGCATTTACTTTCGGAACTCGAAGAAAACAAAGAATACTTAGTTAAAATCAGGTATCAGCATAAGGGTTCTTTGGCTAAGATTGTTAAGAATGCGGATAGTTACCAGGCGCAGTTTCGTGAAAAACAAAGGGCGATAACTCCGGGACAAGCCGCCGTCATTTATGATGAAAACAGATTGATGGGTGGGGGATGGATACAAATTTAAATTTTCAATACCACACTTTTGGTTGCAAAGTGAATACCTACGACACGGGCCTGATACAAAAGAAAATGGTTTTAAAAACCAATGGATATCCAGTTCATATCTTAAACACATGTGCCGTGACTCAAGAAGCCACTAAGCAGGCGGTTAGATTGATTCGCAAGTTAAAAGCCAAGGATCCTATTTCAACTATTGTGGTCACTGGTTGCGCCGCTCAGGTCGACACTCAGCAGTTTGAAGCCATTCCCGCAGTAGACCTTGTGGTTGCTAATTCCCATAAACATGAGTTGCCAGAGATAATGAATTTATTCTTCAAGAAGGAGATAAAAAATAAAGTTTTTAAAGGGAATATCTTCAGAAAAGAGGATCTGGGAGTGGGTGGCGGAGAGGAAAAAGAACACACCCGGTCTTTTCTAAAAATACAAGATGGCTGCAATAGTTTTTGTTCTTATTGTATCATACCCTATGCTCGAGGGACCTCTCGTTCCTTGGCATCATCACATTTGGTTTCTAAAATAAATGAAATTCACAACTATGGAGTTTTAGAAGTGGTGTTAACCGGAGTTCATATAGGAGACTACTTTGATGCTCAATCAAATTTAAACCTGGATGGGTTATTGTCTGAGATATTAAAAAAAACCAAGATCCCGCGGATTAGGCTCACCAGTTTGGAGCCCGTTGAAGTGACGGAAGCCTTAATTGAAATTTTTAAAAACCCACGAATTTGTCCTCACTTTCATATGAGCATTCAAAGCGCAAACACTGAAGTTTTGAAAGAAATGAAAAGAAATTACACTCAAAAGGAAGTTATAAATACCCTGCTCAGGATTAACGAAATCTTTCCTGAATCTTTTGTTGGAATGGATGTGATTGTTGGTTTTCCAAACGAAACCAAGGAACGCTTTGATGATACCTTACACGCGCTCAAAGACTTACCTTGGAACCGCCTTCATGTTTTTCCCTATTCAGAAAGATCGGGGACAAAGGCAGCTGCCATGACAGAGATCATTCCAATTTCCGAAAGAAAACAAAGGGCAGAAGCTCTTCGTGAGTTAAGTTATGAAAGATTGTTGGCCTCTGCCCGTCAGCAGGTTCATAAGGAGAAAAATATTTTGATTATGAAAAACAAAGTTGGACTGAGTCTCGATTACTGGAACGTTTATATTCCAGAAGCAAGTGAGTTTCTAGAATCCTGGGTGGGCGAAGAAGTGAGAGTTAAAATTGTTGGTATTAATGAGAAAAAAAACCAACAAGATGTTGTTTTGATCGGAGAACTGATTGAATCAACATAAACAGAATCAGCAAAAACAGGATCATCAGGAACTGGATCAGGTCGAGCGCAAAATGGATTACAGCTTTAAAGATAAGAGCTTATTATCCTTGGCCCTCACTCATAAAAGTTTTGCAGTCGAAACAAAGAAAAAAGCTCAACACAATGAAAAGCTAGAGTTTTTGGGAGATGCTGTTTTGGATTTTATTTTAAGTGAGGTGCTTTACCGAATATTTCCCAATGATGACGAGGGCGTTTTATCAAAGAAAAGGGCCTCCTTGGTTAACGAGGAAGCTTTGGCGAAAGTAGCTTGTTCGATGGGATTGAATAAATATTTAAGACTAGGAAAAGGGGAGATGCAAGCCGGAGGAGAAAAAAACCCTCGACTTCAGGCCTCGGTATTGGAAGCACTCGCCGGAGCTCTTTTTTTAGACGGTGGCTATGAGGCTGTTAAAAAGTTTTTGCTTACTCATTTTCAAGAAGAGTTAAGAAATTTGAATCTAGAGGTCCATTTTGCTAAAGACTACAAAACAAGACTTCAGGAAGTGATTCAGAAAACTAATAAAACTCCTCCTCAGTATATTTTAGTTTCAGAGACGGGACCCTCCCACGAAAAAGAATTTTATGTGAAAGTGATTTTAGGGGATAAGACATTGGGTCATGGAAAAGGAAAGTCAAAAAAAGAAGCAGAACAAGTGGCGGCAGAAAAAGCCTTAAAGGAATTGCAATGAAAAATTATAAAGCCGGTTTTATTGGACTTATTGGTGAACCAAATGCGGGAAAGTCAACCTTGATGAATTTTTTGATTCAAGAAAAGGTATCTATTGTTACTGCAAAACCGCAAACAACAAGACGCCGTATTCACGGCATTTACACAGACAAATCGGGACAAATTGTTTTTGTCGATTCACCTGGGCTCATTCATGCTACCGCTGGGCTGAATGCCTTTTTAGCCTATGAAGCCCTAGAGGTTATCAGGGAGAGTGATGTTTTAATTGCCGTTTTGAGTGTGGACACTCAGAAAAAAGAAACCATTGAAGAAATCTTGTCTTTAATCACAAAAAGTAAAAAGCCATGGTTTGTCGTGATTACGAAAACGGATTTAAGCGAAAAATCCCATAGGGTCTTAATCATGAAAGATTTATTACAACCATACGGAGTCAGGGTGTTTACCCTATCCTTGAAAGAATCTGAATTAGAGGAATATAAATCAGAACGACCTTTAATCCTCGAACACGGAATTTCACTTTTGCCAGACTCTGAAAAACCACTTTATGAAGAAGATGAGTACACTACCGAATCGGTTCGGCAGTTAGCCTGTGAGATTGTCAGAGAAAAATGTTTTGAGTTTTGTCATCAAGAAATTCCCTATAACATGGCCGTTCGATCTATTCTCTATGATGAGCATTCAAAAAAAGTTCCTCACGTTTCCCTTGAAATTGTTGTTGCTAAAGAAAATCATAAGGGTATGGTGATTGGAAAAGGTGGCGAAAATCTTAAAAAAATTGGTTCAGAAGCGCGAAAGTCGATTGAAAAAATACTCAATGAAAAAATTTTTTTGGATTTGAAAGTTTCCTATCGGGAAAATTGGTTTAAAAACGATCACATAATGAAAGAATTAGGTTATTTCCATGAAAAACGTAGAACTCCTCACAAATGATATTCCGAAGGTAGCCATTGTTGGAAGGCCAAATGTTGGAAAATCAACGCTCTTTAATATTTTAACTGATTCTCGAAAGTCCATCGTCAAAAATCAACCAGGGGTAACTCGAGATTTAGTGATTGAGCCAGTGGAGATTTGGGGTAAAACCTTTGATCTGATTGATACGGGAGGCGTCACAGAAGCTCAGGATTTATTTTCCAAATTGATTAAAGAACAAGTTACCGAATTTTTAGAAACAACGGATTTAATCATTGCCGTAATGGACGGAAGATCGGGACTGGTTCCCGAGGATCGGGACATCTTAAAGCTTGTAAAAAAATCGGGAAAAGACTGCCTGATTGTTGTGAATAAAGTAGACAAGGTTCTTGAAGATGAAACGGCAAAGGCTGATTTTTATGAATTTGGACAGGATCTTGTCAGTTGTTCCTTTGAACAAAGAAAAGGAATTGCAGAAATTTTGGAATGGATCACTCAAAGAATTCCAGAAAAAATAATTACAAAGGATAGGGGGATCACTTTTTCCATTGTAGGAAAACCCAATGTGGGCAAAAGCTCTCTTTGCAATGCCATTTTGGGAATGCCACGAATGATGGTCAGTGCGGTTGCGGGAACTACCATCGATTCCATTGATTCTCAATTTGAGTATAAAGAGAAATTGTATACTTTGGTTGACACAGCTGGATTACGAAGGCCCTCCAAAAGAGAAGATCATGTAGAAATCATTAGTGCCTTTAAATCACATGAGGCGATTCGAAGATCACAAATTGTACTTTTGGTTATTGATGCCTTAGAAGGTCCTACGGAGCAAGATGCCAAGATCTTAAATTCCATCCTTGAGGATCATCGTGGCGCCATTATTGTCGCCAATAAGTCTGATTTGGCTAAAAAAGAAAGTGTAGATTATAAGGAACTCTTTTTGGAAAAAATTAAAAGAGAATTTCATTTTTTTACCGACGTGCGAGTTGTTTTTACATCAGCAAAAAACAAAAATGGTTTGGAAGATTTGTTAAGAGAAATTGAACTGGTTGAGAGCTTGATTAGTTTTAGAGTCTCAACAAGGGATTTGAACGATTTCTTTTTTTCGGCAATCAGAAGAGCTCCATCTCCCGTTTATGGGAATTCAAATGTTAAGTTTTTTTATTTGACCCAGACTTACCAAAAGCCACCAGCCTTTATTGCCTTTGCAAATCATCCAGATGGTGTGACCGTAGGGTATCGACGGTTTTTAATTAATCAAATCAAAGAGCATTATAAACTCTATGGAATACCCATTCGAATATTTTGTATGAAATCAAGACAGAAGAATGGGACTTAGAGCCGATTAAAAGGTCTAGTATTTATTTGATTCCCATTAAATTATTCTAAAAAACACCGACAGGAATTCATCGTGTTGATGAATTTTAGTAGTATGTATCATCCACGGGTGGGAGTGTTATGGCATATAAGATCTTGATTGTAGAAGATGAAGAGGAATTAAGAGAATTAATTTTTCTGCAATTGGAAGAAGCCGGTAGAGAGTTTTTGTTTGCTGCCAATGGTGAAGAAGCGATAAGAATTCTTGAAGAAAATAAAATTGATTTTTTGATTACAGATTTAGCCATGCCAAAAGTGAATGGGTTTGAACTACTAAGATCCATTAAGAAGCATAACTGGGTATTTCCGACCCTTGTGTTAACTGGTCACGCAGATAGTTTGGTTGCAAATCAGCTCCGACCCTATGGTGTTGGACATTTTTTAAATAAGCCATGGAGAAAAGATGAGCTGATGGAAATTGTTAGCTCATCTTTAACCAAAAAAGATAAGTTAACAGGTTGACATGACTTTGAATTAGGTCAAAAATTCTCCCAATGGAGGTCCTTTGAAAAATCTATTAAAATGTTATTTGATCATGTCTTTTATTGTATTGTTATTTAGCTTAAATGTTTTTTCTGAGAGCCTAGATCTTAAAGTTGAGCGTGATGCTGTCAAAACAGCTTGTGCTGCCGAAGCGAAAATAGCTTCTTGCGGTGATGTGGAAGTAGGGGCCGGCTTGCTAAAATGCATTCACAATTATAAAAAAGAACATAGAAAAGATTTTAAATTTTCTGATGAGTGTAAGAAAGCCATGAAAAGCCTGAAGGCGCAGCGAAAAGAAATGATGAAAAAAAGAGACATAAAGAAGTAATTTTAACAATGAGTTCGTCGTCTTTTTGTTCGCAATGTCAGAAGCCAAAAGCAGCTCTTGCCTGCGAATCTTGTTCCGAGATTCTTTGTAAGAGGTGCGCCGAGTTTATCCCTGAAAATGCTTTTCCACTTTTGACGAAGCGTCCTGCTGAGATTGCTCATTCCACCTATTGCACTGCTTGCTATTCAAATTATGTCCTGCCTTTTATTGAAAAATATAAAGCAATTGAAAGTCGAGCCAAAGATATTAAGGTTTTTGACAAGACTCAAGGCAAAGAAACTCGGTTAATAAAAAAAACGGAAGATCCTTTAAGCGTAAAAGATTGTCGTGAATATCAAGAAGCGCTTATGAAATTAGCCTACTTGGCTGCTGAAAACAATTTTAATACCCTTGTTGACGTCGAGATCAAATCAAAAAAAATCCGCATCGATTCCTATCAAACTTCGATTTTTTTTGGATCAGGAATTCCTGCAAAAACCTAGATCTATTTCACTAGAGCTAGACTCATATTGATCTAGACTCAATGAGTGAGTTATGAAATAAAAAAACTTGAGGTGTGAAATGATTCAATGGGAAGACTTTAGGTATTTTTTGGCGCTTTATCGAAATAAAACACTTAAAGGATCAGCTCGAGAGCTAAAGGTTGACCAAGCAACAGTAGGAAGAAGAATACTTAATTTGGAAGAAGATATGAACTGAGCTATTTGAGAAAAGATCCGACGGGTACTTTCTGACTTTGGCTGGCGAAAGAATTTTACCGACGTTGCAGGCTTCAGAGGAAGGTATTCTTGCGGTAGAAAGAATCATCGCAGGTCAAGACGAACGCGTTCAGGGACTCGTAAGAATTGCAATGCCAGGGGCCTTGGCGAATCATTGGTTCATTCCCAAACTTCGACCGTTTACTCAAAAGTACAGACAAATTGAGCTTGAATTTTTGACGGGGGCCGAGGTCGTCAATCTTTCTCGAAGAGAAGCTGATTTAGCAATTCGACTTGTTAGACCCTTGCAACGAGACCTGATTGTTAAAAAAATTGGAGAGATTGAATTACCCGAATCGGCGGATAATTTTTTCTAAGGATTGATGTAAGTCGTTGCAGATAGGGGTTTCCCTTTTTTTAGAGTTGAATCACACTTCACCAGTTGGGTGAGGATTCATTTTTTGACTTTTCAATAA
>WBZM01002496.1_pt1 | contig 15524 bp, 7 predicted proteins | sample 5204271 | NCBI WGS metagenome assembly WBZM01 (sample SAMN12344346, study PRJNA552823) | activated sludge metagenome | biome: Activated sludge suspended growth; feature: Nitrification reactor; material: Wastewater; isolation source: activated sludge from nitrification reactor of wastewater treatment...
TTGGCCGGCCAGCCGGTGACGCTGCTTGCCCGCGGCAGCGGAGACGCGCTGGAGTTGATTTTCTACGGCGAGCCGCGCGCCAGCCGTTATGGCCGGGACAACGTTTACCGCCTCAGTTGGAGCGACCAGACCAGAGCGGACACTGGCCGTCCGATTGCGCCGGCTGGCGGTGAGCCAGGGACGACCTTCGTCGATCGCCAAACGTTGGAAGAAGCGACCTCCTACTTGTCACAGCTCCCGGCGGGCAGCGATCACTGGCTGTGGCAGTCGCTGTTCGCTCCTGCTGACATCGATGTGACCTTTGACCTGCCCGGATGGGCCGGCGGCGATGTGGATTTGACTGTTTCGTTGTGGGCCAACACCCAGGATACGGCGGTCAACCCGGATCATCGCGCCGTGCTGTCCGTCAACGGCCAGCAGGTGGCCGTTGACGCCTGGGACGGCCAGGGCGCGCGCGCCATCACTGCCACCGTGCCGGCCAATGTGGTCCTGGCCGCCGGCAACACTCTCAACCTGTCTGCGCCCGGCGACACCGGCGCTGCGGTGGACGTGCTCTACATCGATCGCATCGACCTGGCTTATCAGCGGCAACTTGCCCTGGCATCGGGTGAGCAGTTGCAGTTCAGCGCTGAAGCCGGCGCGCCTGTGGCGGTGCAGGGCGTCGATTCTGCTCAAGCCCTGCTATGGGATGTGACCGAGCCAGTGGCCGCACAGCCCTTGAGCGGCGCTCAAGGGGACACGGAGGGACTGCGCTTCGAGGATGACGCGGTCGAAGGGCTGCGCCGCTATGCGCTGGCCAGCCGCGATGCGCTCCTGGCGCCGCGCGCGATCGTGCCGGATAGCAGCATCGATCTGCGCCAGAACGCCGAGGGCGCGGATTACATCGCCATCACCCATCCTTCTTTCGCCGCAGCCTTGCAGCCGTTGGTTGACTTTCGCCGCGAGCAGGGCCTGCGGGTGACCGTGGCCAGCATTCAGGACGTTTACGACACGTTCAGCGGCGGCATGGTCGATCCCGCGGCTATCCGCGACTACATGCGTTACGCCCGCGACAACTGGACCGGGCAGGCCCCGCGCTTTCTGCTGCTGGTCGGCGATGCCAGCTACGATTATCAGGGTTTCCTGGCCGACGGGACTCCCAACCTGGTGCCAACCTATCTGTTGCAGACGCATTTCGTTGGCGAGACGGCCAGCGACAACTGGTTCGTCAGCCTGGACGACGAGGACGACCGGCCCGACATGGCCGTTGGCCGCATTCCGGCTCAGACGGCGGAGCAGGTGGCCAGTGTGGTGGCCAAGACCCTGGCCTACGAGCAGAATCCCGATGCATCCCGCTGGGCCAGCCGGGCTCTGTTTGTGGCCGACGACAAGCAAGACTCCTTCCAACAGATCAGCGACGACCTGGCCGCCAACTACCTGCCGGCGGACTACGACGTGGAGAAAATCTACCTGGGCCAGACCGGTGATCCCAACGCCAGCGTGATCAACCAGCTCGACCAGGGCGTAGGTGTGTTGACTTACGTGGGCCACGGCAGCATGAACGTCTGGGCCCAGGAGAAGATCCTGAGCACTGACGACGCCGGCGCGCTGCGCAACGACGTCCAGCCTTTCATGATGACCATGACCTGCCTGGTAGGTTACTTCCATCACCCTCAGGTAACCAGCATGGGTGAAGCGCTGCTGTTTAACGATAGCGGCGGCGTGGTCGGAGCCCTGGTGCCTACCAGCGAGTCGCTGGCCACCGACCAGAGCGAGCTTGCCAGCAACATCTTCACCCACCTGTTCGGCGACGCGGGCACGGTGGGCGAGGCGATCATGCTCGGCAAGCAGGATCTGAGCGCCGAACGCGACCTGATGCAAGATCTGATTGAGACCTTCACGTTGCTGGGCGATCCAGCCCTGCGCCTGCAACGGCCCAACTGAACCTCCTTGTGAACGGCCACGGCGCTGCGGCGGCGCGTCTCCAGACGCGCCGCCGCAGCGCCGTGTTTTGTGAATAGCCAGCGCAAGACTTCCCAAGTTGTGACGCGCGCGGGCCTAGAAGTGCGCCAGGCTGCCGTCGACTTTGGCCCGGTGAACGGCGCGACGAAAAATGGCCAGGCTGGCCGGCACCAGGATGGCAGAGAAGATGGAGAGAGCCACGATGTTGGGCAGCAGTTCCTGGAATGAGGCGTCGGTCAGCAGCGCCCGGCGCATACCGTCCAGCGAGTAGGTGATGGGCAGCAGCCAGGACAGTTTTTGCAGCCATTCTGGCATCAGGCTGACCGGGTAATACACGCCGCCCAACAGCAGGCCCACCGAGTTGAACAACCACGTCACCGGGTCGCCGCGCTTGAGCACCATGATAAAGCTGGCCGCCATGATGCCCACAGCGGTCATGGCCACGATGGTCAGCACCAGGATCAGCAGCGCAGCCGGCACGTTGCCATCGATCTGCACGCCAAACAGGGCCGCTCCGAGGATCAGATAGATGAATACCTGGAAGGTGACGAAGCCATAGTCGTAGATACTGCTGGAGAGCACAATGGTACTCAGGCGCGTCGGCGTAAGCAGCATGGCCTCCAGCGTGCCTGTGGTCTGCGCCTCTCGGATGGTGCCGGCAAAGCCCTGGAGTCCGACGCCGAAATAGCCCGAGAAGGCCAGCCCGATCAGCACGAAGGCGAAATAGTTGCCGCCGTAGGGCTCAAGATAGGGCGCAGCCGATGGACCGACCAGCTTGCTGAGGAAATAGAAGACCAGCAGGTTGAAGAAGACGCCTGTGATCTGCAAGACGAAGGCGAAACGATAGCTGAGTTGAAGCCGCAGGTCGCGGCGCAGGAAGGCAAGGGCGCGCGCCATAGAAGAGTTAAGCCGTCGTTGGAGGGCGCGGAGATTGCGCCCCTGCGGGTTGGGTGAAGCGTTGAAAGACCTGTTCCAGGCTGGCCTGCTCGCGCTGGACGTCGAGCACCTGGCCGCCGGCCAGCACGATGCGCCGCAGCATCTCGGCCAACCCGGCTTCGCCGCCGGCATCGTCCAGTTCAACCGTCCAACTGCCCTCCTGGCTGCCGGGATAGGCGCGCAGACGGCCAAAGAGATCTGCGGTCAGGCTGGCTGGGTCGCAGGCGAGTTGGCGGATGTTCAGCCGATAGGAGGCTGTCGGTCCCAGCCGGGCGCGCAGTTCGTCGGGTGTGCCCTGCGCCTGCAAGCGGCCCCCGTCCATGATGCCGATGCGCTGGCTCAGCCGGGCGGCCTCGTCCAGGCGATGGGTGGTCAGCAGGATGGTCATGCCCTCGCCGCGCAGCAGGTCTTGCTCGATGAACTCGTGCAGTCTCATGGTTGCCGTCGGGTCCAGGCTGCGCGTCGGCTCGTCCAGGAAGAGCAGGCGCGGGTGGTGCAGCAGGGCTCGGGCGATGCTCAGGCGTTGTTTCTGTCCGCTGGAGTAGGTGCGAAACGGGCGGTCGGCGTGGCTGGCCAGGTCGACTTTTCCCAGCAGATCGCCGGCGCGTCGGCGGCCTTCCTGCTCGCTGAGGCCGCAGAGCACCCCGAAAAATTCCAGGTTGTGGCGGCCGCTGAGCCGCCAGTAGAAGCTGCGCTCGTCGCCCGAAGCCATGCCGATCACCTGGCGGATTTGGTTGCTCTGGCTCAGGTCGATGCCAAAGACGCTGCCCCGGCCGCTGCTGGGCACGATCATGGTGCACAGCAGCCGGATCAGCGTCGTCTTGCCAGCGCCGTTGGGACCCAGCAGCCCATACAGCTCACCGGCGCGCACGTCGAGGGTGACGCCGTCGACCGCAGTGACGCTGCGTTGGGCGTCCTGGCGGCGCCGCCGCCCCGGTCGCAGCAGGTCAGACCAGCCGCGCGGTAAGGTGAACTGCTTGCTCAGTTGTTCCGTCTGGATTGCCAACTCGGTCATGAGGCGATTATACCACGCCCGCGCGGCGCAAAGCCAATCGGCCATTGGGCGGCAGCCTGCTTGACCGGTCAGGGGCCGCCGCCTATAATCGTCTGGTACTGATTTCCCATTGACGCGCGGCCGGTATTTGGCTAGAATCGTGTCTGAACAATAACTATCCTGGTATGATCGCCGCCCTGGCGGGCCGCAGGTTGTCACCACAGGTGGCAGCGGCCCGTCTGGCTGCAACGAGGTGAATGAACAATGAACTCCCGGCGACGATCGTTTGTGCTGGCCGGCCTGGCGCTGGCCATTCCTCTGATCTTCTTAGCCCGCTGGACCATCACATCAGCCGGTTCACTCCCAACATCCCTGTCCAAGGCAGACTCTGCTGTACAGGCGCCGGACTCTGCCCAGCCAGCCCGCAGCGCACAAGCTACGCCTCCCTGGCCGGAGCCTGGTGTGTACGTGTTCCTTGACTGGCGCCACACCGATCCGGCGCAGTATCCCTTTGTGATGGGGGGACACATGACGTTTCAGTGGAATCGCATCGAAACCACCGCACAAGGGACGTATAACTGGCAGTTGGTTGATACCTGGCTGCAGGCTGAGGCAGCCCTCGGCAAGCCGACGGGCATTCGGTTCAACAGCTATGATGGCCTGTGCTGCGGCGGCGCCTGGCTGCCCCAATGGTACACGCAGCAGCGCCCCGATGGCTATGTCACGTGCACCATCAATGGCCAGAGCCACATCGTGCCCAAATATTGGTCAGCCAGCTACCAGCAGGCCTGGTCAAGCTTCATCCAGGCCGCGGCCGCGCGCTACGGCAATGACCCTCGCGTCGCCTGGGTCGAGATCAGTACCGGCATGTTTGGCGAGACGATTCCCGCGGATAACGAGGTAGACGCCTGCCTGGCTGCCAACGGCCTGACGGCCAACGGCTGGGTGCAGACGGTCAACGCCATTACTGACATGTACACGTCGGCCTGGACCAACAAGCCGTTGATGTTGCAGTATGCGCCCTTTTTCACCCAGCGCTGGGAGCGCCGCGAGTTCACCGATTACGCCGGCAGCCAGGGCGTCGGCATGAAGCACAACCGGCTTCTGGTTGACCACGACGACCAGGTGATCAACAACCCCAGCCACACCGACTATCGCGCCGGCCAGTATGATGCCATGTTTTCGTTTCCCAACACGGCCGGGCCGCTGGCCTGGGAGATCTATCGCGATGGGCTGGAGACCGAATCCGATGTGTATTGGGCGATCCTGAACGCTCTGGACAAGCACCCGGCCTATTTCGTGGCCAAGTGGGACTTACTGACCGGCGCGACGCCCTTCGAGAAGGATATGTGGCACTACGCCAACAGCTACCTGGGCCGCACCATCCAGGATACACCGTCGGTTTGGACCGCACTGCGCGAGCCGGTGTCCACCTGGTATCCGCAGCGGGGCAACTTCAACTTTTGGCTGTACCAGAATAACAACATATCTGGCGGCGCAACTGTGCCGTTGTGGAACGTGACCGGCGACATGCGGGGACGCTACGCGCGGCGCACCAACGGCGCCAGCAACCCCTACATGTATTTCAACGTCGACGACGCCTATATGATGGGCGGCAGCAACGCAATCAGCCTCACAGTCACCTACCTGGACCAGGGCACAGGCAGTTGGCGCCTGGAATATGATGCTGTCAACGATCCGTCCGCCGTCGGCTTCACGGTGCAGAAGCAGAACACCGGCCAGTGGCGCACGGTGACGCAGATACTCAACAACGTCTACTTCGGAAATCGCCTGCCCGGCGGCAGCGACTTTCGTATCTACAATGGCGGCGACGACGATGACATCTTCCACTTCGTAGACGTCAAGCGCCTCAACACCCTCCAGCAGGTGCGCGTGACCCTGCAGTCCGGCAGCAGCAGCTACGACGGCGTCACCGACACCTACATCAGCAGTTGGAGCGCCGACGCTAATTACGGCACGCTGTCGCGTATCTCGGTGCGGCCCAACGACGAGTGGGCGCCGTTGATCAAGTTCGATCTGACCGGCGTCGTGCCTGGCCAGGCGACCATCGTCGAGGGCTTCCTCGAGTTGTACGCCAACACGCGCTCCAACGAAACTAACTGGGTGGAAGCCGGCGTCTATGCGCTACGCCGCAACTGGGCTGAGGAGCAGGCGACGTGGAACCGCGCCGCCAATTCCGTCCTCTGGACGACCGCCGGCGCCAACGGCGTCCCTTCGGACCGCAGCAGCACCCTCCTCTCGCAGCAGCGGCTGGATGATGTCAAGGTTTGGGAGCGGTTTGACATAACCCAAGCCCTGTCCGAATGGACAACGGGGCGTCAGGCCAACTACGGCCTGGTAATCAAAGGGGGCAATGGCAGCGGCGGCGTCAACTACGACTTCGCCTCCAGCGAGAACAGCGATCCGGCTATCCGACCGCGGCTGGTGTTCACCTACGCCATCTCGCTGGCGCCGCCCACGCCGACGCCGACCAGCACCCCCACCCGGACGCCGACGCCGACCACCGGCCCTTCGCCGACGCCGACGGCGACGCGCACCCCCACGGCGACGCCCACCCGCACGCCCACCCCGGGGCCAACGTCTACGCCAACGGCCACGCCCAGCCCTACCTGGACGGCGACGCCCACGCCGACGGCCACCCCGCGGCCGATCGATCCGTCCCGCACCATCACGGGCACGTACATGGTCCAGCCGCCGGTGATCGATGGTTATCTGGACGACTGGACGTTGAACGAAGGGGTGTATCTTGACGCCGGTACGGCCAGCACCGTGCGCCCGACTGACGCGCCTCCCCCTGACCCGTCCGACAACAGCGCCCGCATCTGGGCCTCGTGGGACGATGACTATCTGTATGTGGCTGCCCGGGTCTGGGACGATGAGTTGTGGCGCGACAGCTCTGACGTGTGGCAGGATGACGAGCTGGAGTTCGCCTTCGACGGCGCGCTGGATGGCCTGTTCACCGGGCCAGATGACCACCAGATTACCATCAACCTTGACGGCACCGTGACCGACCGCGGCCTGATGCCTCCCTTGACCAACGTGCTGCGCTCGGTGGAGACGCAGGTCGACGGCTATCAGGTGGAGATGGCGATCCCGCTGACGCTCTTGCAGCCCCCCGGCTGGGGCGCTGGCTGGGTGGCCGGCTTCAACATAGGCCTGCACGACGACGACGACGGCGGCAACTGGGATCATTACCTGATCTGGCAGGGGGCGGCGACCCACACCCAGGCGCAGAATTTCGGCCAGCTTGTGCTCGACGTCGGCTGTCATCTGGCCGATGTCCAGCCCAATGCCAACCATGCCAACGTTGCCGCATGCGACGGCGACGTGGATATCGCCGACGTGCAGCGCATCGCCGGCTGCTGGTTGCAGCCGGTTGGCCCCGCCTGTCCGGCCGGCCTGGATATGGACGGCTCCGGCGATATCGGCCTGCCCGACATCGTCATCGCCGCAGAGCACTGGGGCTGGCGGCGTTAACGCTGTAGTCGCATTGCGCAAAAAAAGCTCCCGGCGGCATTCACCGGGAGCTTTTTTTGTGGGCGTTTAGCGCAGATGGCTCGGTCGGGAGACCGGCCCCAGCAGCAGTCATCCAGTCACCTGGCCATCCGCACCTCACCGCGGGAACGGCGTCGGTGTGGGCGTTGGCGGCTGCGGCGTCGTCTGATTGGGGCAGGTGGCGTCATCCAGCACGCTAATGCTGCGGTCCAGCCAGTTTGCCACGAAGACCTTGTTCTGGGTGACGGCGATGCCCTGGCCGCCCTCGCCGGCGTCCTGGCGTCCAACCGGCACAGCGCCCAGGATGACGTTGCCAGCGCGCGTGTCCACCACATGCACCCGGTCGGCCACGGCATCGACGGCGAACAGGTGGCCGGTGCCGGGGTTGAGCGCCAGGGCAGTCGGCGGCCCCGGCAGCGCTATGGTATCCACCACCTGGTTGGTGCTGGTGGACATCACCAGAATGCGATTGTTGGGGCGGTCGGCCAGGTACAGCAGCTCGCCGGTCGGGCTAAGCGCCAGGCCCCAGAGTTGGCTGGCTGAGCCGGGGTTCAGATCAGCCAACAGCGAACCGTTGCGCGACAGGATCGAGAGGCGGCCGCTGATGTGGGTCACGTAGACCTGGGCCGGTCCGGCCGCGACGAAAGCCGGCATGTCGGCCACAATCGTCGTGCGCAGCACGGAGCCGGTCACGGTGTTAATGGTCGTTACGGTGTCGTCGGCGAAGTTGGCTACGAAGACCCGGTCGCCTGATCCGCCGACGCCCCAGGGCAGAGTCCCCACCGGCAGCGTTCTCAGCAACTGGCCGTTGCCCGCCTGGCTCACCGAAAGCTGGGAGCTGTCCCGGTTGGTCGTGTATACCCGGTCCCCGACCACGGCCACTCCGTTAACGCCGCCCGGCGCCAAGGCTTGCAGAGCCTGCACGGCGCTGCTGGCTGCGTCGATGATGGCCAGCCGGGGCTGCTGGCTGTACAGGGCCGCGTAGACGCGGTCAGCGTCGGCGGCCATGCCCTTGGGCCGGTCGTCAGCCGGCAGGATGATGGTTTCGGCCAGCGCAGGCAGACAGGCGACCGGAGTAGGCGTGAGCGTGGGCGTCGGCGTGGCTGACGGTGTGGGCGTTGTGGTGGCGGTGGGGCTGCTGGTCGGCGTGGCCGATGGCGTGGGCGTTGCGGTGCTTGTGGGGCTGCTGGTCGGCGTAGCCGTGCGGCTGGAGGTTGGCGTAACGCTGATTGTCGGTGTAGCGGTGCGCGTCGGGGTGCGGGTGGATAGGGGCGTGGGCGTTGAAGTGGGGGTGCATACAGTCACTGCTTCGACCCGCAGCCGATGAAACACGTCGGCGCCCCCGTCGGGGTTGACCAATTCCATATCCGCTCCGCTGGCAAGGCCGTTGTCCAGGTAGGCATCGTTCAGCCGCAGGACGACTGAGCGCCACTGGCTGGTACCGGTCTTCTGGACGGGGACGGTGGCCTCGGCGCCGGTCGTGGTCGCGTAGCGCAGTCCAAACCTGTCATTGCCGCTGTCCAGGAACTCCACCTCTACGTCGTAGGCGCTGCAGCCGCCTGCGGTCTGCGCGCCGGGCCAGACGTCCTCCACATCCAGGCGCAGGGGAGCGCTGGCGTTGCTTCGGGCCGACAGGCTCTTGTAGGAAACCGGCAGTCCGGTGCGCACGACCTGGCTGGAGGCTGGGTTCATCTGGTAGAGGAACCACTCGAAATTGGGCAGCCAACGGCAGCAGGGGGCGCGGCCAGGTGGATTGCCGCGTGCGCCGTTGTTGTCTCCGTCCGGGTAATAGGTTCCAGCCGTATCCCGAAAAACGATCCAGACGTCGGGCGTGTCGGACGGAAGCTTGCCAGCGTAACGGGCCATCAGGCTGCGCGCCTCGGCCGCTCCCGCCCCGGCCTGGCCGATGTCCGATCCCAGGAAGTGGAGCTGGGACATGTGCTTGTCCAGCGCATTGAGCACCGCCCAATACAGTTCTTTCGGGTCATCGCAGCAATGGCCGCTGCCGATCGCGTTGACGCCGTGCTCGCCGGCGGTCAGCCGGGCAGGCCAGTTGAGCTTGTAGATGTTGGGCCAGTTGCGGTATTCCAGGTTCAGCACATCCGGGCCGTTGCCGTTGCCCAGGTCAGGGTTGACGCCGGTGGTCTTGACCCCCATGCCGTAGCTGTCGAAGGCGTAGTCGACGATGTTGCGTTCGTCGCAGCCTTCGCACGGGGTGGCGCGCTCGTCGGCCGAGATGATCTGGCCGATGGCTAGCAGGGCGATTGGCTTGCCCAGCGGCGCGGGCTGCATGGCCGTGGAAAGCTCCTGGCCGAAAATGTCGATCATCGGCTTGAGAACCTCGTCACGCCAAACTGCGGAAGCGCCGTAGGCGGTGGCTGTGTTGACCAGGTTTCCCTTGCCGTCGGTGCAGAACTGCTGATTCCGGGCCGGGTTCCAGGTGTAGCCGGCGTAGACGCAGCGGTACATGTTGCGATCCATCCAGCCCAAGGGCGCGCCGGCCGGGAAATCGTTGTAATTGCGCGTCGGGTCCATCTCCCCGTCATGGCCGATGTTCAACTCGATGGAGTCCACCGTGGCCAGCAGCGCGGGCGGCATGTCGGCAAATTCCCGGCGCAGGGCCTGCAAGAGGCCGCGTATCTGGGCTTGCACGGCCGGGTTGCGATAGTTGATATGGTAGGTGGTCTCGTCCCCGGCGCCGTTGCGCAAGGGCTGGTAAGTCACGCCCGGCTGGAGCATCCAGGCTGGCGACCCATCGCTGACCGGCGTGCACGATCCGCGCGCGGGCGCGGCGTAGCCGCGGTCGGTCTTGGCGACAAAGCCGATGATCGAGCGCAAGTCTGCCGCTGCGTTGGCCTCCACCCAGCGGCGCACCGACCCCAGGTCGTAGACATTGGGCGCGGGCATCAGCTCGCACAGCAGAAAGCGATTTTGCATGCCCACGGCCGCGCCAGACTGAATGCAGCGCTGCCGGCAGGAGTCGCTGCCGCAACTGGCGCAGTAAAAGCCCGCCGTGGTGGCGGCAACCTGGCCCGCGTCAGCATCTGGCATGATGCCGGCCACAGACCACTTGAAGGGCGTTGGTTCCACCACGATGATGGGCGGCGGCTCGACGCCCGGCCGGCACGCCGCCAGGACGAGAAGGGCCATCGCCGTCGCAGCACACCATGCGATCAGCCGCAGGCCCGGCCGGTCGTGGATCTGTTTGTCGGGGTTATGGGAGCGGGTCATGGGTGTTCTCCCTTGGGCAGCATCGATGCAGTAGATTGGGGGAAACCGGCGGCGCTGGCCGCTACGAGGGGGCGCCGGCTGAGCCGCCTGACAACACAATTATACACCCATCCAACCGTCACAACAACCCGGAATCATCCGCCGGTTCAGCCGTCGCCGCTCGTATACCAGGTTAAACGGGTTTCGCCCTCTTTTTTGGCTGTACGCGGTCGATCAACCCGGTAAAACGCGCATCAACGCCACTTCGGGACGGCAGTTGAAGCGCAACCGGATGCCCTCGCCCAGTCCCCGGCTGATGTAGGTGGCCGCCCGGCCATACTGGAACCAGCCGGATGAGCGGCGACGCGAGAGGTGGGTGCCCTGGGTATGGGGCGAGCCGAGCAGAGGCAGCCGGATCTGACCGCCGTGCACATGGCCGCAGAAGGCCAGGTCCACCTGCTGCAAAGCATGGTCCAGCATCAGATCGGGGTTGTGGGCCAGCAGGATGCGCAGAGCGCCGTCGCCGGGCATGCCTGCCAGCGCGGCCGACGCATCGGGCCGCCCTTCCATCAGGTCATCGATGCCGGCCAGCCAAACGTCGGCGCCGTCAGCGCGCACGCGACAATTGTCGTTGGCCAGCAGGTGGATGCCCTCCTCGGCCAGACGACGGCGAAACTCGACCATATCGTTGTTGTGCTCGCCCAGGTAGAGGCGGTCGTTGGTGACGACGCGCCGCACCATCTCGGCCGTGCGGCGGGTGGCTGCGGCCAGTTGCTGGCCCGGCTCGGCCTCGCGCCAGGCCGTGCGCGCCGGACCAAGCCAGCTATAGCAGGCGTAGTCGTGGTTGCCGAGGCAGGCGAACGTCCCCAGCCGCGGCCGCGGCAGCCGGCGGATCAGCTCCAGGGATGCATCCATACCCCCGTCGTCGTGAATAAAGTCGCCCGTGACCAGCAGCAGGTCGATTGTCTCGCCGGCCAGCAACCTGACCGTGCGTTCGATCTTCCAGCGCTCCACGGCGCCTTGGCCGGTGAAGTGCATGTCGGAGAGATGGAGGATGTGCAGCCCGCCCGGCGGCAGGCCGGGCGCAGCGGCCGTCACCCACAGGCGGCGTACGTCGATCCACAGGCGCTCTACGTAACGGGCGTAGGCCAGCGCGCCCACTCCAGCCAGCGCCGTCCCGGCCAGCGCAGTTGCATTCTTCATCGATCATTGGTCCCTTCGTTGACCCCGGATGCTGCAAGTCTATCCCCGCAGCTCGGCGCTCACCGTCTGCCCCAGCCGGGCCACAATACGGCGGCGCACCTTTTCCACGTCAGCGTCCTTGAGCGTCTTGTCGTCGGCCTGGAAGGTGAGCGCGTAGGCCAGACTCTTCTTGCCAGCCGGCACCTGCTTGCCGCGGTAGACGTCGAACAGGGTAACGTCGCGCAGCAGGCTGCCGCCTGCCTGGCGGATGGCCGTCTCCACCTGTTCGGCGGTCACACTCTCATCCACCAGCACGGCCAGGTCCTCTTTGATCGCCGGAAAGCTGCTCAACGGCAGCATTTTCTGGCGAGCGCTGACGGCCGCTGCCAGGGGCGCCAGTTGCAGCTCGGCCACGGCCGCGCGCTGCGCAGCAGCGGGCAGGTCGAAGGCGTTGCGCACGGCCGGGTGCAGTTCACCCAATACGCCGATGGGCCGGCCCTTGAGGAACACCCGCGCGGCCTTGGGGCCGAACAGCGGGTGGATGGCCGGCCAGCAGCGCCAGCCGCTCCAGCATCTCTTCGACAACACCCTTCAGGTCGAAGAAGTCCATAGGCGTGTCGTTGCGGTTCAGCCAGGCGCCGGCCTCACGCGGCCCGGCCAGAGCGATGGCAACGTGTTCCGGCTCGGCCGGCAGCAGCTCGCCGGCGACTGGCCAGTAGACCTTACCGATTTCGAACAGCGCCACCCTGCCTGTGGAGCGCAAGTTGGCGGCCAGCGCGTTGAGCATGCTGCCCAGCAGAGTGGAGCGCAGCCGGTCGGCCGCCGGGGTCAGTGGGTTTTCCAGCCGCACAAGCGTCTCTGGGTCGAGAATCATCGGCAGCGGCGCATCAGCCGGCGCCCGGCCCATCAGCGCATCGTAGACCGGTTCGACCTGGCCGGCCAGCAGCTTGCGGTTCAGCTCTGGGCCGATCAAGGCATAGCTGATGCTGTCTTGCAGGCCCGAGCCCATGAGCAGGTCGCGCACCCGTTCCTTGCCCTCCAGCGCCCAGTTGCGCCATTGCGGCGGCAGCGCATCGTCCATCAGCGTTGTCGGCAGCGCGTCGTAGCCGATGACCCGCGCGATCTCCTCGATCAGGTCAGCCGGGATGCCTACATCCAGCCGGAACCACGGCGCCGTCACCTGTAGGGGCGCAGTTTCTGCGCCTTCTTCGCCCTCCACGGCAAACTCCAGCCGTTCCAGGATCTCGCGCATCTGCGTCGCTGGCACGTCCATGCCCAGGACGCGGCGCACCTCGGCTGATGTAATTTCCACCACAGCGCTGGTCTGCGGCAGGGGATAGCAGTCCTCGACGCCCTCGACTACTGTACCGCCCGACAGCTCAGCCATCATGCGGGCGCAGCGCCGGCCGGCCGGGATGGGCATCTCCGGCGAAATGCCTTTACTGAAGCGCGCAGTGGCCTCGCTGGGCAGGCGCAGGGTCTGCGAGGTGCGCCGGTTATTGATGTAGTCGAAAGCCGCGGCCTCCAGCAGCACGTTGCGGGTGCGTTCGTTGACCTCGGTCTCCAGCCCGCCCATCACGCCGCCGACCGCAATCGGCCCCAGCGTGTCGGTGATCATCAGCATGTCGGACGTCAGCCGCCGCTCGTTGCCGTCCAGCGTGGTCATGGTCTCGCCCGCCCGCGCGCGCCGCATAATGATCGTCGGCAGAACTGGCTCGGTCGGCTCCTCCGGGGTGCTGCGCAAAGACGGGCCAGAGCCAGAGGATGCTTGTCGCGCCCGCTCCACCAGCAAATCATAATCGAACGCGTGCGTCGGCTGGCCCCATTCGAGCATAACGTAGTTGGTTGCGTCGACGATGTTGCTGATAGGCCGCACGCCAGCCTTGCGCAGGCGGTCTTTGACCCAGCCCGGCGACGGCCCGATCTCCACATCGCGAATCAGGGTAGCCGTATAGCGCGGGCACAGGTCGGGATCCTCGATGACGATCTTCGCAAAGGCCTCAGTCGGGCCTTGCGGCCGAGGCATGGCCTCAGGCCGGATGATGCCAGCCAGGCTGGCCAGCTCTGGCTGCGAGCGCTTCAGCGGCCGGCCATACAGCGCGGCCACCTCCCTGGCCACGCCGATGATGTTCAGGTTGCGGGCCAGGTTCGGCGTCAGGTCCATCTCCAGCACGGCGTCGCCCATGTAGTCGGCCAACGGCATGCCCACCGGCGCGTTGACGGGCAAGATGATGATGCCTCCGTGCTCCTCGCTGATACCCAGCTCCCGCTCCGAGCAGGCCATGCCTTCGGACTGGATGCCGCGGATCTTACCGGCCTTGAGCACCATAGTCTTGTAGCTGTCGGCGTAGGGGTCAACCAGCCGCGCGCCGATAGTGGCGAAGGCGATCTTGAGCATGCTGTCGCCGGGGCGCAGGTTGGGCGCGCCCGTGATAATGGTCATGGGCTTCGGACCGCCGTACTCCACGGTGGCCAGCAGCAGCCGGTCGGCGTCGGGGTGTCGCTCGGTGTGGATGATCTCGCCCACGAAGATCTTGTCCTGCTCCCAGCCCAGGCCGTCGCCCTCGTCCATGCGCTCCGGTGGGACGTGGTAGCGGGGCGACGGGTTCAGCCCAACCCAGCGGATGTGTTCGACCTCCAGCCCGGCCAGTGTCAGCCGTTCGGCCAGATCGATGGGGTCCAGGTCATGGATGTCGACGAAATCGTTTAACCAGGAGAGGGGGACGCGTATGACGGTCATGGTGTGCCTCGGTTGCGGGTTGCAAGTTGCAGGTGGCAAGTTGCAACTGGCAGATCACTTGCAATCGAACACTTGCAACCTGCCACCTGCAACTTGTTACTTCCGGCTCAGCCGAACTGCTCCAGGAACCGCAAATCGTTCCCGAAGAAGTAGCGGATGTCGGTGATGCCGTGCTTGAGCATGGTGATGCGCTCGGGGCCCATGCCGAAGGCAAAGCCAGACCACTCGGCCGGGTCATAGCCGCCGTTGCGCAGGACCGTGGGATGCACCATACCCGCGCCCATGATCTCCAGCCAGCCGGTGTACTTGCACACCGCGCAGCCCTTGCCGCCGCACAGGATGCAGTCCACGTCGGCCTCGACGCTAGGCTCGGTGAAAGGGAAGTGCGAGCAGCGGAAGCGCAGCTTGCGGCCCGCGCCGTAGATCTGGTTGGCGAACTCCACGATCACGCCCTTCAGGTCGGCCATGGTGATGTGGCGGCCGACGGCCAGCCCCTCGACCTGGTGGAACATCATCTCCGAGCGGGCCGTGACCTGCTCGTAGCGATAGCACATGCCGGGCAGGATCACGCGGATCGGCTTGTCTGGCCCCAGAGCGCGCATGGCGTGGATCTGGCCGGGGCTCGTATGCGTGCGCATGATCACGCCGGGGGTCGTGGTATAGAAGGTATCCCACATGTCGCGTGCCGGGTGGCCGGGTGGCATGTTGAGCAACTCGAAGTTGCGCTCGTCGGTTTCCACGTCGGGGCTGGTGTAGACCTGAAACCCCATGGCGGCGAAGATGTCGTAGATCTCGCGCAGGGTCTGGTTGCTGGGGTGCAGCCCGCCCAATTGCGGCCGCCGGCCGGGCAGAGTCACGTCAACGCCCTCAGCCGCCAGCTCAGCCGCCAGCTTGAGTTGCGCCACAGCCTGCTGCCGCTCGTCGAAAGCGGTGGTCAGCTCGCCCTTGAGCGCATTGGCAGCCTGACCAAAGGCCGGCCGCTCGTCGGCCGGCAGATCAGGGATC
>WBZM01002500.1_pt1 | contig 15502 bp, 13 predicted proteins | sample 5204271 | NCBI WGS metagenome assembly WBZM01 (sample SAMN12344346, study PRJNA552823) | activated sludge metagenome | biome: Activated sludge suspended growth; feature: Nitrification reactor; material: Wastewater; isolation source: activated sludge from nitrification reactor of wastewater...
CCCTCGAAGACGTTTCTTCTTGCCGCTGCTTCGCTGATTCCCATCGCTTCAGCGATCTGCCGGTGGCTGAGGTCACCCTGGTAGCGCAGGCTTACCGCCAGACTTTGTTTCCCGGGCAGTGCCCTTACTTCGTCCCAGACCGGATCCTCGTGGTGGTCGGTCACCTCGCTTGAAGGCCAATCATCGATCTCGCCCTCGGGTGAGGGCCGACGTTCTGCCCGGCGTTCGTCGTCAATTGCCTTGTTGCCTGCGATCGAGAAGAGCCAGGCATTCAGCGAGCTGACGGTCACGGAATCCCATGCGGCCAGCGCCGCGAGCATCGTCTCCTGAAAGATGTCGTCGGCCCGGTCAGTTCCTACCCTCGTCACCAGCCAGGCGTGGAGGCGCGGGCCATGCTCCTCGAGCACCACCTCGAATGGTGGCGATTCCGGCCGTATCGACTTGCCAGCTCTCACAGTTACTGAGACGAATCAGGAACCGGTTTTGTGAGATCGGTGAGCCGTACTCATGCGGCAACTCTATTCTTGGCCCGTGGCCCTGGCGGATCATTACGACGGCTTCCTGATCGACCTCGACGGTGTCGTCTGGCTTGGCCACGAACTGATCGAAGGCTCAGCCGGGGCGTTGGAGGCACTTTCCGAGGCGGGCAAGCCGGTGGCCTTCGTGACCAACAGCCCGAGGATCTCGCCTGCAGAGCAGGCCCGCGTGATGCGAGATCAGGGGGTTGAAGCCGACGCTTCAAACATCGTCACGGCGGGCTCCACCCTTCTTTCCCTTGCCCTCGACGAACTCGGAGCGGGCGGCCGGGTTTTCGCCACCGGAACCCCCGGGTTCCTGGAACAGGTGGTCGAGGCCGGACTCGAACCTGTTGATTCAGCTGAATGGCAAAGTGCCGCAGGGGTCCTCGTCACCGGTCACCCCCGGTTCAACTACGACGAGCTGAAGGCGGCCTCGATGGCCGCCCGGGGCGGTGTCTTTTTCGCTGCCACCGGACGGGATCCGACGATGCCGATGGCAGACGGGCTGTGGCCCGGCACCGGGTCGATCCTGGCGGCGATCGAAACGGCTTCTGGAAGGCGAGCGAGGATCGCCGGTAAGCCCGAGAAGCCGATCTTTCTGGCCGGCCTGGAGGTACTTGGACTGCCTGACGGCGCAAAGGTGGCGATGATCGGTGATCGCCTCGACACCGATGTCGGTGGCGCCCAGGCTGCGGGGCTGGACGGAATCCTGGTTTCTGGCAACGACTCGATCCCGCCGGGAACCGAAATTGCTCCAGACCACGAGATCGAAAGTCTCGCCCACCTGATCCTTTGACCATTGGGACCGTGAGGCGCCCGGGTCAGGGCGGGTTCGCCTGGGAAGGCGGGCCGGACCCCGCCCGACTCCTCAGCTACAGGGCCGCCAGGGCCGGGCGAAGAGGTCGTACTCCTTGCCGATCGAGCTGAACCTGACCTTCTCCGCCCGGGCACAGAACTTGGACCGGGGGATCTCGTACTCGACCGAGTAGACCGCCTTGCCTCGCCGGATGAACGGCAGGTACTGGCCACATTCGTTGTACTGGAAGCACTGCTCGACAACCGCGAAATCAAAGTCGCCAACCAGCTTCCGCGCCTGTAGCCCATCGTTCTTCAGGCCAACCGCTAGCCCCCTGGAATGAGCCACCCGCGCGATCCAGCGATTGAACTTCAGCTGATCCTTCGCGGTGAGCGGGAATCCGGTCGGGTTCTCCCAGCCGTTGATGTTGTCGGGTTCCAGGGCATCGAATCCCTTGCGGGCGCACATGCTGATCCGGTCCCTGATCGGATCCGCGAACTGGCGGTAGCGCCGGATGTCGAGCCAGCGTTCGTTCGGGTAGCCCTCGTAGGTCCGGCCGATCACCGATTTCGGGAAGCGCTTCGCATCAGGACGGTAGTTCTCCCAGCTGCCGACGTCGATGTAACAGATCACCTTTCGGCCCATTGAATGCAGCTTGCTGACGGTGGCCTTCGAAACGTTGAACCCATCGACCTCGTATACCGGCGTTTCGATCGAGGTGTCGATCTTTCCCTGGAGCTGGAACTGCCAGGAAGCGGTAGTCGGCTTCGGCTGCCAGCGGTTCGGTTTCGCGTCCGAACTCTCCGGATCCGACGAGCAGGCAGCCAGGACCACCATCAGGGCGAGGAAAACGAAGGCGAGCGTGCAGGGAAGCGCACGCGGGAGGCGGGCAAGGCGCATCGGGACAGGTTAGCCGGGTCAGCCGAGTTCGGAGAAGCCGGGGGGCGCCTTCGACATCTCGAGGGCCGCGAGCTGCTTGTGATGGGTACGGATCTCCGAGAGCATCCGCTCCAGCCGGGGCTCCATCGATGTGTCGAGATGGGTCATCGCACCAGCGACCGCCGGATGTACCTCGGCGATCTCGTCGTGCATCGCCTGGGCCACAGCCCTGTAGGTGGGATGGCCTTCCCTGCCTGACCGGAGTTCGATCAGCTGCATCGCCTCCCTGGCATTCAAATCAAGCACGTACCGGATCCGGTAGCCGAGGCAGAGCGCGTACGGAGCCATCTCGGGGTGGCCCTCGTCCCGCAGCCTTTCGTACTCGTTCCGGGAGATCTCGAGTGCCTGTTCGTAGGCACCGCCGACGCCGGCATCGCGGACCTCGTCCGGCACGCCAGCCCCAAGGTCCGGGGTGAGGGTCTGCCACTGGCAGGTCAGCATGCGGTGCCGCTGCAGGTCCCGGAAAGCGCCGTAATCCGAGACGATCTCGAACCGGTAGCTGACCGATTCGTAGCCGCGCCCGGGACGGTGCCGGCGGTTTCGGCGTTCGCCGATCATCGCGGCCATCAGTTCTTCGCGCTGGGCCGAATCGAGTCGGGCGATCCGCTCCCGGATCCTCTCTTCCGAGACGTCGGACTCCTCGAAGAGGCAGCCGGAGAGCAGGTCATCCTCGGTGCCCCGGACCCGGGTCAGTTCAACGGTCGGGCCCGCATCTTCGCTTTCGCGATCCCCCAGCCCGAGTCGTTCCACCCAGTCGGAAGTTGCCTGACGGCGCTCCTCCAGGAACGAGATCCACTCTCCGCCCCGGTCGGGTCGCCCGACCCTGGAAACGAAACTCGGAATCACCTTGTTCAGCTCGTCGAGAATCATCCCGCCGAAGCGCCGGGCTTCCGGCAGCGGGGAGGCCATCATCCGGAAAAGCAGTTGCTCCCAAGCCTGGCCGGAAGCGTAGATGCCGACATGGCTGAGGGTGGCAGCAGGCAAGAGGCCGCGAAGCAGATCCAGAGACTTCGCCTTGATCGACCGACGCCACGGTCCTTCCGGTTCGTCATCGCCACGAGGCCACCTCTCTGCGGCCCAGATCTCGACCTCGGAGAGCGACTCCGAGTAGATCCTGAAGATCTCGTCCATCGCCGATTCGAAGCGGGGGTCGAGGGCTTCCCCGCGAAGGTAACGGTAGCCCCCTCCCGGCATCTCCTGGTCATAGGCGATGTAGCGGGTGGACTGCTCGAGGTAGGCCGCGAGGCGCCCCCGCTGCAGCACTTTGGTGAGGATGTTCGAAACCCATTCGCAAGCTACGTGGGCACCACCGAGCTGCGCGATCGAATCATCGCCGTAGCCGAGGAAGACGCTCTCGTAGAGCTTGGCGGCGCGCTGGCCTTCCTCCCCGTCGAAGGGCTTCAGACGGCCCTCGGGATCGACCGCAGCCGCGTCGGCCGCGAATTCGTCGAGGTAAAGGCGCCGCAGGGTTCCTCCGTAACGGGAGTACCGTGCGAAAAGGGCCCCCTTGACCGTTTCCGGCAGGTTGGTCAGGGCGAAAACGGGCTGGTCGAGATTGGTGAAGTACGGAGCGAGCAGAGACTGCTCCTCCGGGGTGAAACTCTCGACCGGGTAGCGCATCCGTCGAACCTAACAGGCGCGCCTGACGGTCGCGTGGAGGGTTATGTAGACCCGAGGTGCCCGGTCAGGCCGGCGGGACCCGGAGCAGCCCTCCGCCGGGCGAGACCAGGTAGAGAGTTACCGCGTTCCGGCCTCGGCGCATCGCGCTCGGGGGCACCATCACCCCGAACTGAACGTGATCCAGATACTCGAAGGTCCGGCTGGTTCCGACGATTCGTCCGTTCCAGGCAAGGGCAACGACCCGGTTCGACCCGACTCCTGCGAGGCGCCCCGAGACGAGCGAAGGCACGAAGTTGGAAGAGCTGTCTGCGCGGCGGATTCGCGAATCAGAGACATACAGGCCGTGGCTGGCACCAACTGCCACCCTTGTCTTCCCAGGTCGCTTGCCGATAAGAGAACTTCGGGGTCCGAGGTGCCAGAGGTCGCGGGCTCCCAGGCGCCGGTACTGATCGGCGACCACCTGTTTGCGGTCGGCCCGGATTTCGTCCGCGGTGACCTTGATCACCCGAAGCTGGTCGCGGCCAACTGTCATCACGCGATCCTGATCGGTCTCGCTGACCGGAATTCCGTCGGTGGCCGGGATTGCCGCTCCGAGTTCGGCCGCAATCGTGGGCAGGATGTCGAGGTTCTGGGTAGAGGCGGTCGACACGACACCCTTCTCCTGGCCCGGGTACTTGATGATCAGGGGCGGGTTGATCGTCGCTCCCTGATTTGTTTCGGAAACGTCACGCCGCAGGTCGTCCGGGTCGAACGAAATGCCGTGGTCGGCGGTGAGGATAATCATCGCTTCGTCGAAATCGCCGTTCTGCCTGATCCGGTCGAGGATCCTGCCGACCAGCCGGTCCGCGTATCCGGTCTGGAGCAGGTGACGGGACTGCGCGAAGGCAACGGCCGCCTCCCCGGTTGTCCAGCCGTTACGGGTGAGGTCGGTCGGCATGATCAACGGGCCGGGCTTGTAGGCCTGGCCCGAGGGGATGAAACGAAGAGGGGCATGAGGCACTTCGACATGGACGAAAGAGAGGGTGCCCGGACCCTGGGGGATGCCTACGATCCATTCCTTGAGTCCCGCCGGGGCGAAGGGCTTGAACTTAGCCTTTATGAAGTCATCGGCCCGCTTGGCGTCGGGAGCTTCGCCCTGGTTGCCATCAGGACAGATCTCGACCGGACAGAGTTCGGTCACCGTCTCCATGCTGTGGACCTCCCGGCCTGGGCCCAGGAGGGTGAACAGGTTGTTCGGCTGGGCTTCGGCGGTCGGGATCGTCAGTTCGTTGACGGTGTTGCCGGTGAGGATCCCCGGGACCGCCCAAGCGGTGAAATCCCCGGCAGCGACGTTGTCCCGGTACCAGGTGGCCCCCCGGGCGAACCTGGCGATCCGGGGAAAGCGATCGGCATTGACCCGTTTGCCGTCCCCGGTCAGGAGGTTTGCGGTCGGAAGCTCGTCGAGCACAATCAGGACCACCGGGGTGTCGGAGCCGAGTCGCTCATCATCGGGTGCCGCACCTTCGCTGCTGGACCACCAAGCGGTTAGAGAAAGAGCGGTCACAACAGTTGCAGCCAGTCCCAGCAACCCGGCCGCCCTTGGCGTGAAAAGCGAACGGGTCACGATCCCTGCTCCGTGGCCGGCGCCGGGGGCGCAGCCATGATTTCGACGAGGTGTCCTGCCGGTGTCCTGACCTTCACCCTGCGCTCACCCCACAGTTTCCGCCCTTCCTGCACCTCGAACCCAGCCTCCTGCAGCCTTTCGACGGTGGCATTCATATCTCCGGAAACCACGGCCACATGGCCGCGGCTGGGCGGCACTGCCGGATCATCTGTCTCCATGAGGTGAATCTGGGTCCCCTCCCTCTCGTACCAGCTGAAACCCTCACCGAGCGCTGGAGGTGCGGGCACCGCCTCGAAACCGGCCGCGATCCAGAACCCGCCTTCGGCAGCCATATCTTCGGGCCGAACCTCCAGGGCAACGTGATGAAGCATGAGGGAATGGTCCCAGATGCAGACGGGAGCGGCCAGAGAATCAGAAAAGGACTGCCCAGCCGGCAACGCCGAGGAGGACTATCACCGTCGTGTAGACGATCGCCTCGGCCGCCGTTCTGAGATCGAGTCCGTAGGCGTGACCGACGATCATCGAGTTGAGGCCTGTCGGCATCACCGCCAGCAGGTAGTAGGAGTCCGGCACGTCGCTGAACGGGAGGGTGAAGAGCAGCAGTAGCGCCGGTGCTGCGACCAGCCGGCAGATGATGACCGCCCCGAGAGGCTTGTGCGGTCGCGGCGGAATCTTCATGACTCCGTCCCGGACCTCTTCGGTGAGGATCGCGCCAACTGCGAAGAAACCCACGACCAGGGGAATGCCCACCAGGAGCCTCGAGATATCGACCGCGATGTCGGGCGCGATGGCATCCGGAGCGAGCAGGCCGAGGATCGCGGCGAACAGGATCGGGTTCTTGAGAAAGAAGGCCTTCAGGCGTTCCCGGAATCCCTCACCTGCCTTGGTTCCGAAGGCCGCGCCAACCCCGAATGCCCCGATCATCAGAGTCAGGTAGCTGACCACGACGTCGAAGAGGACCGCATTGGTCAGGGCCTCGCCGCCCATCAGCGTGTAGACCATCGGATACCCGAGGTACGACGTGTTGGCGAGGATCGCCGAGCAAATGACTGCGCCAGCTACCGGCCGTTCCAGTTTGAGTACTGGCACGGCGAAGAACCAGGCGAGCAGGCCGACACAGACCGAGGTGAGGATCCCGGCCCCGATTCCCGCTCCACCCCCGAAGGTCAACTCGACATGGGCGATGTTGAAGAAGACGATCGGCGGCAGGACGAAGTAGAGGATCAGCAGCAGCCCGCGACGGGACCCGCTACCCGCCTTGTCGGGCCACCGATGCTCCCCGTAAATCCCGGCCGAGACCGAGACAAGGATCGTCAAAAGAATCCAGACCACCAAGCCAACCTAACGGCAAGTCACCCGCATCGTCCTTGGCGGAGCCCGCCAGTCCCTTCCCGGACAATCAATCGAGATTGAGTTGAATCGCAAATAGAGCGACTGAACTCAACCTCGGCGCTAGGAGACGCCTCTGATCTGGTGATCAAGGACTCGATCCACCACTCCCTCAGGGTCGCGGGCAAACTCCCTGAAAGTCGTCCGAAGCACCGTCAGCCCGAAGGCCAGAAGGTGTTGCTCCTTCTTCAGGTCGATCTGCTTCTGAACCGAACCACCGTGGAAGGCTTCACCGTCCGTTTCGAGGACCAGACCAAACTCGGGCCAGTAGAAGTCAACCTCCACGCCGTGGACCTTCACATTCACTTGAGGCATCGAGTTACTCAACTGCGGCTCGGCCAGCATGCGACCGTGCCAGACAAGAAGGAACCAGCCCTCCAAGACTGATCGCACCCTGCCTAACTCCGGGACCCAAAGCGCCAAGTACCGACGCAGCGTCGTCGCTCCACGCCTGCCCGCGACTCGAACATGGCAGTACTCGAGGTCTGAACGGCGAAGTAGCTTCAACCGGCATGCCTCAAGGAAGGCAAACCTGATCGCTCGATCGGATTCACTTGCCGCGAACTCGATCAGCGCCAACACGGGGTTTACCAGGGGCACCCCGTCCTTCACAACTATTTCGCCGGGCTCGAAGAAACGTTGGGCGACCGTGACCTCCACCCGGCGCATTGCCGGAGACTTGCCGCGCAGCTTCCTCGACTGACCCACGGGGCTACCTACTTGAATTCGAGTCGGAACTCCCTCGGGCGAGGTCACGAGGCCCCACTTCTCACAAGCACTCCTCGCGATAAGGGCCGAACCCTCGCCGGCCGCGAGCGTTGCAGCACGCCAGGCCGCGTCGCACGTCTCTATGTCCCGACCAAGAGCGTAGGTTGACTGGAGGATCCTGATCAACCTGCCGTTTCTGACCCAGCTGTTGATCTGTCGGGCGGAGATTCCGGCCCCCCGGAGTTCGTTCCTGTGGGCGACGAACGACCGGCGGGACATGAATCCATAGAGGTACCTCAGCCGTTCTTTGGAGCTCTCTCTACTAGCAACGTCGGGTTCCACCTCCCCAACGTGCCGAGAAGAAGCTCACATGTGTCGCTACAGGGGTAAAGATTCACTGATGAGGACTGCTGTTGCCATTCAGCGCGAGTTCACAACGGTCGAGATTGAGTTGAATCGCAAATAGAGCGACTCAGCTAGATCTCGACGCCGTAACCGACGGGGTGGAGCCGCGAGGGCCGGTCCGAACCCGACCGGCCTGCGGTCAGGAGATCCAGATGCTTAGGGCGTTTCCGGCGTGATTGGCGAACTCGACCAGGGGCTGGGGTATCACGCCGAAGAAAACGGCTGCCGCGGCAGCGATGATCGCGGGTGCGAGCAGATACCAGCGGCGATCCGCGTGGGGATCATCGAAAGGATCGACCTGGGCGCCGGCGATCTGCGGGGGCAGGGCAGCGGTGTCGATCGCAGCCGCTTCCGGCTTATCGGCAGGACTCATCCATACTGTCGCCACCACGCGCAGGTAGTAGGCCAGGGAGATCATCGTCCCGATCGCGATCATGACCGCGAGCCAGGTCCAGTCGTCATCGACCAGGGCCTCGATCAGGTAGAGCTTGCCGATGAAGCCGACGGTTGGCGGCAGGCCGGCTAGGGCGAGCATCGCGATGGTGAGTGGCCAGGCGACCAGCGGCTTGCTGCGACCAAGGCCGCGGAGAGAAGAGATGTCATCGGAGAAGCCAGTCTGGCGCTCCCTGATCACGACCACCGAGAAGGCTGCGACGTTCATCGCCACGTAACCGGCGAGGTAGAAGACGAGCGCGTCGACACCGGCCTGTGTGGCGGTCACGATGCCGGCCAGCATGTAGCCGGCCTGTGCGATTCCCGAGTAGCCAAGCATGCGCTTCAGAGAGCTCTGGGCAAGCGCGCCGACGTTGCCGACCACGATCGATAGCGCGGCGAGCGCTGCCAGCAGGACATCCCACTGATCGGCGATCGGTCCGAGGGCGACCTCGAAGAAGCGGGTGAACACGGCGAAGGCCGCTGCCTTGGTGGCCACCGCCATGAAAGCGGTCACCGGGGTGGGCGCGCCCTGGTAGACATCCGGCGTCCACTGATGGAAGGGGGCGATCGAGACCTTGAAGGCCAGGCCGACAGCCACCAGTCCGACGCCGACCAGGGTCAGCGAATCGGAGAGCATTCCGTCACCAGCCTGAAGTCCGTCGGCAACCGCCTGGAAGCCGGTTGCCCCGGAAGCGCCATAGATCATCGCCAGGCCATAGAGCAGGGTGGCGGATCCAACCGATCCGACGATCAGGTATTTCAGTCCCGACTCGAGTGACTCGCGGCGCCGCAGGTTGGTTCCGCAGAGCGCGTAAAGCGGGATCGAGAGGAGTTCAAGCCCGACGAAGAAGGTCAGCATGCTGGTCGCCTGGGCAAGGATGACCATGCCGAGCAGCGATCCGGTGAGCAGCGCCAGCCAGTCGCTGCGCCCGGCCTGGGTCTCGGATGGATCACCGATAGCCAGCAGTACCGCGACCGCGGCCGAGACCACCGCAAGCAGCGAGAGCGTCACCGCGAGGCCATCAAGCCGAAGTGCTCCGGCGACCAGGTCGACATCAGCGTTCCACTGCCAGATCAGACAACCGGCGGTCACCGCGTAGGCGAGCAGCGCAAGGACCGGACCGAAGCGCTTGATCGGATCGATGACGGCGGCGAGGACGATCACGACCAGCCCGGCGGTCAGGGCGATGATCGGCGAAAGGCCGGCGTAATCGATGGTCGGGGCGTCAAAGATCATCGGGCAACCTCCCTGACCACTGCGACCGCAGAATCAACAGCCGGTTCCGATCCGTGGATGACCAGCTGCGGGCAGAAGGCCAGCACCACGATGATTCCCACCATCGGGATCAGGACCAGGGCGTCGCGCAGCGAGATCTCCCGCGAGTCGGCGCCTTCGGGCAGCGGGTTGTGCATGGTGAGCTGGTACATCCTCAGGGCGTAGAAGGCCGCCAGGGCAACGCCGATCGAGGCGACGATCGCCCATGCCGCATCGACCTGGAACAGGCCATTGAGGATGTAGAACTCGCCGATGAAGTTGGCCGAAGCCGGGATCGCGAGGGTTGCCATCGAGACGATGAGGAAGATCACCGCGAAGACCGGCGCCTTCTTCGCCAGGCCTCCCATCGGTCCCAGCTCGGTCGAGCCGGTCCGTTCGGCAATCATCGCGACGATCAGGAAGGCCGGAACGACGACCAGGCCGTGGTTGACCATCTGGAGCACCGCGCCCTCCGCGCCGGTCACGTCGAAGGCGAAGATGCCAGCCGTGATGAAGCCGAGCTGCGCGACGGACGAAAACCCGAGCACGAGCCGGAGGTCGGTCTTGGTGAAGGCCATCGCCGAGCCGTAGATGATCGAGGCGACGGCGAGGACCAGCATCGTAGTCTGGAAGAGGTCGGCCGCGTCGGGCATCATCGGCAGCACGACGCGGAGGAATCCGTAAGCGCCGACCTTCGACAAGACGGCCGAGAAGACCGCGAGGGCCGGCAGGGGCGCGGCGCGGTAAGAGTCCGGCATCCATCCGTGCAGCGGGAAGGCCGGCATCTTGACCAGGAAGGCCGCCGCAAAGAACCAGAAGATCCAGTTCTGTGATCCGTCCGGAAGACCGCGGGCGATGATCGTCTGCATCGAGAAGGTGAGCTCGCCACCGTCGGCCGAGATGACGGCGGCGGCAATCGCCCCGACCAGCATCAGCAGGGAGCCGATCAGGGTGAAAACGATCATCTTCAGGGTTGCCGACTGGACCGTGACGACGCCGTTGCCCGGGCTCCCCTCGGGGTCCTGCTCTCCGCCCCGGTCGCGCCCCCAGATCCCGAAGAGGAAGTAGAAGGGCACGATCATCAGGTCGAAGAAGAGAACGAAAAGGAGCAGGTCCTGCGCCAGGAAGGCGCCGAGCGTTGCCGTTTCGCCGGCCAGCAGCATCAGGTAGTAGAGCGCCGGCCGTTCGGTACCCCGCATCGCGGAGAAACAGATCGCCGGGATCCAGGCGATTGTTGTCAGCAGCACAAGGAAGATCGATACGCCGTCGATGCCGAGGCTGTAGTCGACGCCGAGGCTCGGGATCCAGGTCACGTCGGTCACGTACTGCATGCCACCGTCCGGGTCGAAGCCGGCGAGCACGCCGATCGCCAGGCCGAGCGTGATCACTGCGCCGAAGGCAGCGACCCAGGCAGCGAAGCGCTTCGGGACCAGGAGGCCGATCAGGCCGAAGAGCAGCGGAGTCCAGATGATCGAACTCAGCATCAGATGCTCCTGATCAGGAAGTAGACGACGATGGCGAGGATGCCGAAGAGCATCAGGACCGCGTAGCCACGAAGCAGGCCGGACTGCATGTCACGGACCGCAGCGCCGGCGGAGCGGGTGATCCCGGCGACGCCGGTGGTGGCCCCGTTGATCACGCCCCGCTCGAAGACCCCGTTACAGAAGCGGCCGAATGCCTTGACCGGGTTGACGATCAGGAAGTCGATGACCTGGTCGCCGTACCACTTGTTGACACATAGGTTGTAGACGAGCGAGAAGCGGGTGCGGAACCTGGCCGGCAGGTCGGGCCGTTTGATGTAGAGCAGCCAGGCAGTAGCGATGCCCGCGATCGAGATAAGAGCGCCTTCCGCGAGACCGGTCCAGGCCTGGCTGACGCTGGGGTGCATGCCGGCGTAGATCGAATCCTCGAAGGTCGGCTCGAGGAAGTGGGTGATGATCTCGTCGACCCCCGGAATCTGGACCAGTCCGCCGATCAGGGCGAGCACGCCCAGCACTCCCATCGCGAACTTCATGCCCCCGGCCTGCTCGGCGATGTGGTGCTCCTCGCCCGGGTAGCCAACCTCGGTGTCCTCGAGCTGTCCGGTGGCCGGGTTCTTCGGCTCGCCGTGGATCACGTGGCCGTGCTGCTCCAGGTACTCGGCCTCCTTGCAGGCCGGGCCGGGCAGGATCCGGAAGATGATCCTGAACGAGTAGATCGCCGTCATGAAGGCGCCGATCAGCATGCCGACCCACATCCAGTCGTACATGCCGCCACGGAAATGGGCGAAGTCGATGATCTCGTCCTTCGAGAACCAGCCCGAGGTACCGGGGAATCCCGAAAGGGCAAGGGCTCCGATGATCAGCATTGCCGCCGTGAATGGCATGGCCTTGCGGAAGCCCTTCATCTTGTCGATGTCCTGCATGTTGGCCATCGCGGAGATGATCGAGCCGGCAGCCATGAAGAGCAGCGCCTTGAAGAAGGCGTGGGTCATCAGGTGGAACATGCCCGCCGAATAACCACCGATGCCCACCGCGACGAACATGTAGCCGATCTGGCTCATGGTCGAGTAGGCGATGATCCGTTTCAGGTCGGTGACCGCGATCGCGATCGTGCCGGCGATCAGCAGGGTGGCCAGTCCGACCCAGGCGGCGATGTCGGCAGCGGTGGGCGCCAGTTCGAAGAGCGGGAAGCAGCGGGCGATCAGGTAGACGCCGGCGGTGACCATGGTCGCAGCGTGGATCAGTGAGGAGACCGGGGTCGGGCCTTCCATCGCGTCGGCCAGCCATGTGTGGAACGGCATCTGGGCCGACTTGGCGAAGGCGCCGACAAGGAGGCAGAGGCAGATCGCGACGATCTCCCACTCGTTGACGCTGAAGACCTCGGGGGCCTTCTCGAATACCGCCGTGTAATCGACCGAACCGAGATTCTTGAAGATCAGGATCGCCGCGATATAGAGGCCGATGTCGCCGATCACGTTGATCACGAAGGCCTTCATGCCGGCTTTGGTGGCCGTGTTGCGGCGGTACCAGTAGCTGATCAGCGCGTAGGAGGCGAAGCCGACCAGGGCCCAGCCGACGATCAGCATGATGAAGTTGCCGGCCAGGACCAGGACCAGCATCGAAAAGACGAAGAAGTTCAGGTAGCTGAAGAAACGGTGGTAGCCCTGATCGGACTTCATGTAGCTGTAGGAGTAGATGTGGATCAGGCTGGAAACGCCTGTGACCACCAGCACCATGAAGATCGAGAGCGGATCCACGTAGATCCCGAGGTCGATCGTGAAGCCACCCACCGAGGCGTATTCCCAGAGGCTCGAGGCGACATGGCGAGACTCGCTGGGTTCGCCCTGGAGACCGATCAGGGCGAGGATTCCGCAGGCAAAGGCGGCGACAATCGCCGAGATTCCGATCAGGCCCGCTGTGCGCTCGGGCAGCACGCGGAAGGTCAGCCCGATGGTCAGCGAGCCGAGCAGGGGAAGGAGCAGGACGAGCCAGGCCCAGGTGGCGGTCATCCCTTGAGCTCCTTCATCTCGTCCACATCAAGCGGCAGGCGCCTCCTGTACATCGCGACCACCAGCCCGAGACCGACCACGACTTCGCAGGCGGCAACGACGAGCACGATCAGCACGAAGACCTGGCCATCCTGATTGCCGAGCATGCGGCTGAAGGCGAGCAGGGCGAGAGCGCCGGCGCTCAGCATCAGCTCGAGGCAGAGCAGGATGACGACCGGGTTGCGACGAACGATCACACCGATCAGACCGACCGTGAAGAGCAGCGCGGAAAGGACGAGGAACCACTCGATGTTCATGAGCTTTCCCCTCCCTTCGGCAGCTTGTTCGGATCTTCACGCCGGCGTCCGGCCAGCACGATCGCCGCGACGGCCGCGAGCAGCAGCAGGATCGAGGCTGCCTCGAAGGCGATCAGGAAGTCCTCCATCATCAGGTGGCCGACCGCTTCCGGGGTACCGAAGCCGGCCGGGATGTCATCCGGGCCGGTAGTGCTCAGGGCGCTCAGCCCGGAGCCGACGATGGCGATTGAGATTGCCACGAACAGGGCGATCGCGGCGATCGGGCCGATCAGCTTGAGTTCTGGCGAGGAATCCCATTTCGGTTCCTCTATGCCGCCAACATAGGCAGCGACGAATACGTACAGGACCATGACTGCGCCGGCGTAGACGACGATCAGGGCGGCGGCCAGGAACTGAGCCATGAGCAGCAGGAAGATCCCGGCCAGGAAGACAAGGTGAATGACCAGCGCGAGCACGCTGTAGAACGGATTCTTCAGTGCGACGACGGCAATCGCGCCACCGAGGGCGCCGATGGCACCACAGAAGAAGGCGATCTGCTCCACTACTCGCCTTCTCCCCTCAGCGGCGTCCGGTCAATCGGCTCCGCAAGGAGCATCTCCTTGGTGAAGATCAGATCCGAACGGTTGTAGTCGGCCATCTCGTAGTCGTGGCCCATGGTGATCGCATCGAACGGGCAGGCGATCTCGCAGTAGCCACAGAAGATGCAGCGGGCGAGGTTGATCTCGTAAACCGCGGCGTAACGCTCGCCACCCGAGACCCGGTCCTCGGGATCGTTCTCGGCGGCGACGACACGAATGCACTCGGCCGGACATGCGGCAGCGCACAATGAGCAGCCGACGCATTTCTCGAGTCCCGAATCCTCGAACTTGTGAAGCTTGTGGCGTCCGCGGAAGCGCGGGTAGACCGGGGTCTTCTCCTCGGGGTACTGGATCGTCACCGGCTTGTCGAAGAGCCGGCCCATGGTGGTCCTGAGCCCGCGCAGGGTCTCGCCGAAGGCGCGGTAGGCACCTCCCACTCCGCCGGGATCGGGGCCGCGCGGAACTACCTTGATCTCATCGGGGCGAATGCTCATGTGGCCACCACCAGGATTGCCGTCACGAGGACGTTGAGGGTTGCGAGGGGAAGCAGGATCTTCCAGCCGAAACTCATCAGCTGGTCGTACCGGAAGCGGGGCAGGGTGGCGCGGATCCAGATGAAGAACATGGCCAGCATCCACATCTTGAACAGCATCCAGATCGGGTCCAACCAGCCGGGGCCGGGGCCCATCCAGCCGCCGAGGAACATGGTCGAGGCGATTCCGGAGACGATCAGGATCTCCATGTATTCGGCGAAGAAGTAGGAGCCGAAACGCATGCCGCCGTACTCGGTGCCGTATCCGGCGACCAGCTCGGCATCGGCTTCGGGAAGGTCGAAGGGCGGACGGTTGGTCTCGGCGAATCCGCCGACCATGAAGATCAGGAAGCCGACGAACTGCGGTACGACGTACCAGATCTCGCCCTGGGCCTTGACGATGTCGACCAGTGAAAGCGAGCCGGCCATGATCACCACGCCGAGCAGAGCGAGGCCCATCGCGATCTCGTAGGAGATCAGCTGGGCGGCTGCGCGCATGGCGCCGAGGAAGGAATACTTGGAGCCGGAGGCCCAGCCACCGAGAAGCAGCCCGTAGAAAGCGATCGAGCTGAAGGCGAAGAAGTAGAGGATGCCGATCGGCACATCGATCCCGTAGAAGCCGACATCACCCTTGACGTCACCGAAGGGAAGGATCGCGATCGTGAGGACGGCCGAGATGATGGTCAGGGCCGGGGCAAGCTCGTAAAGGATCGGGACGGCACCCTTGGGCCTGAACGACTGCTTCGAAAGCAGCTTGCCGACGTCGGCGAGCGGCTGCATGATGCCGTAGGGCCCGACCCGGTTGGGGCCGTAGCGCTGCTGGAAGCGACCCAGCAACTTGCGTTCGACCAGCAGCAGGATCGGAACGATGTTGAGGATCACGAGGAAGATCACGATCGACTTGACGATCATGATCCAGGTGGCATCGACGAAGTTGG
>WBZM01002501.1_pt1 | contig 15498 bp, 11 predicted proteins | sample 5204271 | NCBI WGS metagenome assembly WBZM01 (sample SAMN12344346, study PRJNA552823) | activated sludge metagenome | biome: Activated sludge suspended growth; feature: Nitrification reactor; material: Wastewater; isolation source: activated sludge from nitrification reactor of wastewater...
GCCCGCCGCGCCGAACGGGGGCCGAGGCCGGGCAGCCGGGCCATGAGCTCGATCAGCGCCTCGATGTCGCGGGTGGCTTCGGTCATGCTGTCCTTCGGGCAAGACCCCCGCTTTCGCGGGGGTGACAGGCGGTGCGGGGCGTCTGGTCTTCCCCGCGCAAGCGGGGATCAGAACGGCAGCTTCATGTCGGCCGGCAGGCCCATGGACTGCATCATCTTCTGCTGTTCTTCGCGGGTGCGTTCCTGTGCGCGCTTCTGCGCATCCTTGATCGCGGCGAGGATCAGATCCTCCACGACTTCCTTTTCCGACGGCTGGAAGATCGACGGGTCGATGTCGAGGGATTTCAGCTCGCCCTTGGCCGAACAGGTCGCTTTCACCAGCCCGGTGCCGCTTTCGCCGGTAACGATGATGCGGTCAAGTTCCTCGGTCAGCGCCGCCATCTTGCCCTGCATCTCCTGCGCGGCCTTCATCATCTTGGTCATGTCGCCCAAGCCGCCAAGACCGCCCAAACCCTTCAGCATTCCAAACTCCTTCAGTTGTCCTCGAAAGGATCCCATTCATCCTCGACCTCGGGCAGCGCCCCGGCCGCCGCTTCGGCGCGGCTTTCCTTGGGGGTGCGCACCTCGAGGATGGCGGCCTTCGGGAAGGCCGCGAAGACCGCCCGCACCAGCGGATTCTGCATCGCGTCAGCCTTGGCCGCGGTCTTTTCGGCATCCCGCGCTTCGGCAATCGTCGCGCCGCCGCCCTGGCCCACGACCGACACGCCCCAGCGCGCGCCGGTCCACGCCTGCAACCGCTGCGCCAGCGTCGCCGCCAGATCGCGGGGGGCATCCGGGGTCGGCTCGAACTCGATCCGGCCGGGGGCATAGTGGACCAGCCGCAGATGGTTCTCGACCTCGACCAGAAGCTTCACGTCGCGGTTGGCGCGGATCAGTTCGACGACCGCCGGGAAGGTGGCGAAACGTGCCAGTGCCGTTTCGGGGGCGAGCGACAGCGCCGTGGCCGCGCCCGAGGGTTGGACCGCGCCGGTGGTGCGCGTGGCCGCCATCGCCGAAGCGCCGTTGCCGCCAGACGGCATCGGCGCGCGGGGCGCGGGCCCCGGAGCCGAGGGGCCGGGGCCATCGGACAGGCGGCGCAATAGCTGTTCGGGGTCGGGCAGGTCCGCGACATGGGTCAGGCGGATCACCGCCATTTCCGCCGCCATCATGGCGTTCGGGGCGGAGGCGACCTCTTCCAGCGCCTTCAAGAGCATCTGCCACATGCGGGTCAGCACCCGCATCGGAAGCGCCTGCGCCATCGCCAGACCGCGCGACTTTTCCTCGGGCGGGGTGGTGGGGTCGTCGGCGGCCTCGGGCGTGATCTTGATGACCGAGATCCAGTGCGCGATCTCGGCCAGGTCGCGCAGCACCGCCATCGGGTCGGCGCCGTCCGAGTACTGCCCGGCAAGTTCCGACAGCGCCGCCGCTGCCTCGCCCCGGAGGATCAGGTCGAAGAGGTCAAGCACGCGGCCCCTGTCGGCCAGCCCCAGCATGGCGCGCACCTGGTCGGCGCCGGTTTCGCCGGCGCCGTGGCTGATCGCCTGATCGAGCAGCGAGGTCGCATCGCAAGCCGAGCCTTCGGCGGCGCGGGTGATCAGGGCCAGCGCCTCGTCGCTGATCTGCGCGCCTTCGGCGGTGGCGATCCGGCGCAGCAGCGCGATCATCACCTCGGGCTCGATCCGGCGCAGGTCGAACCGCTGGCAGCGCGACAGGACGGTGACGGGCACCTTGCGGATTTCGGTGGTGGCGAAGATGAACTTCACATGGGCGGGCGGTTCCTCCAGCGTCTTCAGCAGCGCGTTGAAGGCATTCACCGACAGCATGTGCACTTCGTCGATGATGTAGACCTTGTAGCGGGCCGAGGCCGCACGGTAGTGGACGCTGTCGATGATCTCGCGGATGTCGTTCACGCCGGTGCGGGAGGCCGCGTCCATTTCCATCACGTCGACGTGGCGGCCCTCCATGATGGCACGGCAATGTTCGCAGACCCCGCAAGGGTCGGTCGTCGGGCCGCCGTTGCCATCGGGGCCGATGCAGTTCAGTCCCTTGGCGATGATCCGCGCGGTGGTCGTCTTTCCGGTGCCGCGGATGCCGGTCATGATGAACGCCTGCGCGATGCGGTTGGCGGCGAACGCGTTCTTCAGGGTGCGGACCATCGCCTCCTGTCCGACGAGGTCGGCGAAGGTTTCGGGGCGGTACTTGCGGGCAAGCACGCGGTAGCCGGGGGCAGAGGTGTCGGTCATGGTCCGTGCCGGTCGTGATCCGCGCCAATCTAGGGGTTCGTGCGGGCGGCGTAAACCGCCGGCCGCATCATTCGCGGGCAAGCGCCGCCACAGGGTCGAGCCGTGCCGCGGCACGGGCGGGCAGAAGGCCGAAGACGATGCCGATGAGGCTTGAGGACGCGAAGGCGAGCGTCGCGACGGCGGGTGAATAGGACAGGCGGAATTCGGTCAGCCAGGGCTTGGCCAGCGCGCCGCCGCCCAGCGCAAGGCCCACCCCCAGTGCGCCGCCCAGCAGGCAGACGAGCACCGCCTCGATCAGGAACTGGAGCACGATGTCCGACCGCCGCGCGCCGACCGCCATGCGCACGCCGATTTCCTTGGTGCGTTCGGTGACGGATACCAGCATGATGTTCATCACGCCGATCCCGCCGACGAAAAGCGAGATGATGGCGATGGCCGAGACAAGCCATGTCAGCGTGCGCGAGGTCGAGGTGATCGTGTCGCGGATCGTGTCCGAGTTCATCAGGAAGAAGTCGCGCGTACCGTGGCGGCCTTCCAGGAACTCGGTGATCAGCGCCTCGACCCGCGCCATGGAATAGGCGTCGCTGATGCGGACGGCGATGCTGTCGATGCTGTCGCGGCCGGTGATCCGCCCGCCCGCGGTGGTATAGGGCACGAAGACCCTGACCGTGTTGAAGCCGAAGGCAGTGCCGAGCGATTCCGCCACGCCGATGACGCGCGCGGGCACGCGATCGAGCAGGACGACCTTGCCGAGGGGAGACTCGCCATCGGGAAACAGCGTTCGGGCGGCTTCCTTGTCGAGAACCACGACCTGATCGCGGCGGTCCACCGCCGCCTGATCGAACAGGCTGCCTTCCGTGACGCGGTAGCCGTTCACGTCGAAATAGCTGGCACCGACGCCGGTGATCGACACCGCCACCGACCGGTCGCGGTAGACGGCGGGTCCGTTCTGCGACACCTGCGGCGCGGCGGCCAGGGCATAGGGCTGGGCGGCCAGGGCGCTGGCATCTTCGGGCGTCAGCGTCAGGATGGTGTTGGCCCTGCGGTCGCCGAACCCGGTGCCGCGGCGGATGGTTATGGTATCGGTGCCGATCGAGGCGATCTGTTCAAGCACCTTTTCCTGGCTGCCCCGCCCCAGCGCCACCACCGACACGACCGAGGCGATGCCGATGATGATGCCGAGCATGGTCAGGAACGTGCGCAGGCGGTGGGCGGCCATCGCGCGCAGCGCCATGAAGAAGGATTCGCGCAGCCGCCCGCCCAGCGCGCCGGCCCAGCTGCGCGCGGCCGGGGGCGTTTCGTCCTGGCGGGTCGCGCGGCCCGTGTCGGCCCCGCTGTCGGCGACGATGCGGCCGTCGCTGATTTCCACCGTGCGCCGGCATCGCGCTGCGACCGCCGGGTCGTGGGTGACGATCACCAGCGTATGGCCCTCGGCGTTCAGTTGGTCGAGCAGCGCGATCAGTTCCGCCCCCGACCGGCTGTCGAGCGCGCCGGTCGGTTCGTCTGCCAGGATGATCTCGCCGCCGTTCATCAGGGCGCGCGCGACCGAGACGCGCTGCTGCTGGCCGCCCGACAACTGGCCGGGGCGGTTCTTCAGCCGTTCGCCCAGCCCGAGCCGCGTAAGCAGCCTTTCGGCCCTGGCGCGGCGGGCGGCAGGCGTCACGCCGCAATAGACGGCGGGCATCTCGACGTTGGCGCGCGCGTCGAGATCGGGCAGCAACTGGTACCGCTGGAAGATGAAGCCGAACTTTTCGCGGCGCAGGGCTGCGCGTTCGTCCTCGTCCATCGCCGTGACATCGCGGCCTCCGATCCGGTAGCTGCCCGAAGTCGGCCGGTCGAGACAGCCCAGAATGTTCATCAGCGTCGACTTGCCCGACCCCGATGGCCCGATGATCGCGACCATCTCGCCCGCGCGGATGTCAAGATCGACCGCGTCCAGAACGGTGATCCGCTGGTCGCCCGCCTGATAGCTGCGCGTCAGCCCGCGAACCGAGATGAGCGGTTCTTCCGGCAAGGTCAGATCCCCGAACCCGGCGGGCGGCGCATGGTGACGGTGGCGGCCGACGTCGCACTGGCACGATCGGTCACGACAAGTTCGCCCTCCGACAGGCCGCCGGTGATTTCGGCCGTGACGGTATCGTTCAGTCCGACACTGACGGCGCGTGCCTCGCGCGTCTGCGTGGCCTCGTTCCAGACCTCGACGGGATAGGTGCCGTCTTCGGCCTGTTCGCCCAGGGCGGCGGAAGGCACGGTCAGCACGTTTTCCGCCTCGGCCAAAAGCACGGAGACCTGCGCTGTCATGCCGATGCGCAGCTTGCGGTCGGGGTTTTCGACATCGAACAGCGCCTGGTAGTAGACCGGTTCTTCGGTGTCGATCGTGTCGCTGTCGCGGATCGAGGCGGGCGCGGGCTGGATGGCGCGCAGGGTGGCATCATAGCGCAGGTCCGGTTCGCCCATCAGGGTGAAGCTGACGCGCTGACCGGGCATGACGCGCACCACGTCGGCCTCGGAAACATCGGCCTTGACGACCATGCGGTCGAGGTTGGCGATCTTGACGATGGTGGGCGTGGACTGCACCGCGTTCACGGTCTGGCCCTCTTCGGCCACCACAGCGACCACGGTCCCGGCCGCAGGCGCGACAATGCGGGTGCGTTCGAGCGCCAGTTCGGCGCTGCCGACCGATATTTCGGCGGCGGCGCGCTGGGCTTCCAGCGCAGCAAGATCGGCGCGGGCGACGGCTAGGCCCGCCTCGGCGGCCTCGAGGTCATCGGCGGTGGTCAGGTTCTTGTCGCTGAGCTGGCGCTTGCGGTTGAGCCCGAGGTCGGCCTCACGGATCGAGGCGTTCTTGGCCGCGATCTGCGCCTCGATCCGCTGCAGTTCGGCCTTGGCGCGCAGCACCTCGTTCTTCTGGTCGAGATCGTCGATCTGCGCGATGAGGTCGCCCGCGTTGACATCCTGTCCGACCGCGACGGCCAGGGTCTGGATCTGGCCCGAGACGCGGGCACCTACCGACAGCAGGTTCTCGGCCTCGATCACGCCGGTCGCCAGAACCGACCGCGTGACGGTGCCGCGCGTCACCGCAGCGGTCGCAGGAGGCCCGTCGCCTTCCTCCCCGGTCCGCGATTCCCAATAGGTCCAGCCGCCGTAGGCCAGGGCAAGCGCGGCAAGGATCACGACCCAGAACTTACGCATACGCCTTCCCGGCACCTTCCCCCGATACGATCTGTTATACGCAGAACCCAGGTCTTTCCGTCACCCCAAAGCTGGCCGATGCGGTCATTTTCCTGCGAGAGCGGGACTTTGCATCATCGGTCGCCGGCGGTGTCGGACCGGGGTGTCCGTACCGTGGACAGAAGCCAGTCGCAGAATGCTGTCTGGGCTGCGGCCGTCTGCGTGCCCGGCGCCTGCCGACGGATGACGTAATAGGCGAACTCGTTCCGGATCGTCGCCTGCGACAGCGACACGAGCCTGCCCGCATCGAGATCGTCGCGGATGATCGCAAGCGGGCAGATCGCGACCCCCTGTCCTGCCAGGGCGGCGGCACGGAGCAGGTTGAAATCCTCGAAGACCGGGCCGTTGGCCGCCGCTTCGTGATCGGCGCCGTTGGCCGACAGCCATGCCTGCCAGCCGCTGTGGTCGGTGTCGTGCAGCAGCCCCGCCGCAACCATCCCTGCCGGCGTGCCTATGGCCGGGTTTGCCCGCGCGATCGCGCTGGCGCAGACGGGAACGCCCTGACCGGGAAGGAAATGCGTTGCGACCATGCCCGGCAGGTCGGGCGGGCCTTCGGAATAGATCACGGCGACATCCATGTTGCCGAAATCTATGTCCTTGCCGTGGATGGCATACTGGATGCGGATGTCTATGCCCGGCCAGTGCCGGCGGAACTCGGCAAGGCGCGGGATCAGCCAGCAGATGGCGACGGACGGGATGACGGCGACGGTCAGCGTCGGCCGCGCGCCGGCGCGCGATGCCTGCCGGCAGGCGGATTCGATGTCGGCGAGCGCAAGCGTCAGCGCGCGGCCCAGGTCGGCGCCATTCGGGCGCAGCCTTGTCCGGTTGCCGTCGCGTTCGAGCAGGGGGCCGCCGAGCCATGCTTCAAGGTGCCGCACCTGGTGGCTGACGGCCGACTGCGTGACGAACAGTTCGTCGGCTGCGCGAGAAAAACTGCCATGCCTAGCAACGGCTTCAAAGGCACGAAGTGCATTAAGAGGAAGTTGGCGCATATTTCCGGAGCTGGCCATGAGAATTTCTAATGAATGCCTGAAGAATCGTCCTTTGACAATGTGATCGGTCGGCCACGAATAGACGGCAGGTCTGAATCGCTTGCCGTTGCGTCAGGAGGGTCGGGCTCTGCCTCGGGTGACGAGGCGGTTCCGGCCACGCGACATGGAGCAGCGTTGCGGCTGCGATCCGAGACTCTGCCCCCGCCCGTCTGACGGATCGGGTTCCGGTTGCCGGTCCGCTACCGGCGCGAGTACTGGGAGGAGGAACCCATGTCCGACAAGTCGCCGGCGGCCCGCGCCGGAAATGCCCCTGCCCATGCCGGAAACCACGAAGTGGAATCCGGCGTGCTGAAGAAGGTGCTGACCGCAAGTTTCATCGGCAATTTCGTCGAGTGGTTCGACTATGCGTCCTACGGCTATTTCGCGACCGTCATCGCCCATGCGTTCTTCCCCGAGATCGACAAGTCGGCCGCGCTGATGGCGACGTTCGCCGTCTTTGCAATTTCGTTCATCGTCCGCCCGATCGGTGGCATCGTGTGGGGCGCCATCGGCGACCGGATTGGCCGCCGGACGGCGCTTTCCTACTCGATCCTGATCATGTCGGGGGCGACGACCGTGATTTCGTTCCTGCCCTCGTACCAGCAGGTCGGCCTGCTGGCACCGGCATTGCTGCTTCTGGTGCGGATGGTCCAGGGCTTTTCCGCCTCGGGCGAATATGCGGGCGCCACGTCGTTCATCGCCGAATATTCACCCGTCAACCGGCGCGGGCTTTACACCAGCATGGTGCCGGCCAGCACGGCGGCCGGGCTATTGGTCGGATCGCTGATGTCGGCTGCGCTTTTCGCCCTTCTGGACGGCGCGCAGATGCAGTCCTACGGCTGGCGGCTTCCGTTCCTGCTGGCGGCGCCCCTGGGGCTGATCGGGCTTTATATCCGGCTGAAACTGGAAGACACGCCGAAGTTCCGCGAGCTTGAGGAATCCCACCACGTTCCGCAGACGCCGGTGCGTGAACTGTTCGGGTCCTTCCGCAAGGAGATCGTCATCTCGTTCGGTGTGACCTGCCTGAACGCGGTGGGATTCTACCTGATCCTGAGCTACATGCCCACCTATCTCATCACCGAAATGGGCATGGACGAATCCCAGTCCTTCCTGGCCAACAGCGTGTCGCTGGCCTTCTACATCGGGCTCATCTTCCTGATGGGGGGGCTTTCGGACCGGTTCGGCCGCAAGACGGCGCTGATCGTCGCGTCGCTTCTGTTCATGGCGCTGACCGTTCCGCTGTTTTCGATGCTGGACGGCGCATCGCTGGCCGGGATCATCGCCATCCAGGTCGCGTTCGGCGCGCTGCTGACGGTCAACGACGGAACGCTACCGGGCTTCCTGTCGGAAATCTTCCCGACGAAGGTGCGTTACAGCGGTTTTGCCTTCAGCTTCAACTCGGCCAATGCGCTGTTCGGCGGCACCGCGCCCTTCGTCGCCACCTGGCTGATCGGTGCGACCGGCAGCAAGGTTGCACCGGCATGGTACCTGGTCGGCGCGGCGGCGGTTGCGCTGGTCGCGATGATCGCCAGCCGCGAGACGGCGGGCCGACCGCTGGCGGACTGAGTCCGGATGACGGGGGCGGGCGGCAGCCATGCTGCCCGCTGTCCGTTTGCGCACCGCCCGGCCGGATGTGCCGTGGCACGCAAAGGCCGCCGGCAGGGTCCGCTAGCGCGGCGCCATATTGCCGTCGCTGGGAACTGCCGATGCGGCAAGACATTTCGACGCCATGACCTTCACAGCCGTGTCCCGGGTGTCTATGCTGAAATTCATCAGATGCCTTGCCGGATATGACCGACGAAACCCGAACCGAAAATGTCCGACAGGGCGGCATGCCCCGGGCCGGCGATGCCGCCGGCGACGGGAGCGATGCCGGTGAGGACCGACGACGCGACCGCGGCGGCCCGCGGCCGCGCCGCAGGCGGCTTTCGGAAATCCTGGCCGGGATCGCGCAGGATACGGGGCGCGAATACGTTTCGGTAAGCGATCTTCTGCATCTTCTCGGCGGACGGGCGCGTGCGGCGCTCATCTTTCTCTTCGCCTGTCCGAATATCCTGCCGACGCCTCCGGGCACGTCGGCGGTTCTGGGGCTTCCGCTGCTGTATTTGACGCTTCAGATGATGCTTGGCCGAATTCCCTGGCTGCCGCGTCTGATCAATGACCGCGCCCTGCCGCGACCCCGCTTCGCCCAGCTTGTCGAGCAGCTGCTTCCGTGGCTGGCCAAGGCCGAGCGGATGCTGAAGCCAAGGTGGTCGTTCCTTGTCAGTCATGGTGCCGAACGACCGCTCGGGGCCTTCTGCCTGATCCTTGCGGTCGTCCTTGCCCTGCCGATCCCCCTTGGAAACATCCTTCCGGCGCTATCGATGTGCCTGATTGCACTTGGCCTGCTGGAAAGGGACGGAATCTGGGTTGCGGGTGGCATCTGCCTTGGCCTTGCCGCTCTGACGGTCGTCGCCGGCGTCATCTTTGCCCTGGTGAAGGCCACCCTTTTTGTGATCGTCAATGCCTTCCCCTGAATTCCCGGCGCGGCGCGCGTCGTTCCCTGGACCGTCGGACCCATGTTTCTTGAAATTGCCATCGTCCTTGTTCTGACGCTGCTGAACGGTCTTCTGGCCATGTCGGAACTGGCCATCGTCTCGTCCCGGCCGGTGCGGCTGCGCGTGCTGGCCGATCGTGGCAGCCGCGGGGCGGAGCGGGCGATCCGCCTGGCCGAGGACCCGGGGCGCTTCCTGTCGAGCGTCCAGATCGGCATCACGCTGGTGGGCGTGCTGTCAGGGGCGTTTTCGGGGGCAACGCTGGGCGCACGACTTGCCGAGGCGCTGCCGGGGCTGGGCGTTCCGGCCGCATTCGCGCAACCCGCCGGCGTCGGCGGCGTGGTCGTCTTGATCACCTATCTGTCGCTGATCGTCGGGGAACTTGTGCCCAAGCAGATCGCGCTGGGGGCGCCGGAGGCGGTCGCCGCGCGCGTCGCGCCGCTGATGTGGTCGATCTCGGTGGCAACCGCGCCGCTGGTCTGGCTTCTGGATCGCTCGGGCAGGCTGCTGCTTTCGCTTCTGGGGCTCTCCGGGCGGAGGGGTACCGGCGTCACGGACGAAGAGATCCGCATGGTCATCGCCGAGGCCGAGGGCGCCGGGGTCATCGAGAAGGCCGAAACCGAGATGATCGCCGGGGTCATGCGCATCGGGGACCGCACCGCGCGCGGGCTGATGACGCCCCGCCATGACGTGGAATACGCCGAGGCGACGGAAAGCCGCGCGCAGATCGTGGCGCGTTTCCGGGCGTGCGGGCATTCGCGCCTGCCGCTACGCGACGGCGGGCCGGACGACATCGTGGGCGTCATCAGTTCCCGCGATCTGTTGGCGCGCGCCGCGGAGCGGGACTTCGATCCGCGCCAGCTGGCGTCGCCGGCCCCCGTCGTTCACGACACGCTGCCGGCGCTAGATGTCATTGACCGGCTGCGCGAGGCACCTGCGCACATGCTGTTCGTCTTTGACGAGCATGGGCATTTCGAGGGTATCGTCACGCCGATGGACATTCTGGGCGCGATCACCGGCGGCTTCGACGCGGACGTGACGGACGAGCCCAAGATCGTGACGCGCGACGACGGCAGCCTGCTGGTCGCGGGCTGGATGCCGGTGGACGAATTCGCCCATCGCATCGGCATCGCGCTGGAGGCCGAGCGGGGCTTCGAGACGGTTGCCGGGCTTGTTCTGGACCGCGCCGGGGAACTGCCGGCCGTTGGCGATCATGTCGAGGTCGGGGGCTGGATCCTGGAGGTCGTCGATATCGACGGGCGTCGGATCGACAAGGTCCTGGTGCGCAGATCCGACGCCGCAGAGATGCAGCCGCGCGCCTGAGGCGAAGCGGCCCTCCGTCGGACCTGCCGCCCGAAAGCGATGACCGCGCGGGTTGGGCAAGACCGGGACTGAACCGTAAATCCGCCGCGGTGGGAACGATCCGTTTGTTTCACCGGCTTCCCGGGCCTGTCAGGCAACGGGCGGGGCGGGCCCCGGGCAGCCTGCTTGATGCTGCCATAGAGCGGGCACTGGCCTTCGTCACCCTTCCCGGTTCTGCGAGGCCCCGACATGGCGACCTCAAACAGCACCTGCGGGGCGGATACGCTGCAGGGGGCGACGGAAACGACAGTCTGAGCGGTGGTGCGGGCAGCGACAATCTGTCGGGCGACAACGGCAACGACCCAATCGACGGACAGGGCCAGGACGACGTCAGGGTCGGCGGCCGCGGCGACGACCTGATCTGGTTAGGTGACTTTACGGCGGTGCCACCGTCACCGGCGATGAGCTGTATCTTGTTGCCGTCGTGAAGGACACGGATGCGTTGCAGGCCGGCGACGTCATGCTGGCGTGACGGCGGACGGAAGACGATCGTTCGGCTTGTCTTGCCCCGGACGACCGGCAGGCAATCCGGGCGGGTTTGCCGGCAGCTCGTATCTGCGCGCTGGCAGCCGCGATCCGCGGGCCTGCCTGCGTGCGGCCGTACCGGCCCCGTCACGGGCTCGCCGGCGATGAAGGCAGTCGGTATCGTGCCGTTTGCCCGCCCGGTGTCAGACCGTCCGGGGCCATCGCTTCTGCCTGCCCGAAGTCATGAGAGCGGATCGGGAATGGCTGCTTACCCCGTTCGCCTGAACCGGGTGGCCTTCGGCGACCATCGGCGGCCTGACGACGCCCATGGCGGACCATCGCCCGCCGTGGTCTACTGCGGCGGCATCGAAGCCGACGGCAGGTGCATGCGGCCGGCTGAACTTGCCGAAGATCTGTCCAGGGAACCGGGGGGAACATGCAGGACCAGCCGATGTTCATTTTTTGTTCCTATTGTCAAGGATTTGGCTGGGATTTGCGCCACGTGCATGACAGGTTCTGACGCGCTCGTCGCATAACGTCGATCTCGGCATACCGGGCGATTCCCGGAAGAAATCAGATTGCGAGGTGTCTTATGGCGGCTTTTCGTTTCATCCACACGGCGGACCTTCACCTTGGGCGCCGCTTCGGGAATTTCCCCGAAGAGGCGCGCGGCCGGCTGGTCGAGGCGCGTCACCAGATCATTCCCCGCCTCATCGCGGCGGCGCGGGATCACGGGGCGCGGCACATCCTTGTCGCCGGCGACCTTTTCGATACGGAAACCCCCAGCGACGGCGTCTGGAGGCAGGCACTTCTGGCCATGGGGACCCATGCCGACGTGCACTGGTGGATCATCCCCGGCAACCACGACAGCCTGGCGGCGGAAAGCCTGTGGACGCGTTTCCGGCAGCGTGCACCCGGAAACGTTCATCTTGTCGGCGATGTGGAGCCCATCGAGATCGAGCCCGGTGTCTTTCTGCTGCCGGCGCCGCTCCCGCGGCGGTTTCCGGGCCGCGACCTGACGGCCTGGATGGCCGAATGCGTCACCGATCCGCGGGCGATGCGCATCGGGCTGGCCCATGGCGCCATCCGCGACTTTTCCGAGGACGGTGGCGGCGCCGAGGGCATCATTCCGCCCGACAGGGCCCAGACGGCGCGGCTTGACTATCTGGCGCTGGGCGACTGGCACGGCCGCATCGCCGTCGGAGACCGCTGCTGGTATGCCGGTGCGCCGGAACGTGACAGCTTCCGGCACGACGGCCGCGGTGCCTGCCTGGCGGTTGCGGTCGAGGAGAGGGGCGCGGTGCCGCGGGTCGAGCCGGTCGACATCGGCACGTTCACCTGGTCGAATGAAAGCCTGCCGCTGCTTCCGGGCCAGTCGGCCGCCGATGCCCTGCAGGCACTGTTGCCCAGGGATGCCGTGTCCCGCCGCGATCACCTGATGCGGGTGTCGGCGGTCGGACGCGCGACGCTGTCCGAGCGGGCGGAACTGGAGGCGGCCGCAAGATCCGTGTCGGCAGAATTCTGTCACTTCGTCCTCGACACCGAGTTTCTTGCGCTCGAATTCGACGCGGGTGACCTGGATGAGATCGACCGCGCCGGAGCATTGCGGCTGGCGGCCGAAAACCTGAGTGCGGCGGCGTGCGACGAATCCGTCCCCGAGGCGGAACGCCGGATTTCGGCCGGAGCCCTCAACCGGCTTTACGGCTACCTGCGGGAGGACCGCAAATGAGGCTGGTTTCCATCGGGCTGAACGACATCAGGCGGTTTTCGCATCCGGTCCGGGTCGACGGGATCGACGCCGGTCTGAATGTCTTGTCTGCCCCGAACGAGAGCGGAAAGTCGAGCCTGTTCGATGCCTTGCAGGCCCTGTTCTTCATACGGCACGGCTCATCTTCGAAAGAAATCAAGGCTCTGAGGCCGCATGCCGGCGGCGCCCCCGAAGTCAGCGCCGAGATCGAGGCCGAGGACGGGCGCTGGCGCATCGTCAAGCGCTGGTTGTCGCGGGCCACGGCCGAGGTCTGGAAGGACGGCCGGCTGGTGGCCAAGGGCGAGGAAGCCGAGGACTGGATCACGCGGGTTTCGCATGGCGGCGCAGATGTCGGGCCGGCCGGGCTCTTGTGGGTGCGGCAGGGCCTTACGGCCCTGGACCAGGGCAGCCCGCGCGACATCGAGGCTGCGCAGGCTGTGCGGCGCGACCTGATGTCGTCGGTCACCGGCGAGGTGGAGTTGGTGACCGGGGGAAGGCGTATGGACCGGGCGCTGGCGCGGGCGCAGGAGGAACTGGGGCAATATGTCACCGGCAAGGGCCAGCCACGGAAAGGCGGCCCGCTGTACGAGGCGGAAGAAGCCGTTGCAGAACTTCGGGCTGCGCGCGACACGTTGGCCGAAACCGCCCGCCGCCTGCGCACGGCGCTTGATCGCTGCCATGAGGTGATGCGCGATCTGAACAAGCTGAGGGAACCGGATGCCGTCGCCGAACGCCAGCGGCGGCTTGCCGAAGCCACTGCCGCCCGGGAGGCTGCCCAGCGTCATGCCGAAGCCGTCGATCGCGCCCGAGCGGCCGTGACAACGGCACGCCTGCAGCGCGAAAGGGCGGTCAGGGATCTGGCCCAGTTGCGGCAGTTCAGGGAAAGACTGGTGCACGCCCGCCACCAGCAGGCTGAAGCCGCTGCCCAGGCCGAGGCGATGAAGGCCGCGCTGCACGGGTCGGAACAGAAGCTGTCCGCCGCCAAGGCCGTCCTTGAAACGGCACAGAAGATGCATGCCGATGCCGAAGCCGTCCGGCTGGAGGTTCTGAAGGCGGCGGCACATCGGGGCGCCGAAGCCCGACGGCAGGAGCTTGGGGAAAAGATCGAGGTCGCGGTCAAGCTTGCGACCGACCTTGCAGCGGCACGGCGCGCGGCGGTGGCGGGGCCAGATGCCAAGGCGATCGCGGTGCTTGAGAAGCTGGCGCAGGAGATTTCCGTTCTGCAGACCCTGCGCGCGCGCAGCGCCGCACGGATCACGATGCGTTATGCAGGCGCCGATGCCCCCCGAGTGACGCTGTCCGGTGCGGTGATTGCCGACGGTCAGTCGACGCCGGTTCTGGCCGACTCGGTTCTCGATCTGCCGGGGATCGGCCTTCTGGAACTGCACCCCAGCCGGACCGGTGACGAAGAGGTCCGGCTGGCCGACGCCGAATCCCGCCTGGCGGCGGCCCTGGCAAGTTCCGGCCGCGCCTCGCTCGACGAGGCCAGGGTGGCGGCGCAGGCGCGGATCGCGGCGGAGGCGCGGGTTGCCGAGATGACCGGGCGGCTGGCGGCGCTTGCCCCGTCGGGCATCGACGGCCTGCGTGCCGAACTGGCGGCGCTGCCGCAAGAGGCGACGCCTCAGGCGGCGCTGCCCGATCTTGCCACCGCGCAAGCGGCGGTGGCGCAGTCGGCCGGGCGGCGGTCCGAGGCCGAAGCGGCCGTCGAGATGCTGCGCCGGCAATTCGATGCGGACCGGAGCGCCGAGGCCCGCGCCGCAGTGACGGCCGAAACGACGACCGTGGCCTTGCGGACCGCCGAGGCCGATCTTGCGGCCTGCGGCGACATCGAAGGCCGCGAGACAGAGTTGCACGGAGAGCTGGAAAGCAGCGACGGCCAGCTGAGCAGGACGGAAGCGGCGCTGGGCGACCTTTTGGCCGGGTCGCCCGACCTGGACGGCTGCGATGCGGCGCTGGCCCGTGCCCGGTCGGTCTGCGATCTTGCCGAGTCCGAGATCCGCGGGCTTTCGCAGGAAGCCGCCCGGCTGGACGCCGAGATAGAACTGCGCGCAGGCAGCGGTGTTGACGAGGATCTGGAAGACGCAACCCTTCGCCTGGCCGGGGCCGAGAAGCGCCGGCAGATCATCGGCTTCGAGGTCGATGTCCTGCGCAAGCTGATCGAAACGCTGGAAGCTGCACGGGAATCGGCGCGCGAGCGGTATTTCGAGCCGGTCATGGTCGAACTGAAACCGCTGTTGCGACTGCTCTGGCCGGATGCCGAGCTGACGTTCGATGGCGACAGCCTGCTGCCGTCAGCCCTGATCCGCGACGGACGCAGGGAGGAAATCGGAACCCTTTCGGGCGGCACGCAGGAACAGATCGCGCTGCTTGTGCGGCTTGCCTTCGCGCGGCTTCTGGCCAAGGGGGGGCGGCACGCGCCGGTGATCCTTGACGATGCCCTGGTCTATTCCGACGACGACCGCATCGAGCGGATGTTCGATGCGCTTCATCGCCAGGCCCGGGACCTGCAGATCATCGTGCTGAGCTGCCGCCAGCGTGCCTTCCGCGATCTTGGCGGTCGCAAACTCAGCCTTGAGGCGGCCACGGCGCCGTGAATGCGTGCGAAGCGGCGGCGCGTTGCTGTGGTGGCCGCTGCTGCGCCACCCCGTCCAGCGCTGTACCGAATGGAAAGGCCCCGGCCCCTGAACTTCAGGGGCCAACCGTCGGATCGTGGATGTGCCGGTGGGAAGGGGTGAGAGGCTGGACAACGACCCAAGCGGGGCTCGTTACGGCTGCTTCCTTCCGGACCTGACCGGGTTGGCGAGGCGCTCGCCCGCGCCAACCTCTCGATGTGCGATTTAGGCCGGG
>WBZM01002503.1_pt1 | contig 15490 bp, 11 predicted proteins | sample 5204271 | NCBI WGS metagenome assembly WBZM01 (sample SAMN12344346, study PRJNA552823) | activated sludge metagenome | biome: Activated sludge suspended growth; feature: Nitrification reactor; material: Wastewater; isolation source: activated sludge from nitrification reactor of wastewater...
TCCTTGGTCTGCCGCACGAGGATCGGCGTCGTCTCCGCGCCCAGCGCATTGGCGGGGCGGCGCAAGGCGAGCGCGGCGGAAATGGCGTCGGCGCCGTCGAGCAGCACGATCGCCAGATGCGGGGCGCCGTGCGCGGCCATGCATGCCGCGGCCGCTTCGTCGTCAGGCAGCGCATGAGCGCCGGCGTCGAGGATATCGAAGACGACGATGAGGTCGAGATCGGGATGAGCGGCGCGCCAGCGCGTAAAAGCCGCCTTCTCGTCCTCGCGCAAAGACAGGGTGACGATGGGGCGCTTCGCCGGATGATCCTGCAGCGCGACGACGATCTGGGCCAGCGCCTGCTCCCAACGGCCCTGCAGTCCGACCACGAGCGCGTGGCTCGGCGCATCGCGATCCTGCTTGAGGAACGCCGGCGCATAGCGCGCGAGCTCGATGCGCAGGCCATCGCGGTCGGGACAGAGGCGCCGGTAGCGCACATGCCGGCGCCCGCTCATGCCATCAAGCGCCGCGTCGAGTTCATTGGCGAGATCTTCGCGATCGATGCGGACCGCGAGCGCGACGGGCGGATGATCGCGCCCGACCTTGTCGATCGCGCGCAAGGCGAGCATGGCGATGTTGATATTGTCGAGATCGTCGGGCGTGGCGACGAATACGCCCTTGGCCATGCCGGGATTGAGGCCGGCGAAGGTCGCGGGCAGTTTGGGATCGGCCTCGACGACGGTGAGGCCCAGCCCCTCCAGCGCCTCGCGACGCGAATTGTCGAATACCGGGGCGACCGCTGCGACCTGATGCCGGTCGGCGACGAGCGCCTTGATCGCGGCATCGCTCATCTGCTGGTCGCCGACGAGGATCACATGATCGCGTGCGCGCGGCAGCAGGGCGAGCCGCAGCGGGCGCGTGACGCCGCCGATGAGAATGTGAAATGTCGCGGAGACAGCTACGAGAGGCAGCAGCAGGCGCGCAATCTGCAACTGCCAGTTCGTCGAGCCCTCGAAATTGGTGGGAAAGTGCAGGGTGATGAGCTGCAGCGTGCGGAAAAGATTGCTGAGGTAATCCCACGCCGACTTTGGCGCGAATGTCTCGTGGAATCCCCAGTAGCCAAGAAATACGGCGGCGCCGCCGCCGAGGAGTTGCAGAATGGCCCGGTACCTGCCGACGAAGGTCGACAGGCCAATGCCCAGACGGGACAAGAAATAAAGCAAGTGACTCTCGCGTGAATTCGCTGCGCCTCGTGCGCCCCCTTTGACAACTATATTTGCATTCGACGCCTAACGCGACGTCAGGGCCATTTCGCGTCGGGCGCGAATTCCGTCACGGCGCCGGCTGGATTGTCGATCAGCATGAAGAGATCGAAATAGCGGATGACGGGCGGGGCGCCCGTGCGCGTCTCCACGCCCGCGCGCCAGACGGCGTCGTGGCCGCGTTCGGCCGCTTCGCGCGACGGCCAGACGTAGAAGGCGCCGCCCATGTCGTTGTCGCCTGCGACATAATATTTGCGCACGAGTTCGGCGTCGCCACGCCATTTCGGCACGGTGGCGCGGGCGTCGGCGAGAATTTGCTCCCGCGTCATGCCGGGCCGGTGACGAAACTCCACGAATTCGACGATCATCGCTGGCCCACGATTCTTTCGCTTACCCGCTGGTTTTCGCGCCGCCGAGATAGGCGGCGGCGATCGCCTCGTCGGCCCAGAGCCGGTCGGGCGGGCCGCCGAGCACGAGGCGGCCGGTCTCCAGCACATGGCCGTAATCGGCGACTTTCAGCGCCATGCGCGCGTTCTGCTCGACGAGCAGCACGGTCGCGCCGCGCCTGCGGATTTCCTCGATGATGCGGAAGACCGCCTGCACGATGACCGGCGCGAGGCCGAGCGAGGGCTCGTCCAGCAGCAGCAGGCGGGGCTTGGCCATCAGGCCGCGCGCGACGGCGACCATCTGCTGCTGGCCGCCGGACAGCGTCCAGCCGAGCGCATCGGCGAAGGGCCGGATATCGGGGAAGAGGTCGAACATGTCGTCGGCCTCCTTGCGAATCCGCGCCGTCGACTCGCGCCGGCTGGAGGCGCCGAGCATGATGTTCTCGCGCACGCTGAGGCCGGGAAAGACGCGACGGCCCTCCGGCACGTGCGCGATGCCCTTGCGGACGATCTCCTCCGGGCCGAGGCCGCGGATCGAATGACCGTCGAAAACGATCTCGCCGTTGGACGCCGCCGCAAGACCCGATATGGCGCGCAACGTCGTCGACTTGCCGGCGCCGTTGGAGCCGAGCAGCGTGACGACTCTGCCTTCGTCGACCGAAAGCGAAATGCCGCGCAGCGCGACGATTTCGCCGTAGCGCACGGAGAGGTCGGCAATCTCGAGTAGCGCCATCATTCCGCTCCGAGATAGGCCGACACGACGTCGGGATGGCGCAACACCGCCATGGACTCGCCGTCGGCGATGCGTCGCCCGAAATTGAGCACGGTGATGTGACTCGCGGCGTTGCTGACCAGCGTCATGTCGTGGTCGATGATGAGAATGGTGAGGCCGTAGGAGGCGATGCGCTCGAGCAGATTGTGCAGACTCTGCTTCTCCGTGGAATTGAGGCCGGCGGCGGGCTCGTCGAGCAGCAGCAGCGTCGGATTGGCGGCGAGCGCGCGGGCGATTTCGATCAGGCGCTGGTGGCCGTAGCTGAAGGCGGTGACGAGTTCATTCGCGCGAGAAGCGAGGCCGACGAAATCGAGCGCGGCGATCGCGCGATCCTCCAGCGCCGCGCGGCTTGCGCCTTCCGCCAGCTTGTTGCCGGTCCGCTCCGCGCCGATCACGACGTTTTCGAGCGCGGTCATCGAGCGGAAGAGGCGGATGTTCTGGAAGGTGCGGCCGAGGCCCGCCTCGGTGCGCTTGTGCGCCGGCAGTCTGGTGATGTCGCGGCCGTCGAGAACGACGCGGCCCGAGGTCGCGGCATAGAGGCCGGACAGGACGTTCAGCGTCGTCGTCTTGCCCGAGCCGTTCGGACCGATCAGCGCATGAACCTTGCCGCGCGCCACCGCAATGTCGACTTCGTCGACGGCTTTGAGGCCGCCGAAATGCTTCGACAGTTTCTCCGTCTCCAGCACGTTGGCGCCGCCGGAATCGTCGGGCGCGAGTTTCAGCGGCGCGGACGGCGCGGGCGCCGGCCTTGCGCGTTCGAAGAATTTGGCGATGAAGCCCCAGATGCCATCCGGCATGAAGGCGACAATGAGAATGACGGCGAGGCCGTAGATGGCGAGATAGAGGCCCGGGACGCTTTTCAGAAACCGCAGCCATTCGGGAATGAGGATGAGCAGGCCCGTGCCGATGACCGAGCCGATCGGCGACGCCGAGCCGCCGAGCAGCGACATGGTGAGGAAGACGACGGATTCGGCGAAGGAAAACTGGTCCGGGCTGACATAGGAGAAGCCGCCGGCAAAAAGACCGCCGCCGAGACCGCCGAGCAGCGCGCAGAGCGCGAAGGCGGTGACCTTGGTGCGATAGACGTCGATGCCGGCGACGCCTGCGGCCAGTTCGTTGTCGCGCACCGCGCGCATGGCGCGGCCGAGGCGCGTGTCGGCGAGGCGCCAGACGAGATAGCCGACGAAGGCGAGCGCCGCGACGCAGAAGGCGAGATAGGCCTGCTGGCTTTCGAACAATTGCGGGCGCGGAATGTTGCGCACGCCGTCCGGTCCGTGCGTGAAGGAAATCTGGTTGACCATGAACAGCGTGAGGATCTGCTGGAAGGAGATCGTCACCATGGCGAGGTAATGGCCGCCGAGCCGCAGCGTCGAGGCGCCGAGCAGCGCGCCGGCGGCGAGCGACACGACCATGCCGATGGCCAGGCATATCCAGAAGGGCATGTGCGCGTCGGTCGTGCCGAGGCCGACCGCATAGGCGCCGACGCCGAAAAAGGCCGCCTGCGCGAGATTGATCTGGCCGCACAGGCCGAGCACGACGGACAGGCCGAACACGGCGACCGCGTAGGTCGCCGCCTGCATCAGGATGTTCAGCACATAGCCGTCGAATTTCATGGTCGCGGCAAGGAAGACCGCGACCGCGGCGAGCGCGACATAGGCGAGGAGCCCGAGCGTATGGCGGTTGCCTGCAACAAGGCCAGTGGCTTGCGATTGCGCGCTCATGCCTTCTCCGCCACGCGCTCGCCGAAAATGCCCTGCGGCCGGAAGACGAGGAAAGCCACGAGGACGAAGAAGGCGAAGCCGTCCTTGTAGGGCACGGACACGTAGGCCGCCCCGAATGTCTCGATGATGCCGAGCGCCAGCCCGCCGATGATCGCGCCCGCCACATCGCCGAAGCCGCCGATGATGGTGGCGGCAAACGCTTTCAGCGCGATCGTGCCGCCCATCTGGATCGACACGAACAGGATCGGCGCGACCAGAATGCCGGCGAGCCCGCCGAGCAGCGCGGAGTAGACGAAGGTGATCATGATCATGGTCGAGACGCTGATGCCGAGCAGCGAGGCCATTTCCTTGTCCTGGCTGGTCGCCTGCAATTTCTTGCCGAGCAGCGTGTGCTCGAAGAACCAGTAGTTGAACAGGACGAGCGCCAGCGTCACGCCGATGATGAGCAGGTACTGGCTGTCGAGGAAGACGCCGCCCGCCTGGATGCCGGGCGTGTCGAACCAGCCCTGCAGCACCTGCGGCTGCGGGCCGTAGAGCGCGAGCGTGGAATTGGCGAGCAGGATGGAAGCGCCGATGGTCGAGATGATGACCGGCAGGTAGGTGCGGTGGCGCAGCGGATAATAGACGCCGAGATTGAAGATCGCGCCGAGCAAGGCCATGCCGCCGAGCGCGATGAGAAAGGAGAGCCAGTAGGGCCAGCCGAGATCGACGGCGAAGACGACCATGAGAAAGGCCGCCACCATGGAGAATTCGCCCTGCGCGAAATTCACCACGTTGGTCGCGCGAAAGATCAGCACGAAGCCGAGCGCGACCAGCGCGTAGACCGCGCCGATGCCGACGCCCTGAAAGAGGAGCTGGAGGACGAAATCCATGAAGAGGGCCTTGTCGGAGGAGCGCCCCCGCCTTCGAGACGCGCGCTGCGCGCGCTCAGGGCGAGGGCTCGTGGCAAGCGCCCCTCACGCTGAAGGAGCCGCCGCAGGCGGCGTCTCGAGGCGCGAGGGGCAGGCCCTCAGTCCTTGAACTCGATGTGCTTGTCGAAGACGATCGCGCCCTTCTCGTTGCGCACGATGTTGTAGCCGTGCAGGCCGTCGCCGTACTGGTCGAAATTGTATTCGCCCTCGGCGCCCTTGTAGCCCTTGGTGGCGAGGATCGCCTCGCGGATCTTGCCGGGGTCCGTCGTGCCGGCCTTGTTGATCGCCGCGCAGAGCACGCCGATGGCGTCGTAGGTCCAGGAGCCGTAATTGTCGGCGATCACGCCGCCCGAGACGGCCTTGTAGAGTTTTGCGAATTCCTTGGCCTCCGGGCAGGAATCCTCGGCATAGTCGGCGACGCCGTAGGTGCCGTAAAGCGCGGGGCCCGCGAGCTTGACGGCGCCAGCCACCGTGATCGAGGGCGAGCCGACCCACGGGATCGTCACGCCGAGCTGGCGCAACTGGCGCGCGAAAATCGCTAGATCGTTGTCGAAGGTGAAGTAGGAGCCGATGATGTCGGCGCCCGACTGCTTGATCGCCAGCACGACCGGCGTGAAGTCCTGGCTCTGGTTCGGATAGCCCTGGTCGATGGCGACGGAGCCGCCGATCTTGGCCAGCGATTCCGTCAGCGCCTTGGCGCCGTTGGTGCCGAAGGCGTCGGTCGAATGCACGACCGCCCATTTCTTCTTGCCAAGCGTCTCGACGCCGTAGGCGCCGATGACGCGGCCGGAATAGGTGTCGTTCGGGCGGAAGCGGAAGAGCCAGGGATTGCCGAGCTTGGTCAGGGTCGGGTCGGTGCCGCCGAAGCACACGGGCTTGCCGGTCTTGAGAATGTCGGGCGCCATCGCGTGGTTCTGCGTCGAGCGGATCGAGCCGAGAAAGGCGACGATGTCGGGCTGCGCGGCGAGCTTGGAAAAGGCCAGCACCGCGCCGGGGTTGGTCGTCTGGTCGTCCTCGGTCACCAGTTCGACCTGCTTGCCGAGAACGCCGCCGGCCTTGTTGACGCGCTCCATCGCGAGCTTGGCGCCGGTCAGCGCATATTTGCCGGAATCGGCGGCCGGGCCTGTCACCGGCAGCACCATGCCGATCTTGATCGTCGCGCCTTGCGCATGCGCCGGACGCAGTATCGCCGGCATGGCGATGCCGGCGGCAAGGCCGGCGGAAATCTGGCGCCGTGTAAATGTCATGTGCATCCTCCCGGATGGCCTCTGCGGGCCGTGCCGGGATTAGACGATGCGGTTCGGCGGCTGTCTAGCTGAAATTCTAGCTTGCCCAGTGCAGCCTGCCGTAGCGATATGCGTCGGGCGCAGTTGCGAACGGCGCCGACTTTTTGACGTCTTGGCAAGACATGTCTTGCCGCGCACCCTCCAGCGCCCATAGATGATGGGGTTCGAACAAAAAAGATCGCCCGACGGCGACATGTGGAAGCGCAAACGAGGGAGGTCGCGATGGGCGATCAGGCGGGCCGCGAGGCAGCCGCATTCGGCGGCATATTCGGACAGGACGCCATGGAGGCCGCGCATCGCGCGCTCGAGCGCATGATGGCCGACATCGCCGGTCCGGTGCTGGGCGAGAATGCGGTCGCCGCGCAATCGGGCCTCGTGCGCGAAGTGTCGCGGCTGATGGCGGGGCAATCCGAGCTCAAGCCGGAGGCGGGCGACAAGCGCTTCAACGATCCCATGTGGAAGGACAATCCGCTCTTCCAGACCTGGATGCAGGGCTATCTCTTGTGGTCGAAATCGGTCGACGCTCTGGCCGCCGCCATGGGCGTGGACGAGATGGCGATCAAGCGCAACCGCTTCTTCGCCAATCTCGTCACCGACGCGCTGGCGCCGACCAATACGATGCTCGGCAATCCCGCCGCCATGAAGCGCTTCGTCGAGACGGGCGGGCAGAGCACGCTCGACGGGTTGCAGAATTTCCTCAAGGACATGGTCGACAACGGCGGGATGCCGGCGCAGGTCGACAAGTCCGCCTTCAAGGTCGGCGGCAATCTCGCGACCACCAAAGGCGCGGTGGTTTTCCGCAACGAGATGTTCGAGCTGATCCAGTACACGCCGGTCACGGACGAGGTCTACGAGACGCCCGTCCTGTTCGTGCCTTCGATGATCAACAAATACTACGTGCTCGATCTCGCGCCGGGCCGCAGCATGTTCGAATATGCGCTGTCGCAGGGGATCCAGGTTTTTGCGATGAGCTGGAAGAATCCCAGCGCGGCCGAGAGCGGATGGGGGATCGACAATTATCTCGAGCAGATTCTGAACGCCTGCGCCGCCGTGCGCGAAATCACGGGCTCGCCGCAGGTTCACCTGGCGGCGGTCTGCGCGGCGGGCATGTTGATCTCCAGCGTCGCCGGATTTCTCGCGACGCGCGGCGACGGACAGGTTCGCTCGCTGACGACGATCGTCACCGGGCTCGACAATTCGGTCGAGGACACCAAGCTGTCGATCTTCACCGGCCCCGACATGGTGGAGATGATCGCCGGCATCTCGCAGGCGCAGGGCGTGCTCGACGGGCGCAATCTTTCCAGCGCCTTCACGTGGATGCGGCCGAACGATCTCGTGTGGAACTATTGGGTCAACAATTACCTGATGGGCAGTCCGCCGCCCGCCTTCGACATTCTCTACTGGAACAGCGACGCCACCCGCATGCCCGCGCGCACGCATCGCGAATTCCTCGATCAGGGGCTGATCAACGCATTCGCCAAGCCTGGCGCCGTCAAGGTGTTCGGAGCGCCGATCGATATGGCGCAGGTGACATGCGACACCTACGTCATGGGCGGCCTGACCGATCACATCTGCCCGTGGAAGAACTCCTACGCCGGCGCGAAACTCTATGGCGGCAAGGTGGAATTTGCGCTCGTCGGCTCGGGCCACGTGCAGAGCATGGTCAACCCGCCCGGCAATCCGAAGTCGTCCTATTTCGTCAACACGAAGCTGGTCGAGTCCGCCGACGAGTGGCTGAAGACCGCCGAGAAGAAGCCGGGCAGCTATTGGGAACACTGGGCACCGTGGATTCAGGCGCGCTCCGGCGCGAAGCGGCCGGCCAGGGCGCCCGGCAGCGCGCTGTTCCCCGCGATCGGCGAGGCGCCCGGGCAATATGTAATGGAGCCGTAGCCGGCGCCTCCTGAAATCGATCGCCGACATGACGCCGTCGCCGAATTCCTCTCAAGAGGCGTTCCGCAGGCGGCGCGATGGCCGCGATCGCAAAAAGAAAGGGCGCGCTGTTCGCGCGCCCTTCGGCAATCTCGAGCGGCTGCTTGAGCCGGAACGAATTACGCCTTCGGCGTGAGGGCCGACTTGGCGGCTTCGCCGAGTTCCTTGGCCTGCTCCTGCAGGGCGGCCATCTGGGCCTTCAGGTACTCGGTCTGCAGCGACAGGGCTTCCTGCGGGTCCTTCGCCTTGACGAGGGCCTCGGCGTGGTCGAACGCGGCCTTGGCGTTGGTCTGGGCGATGGTCATGACCTTGGCGTTGAGGTCCTTGACGGCCGCAGGGATCGCGATCGGCGACTTCTCGGCCTGCTCGGCGGCCTTCTGGGCGGCGCCGACGAAGGCGTCGAACGCCTTGCGGGCCTGGTCAACGCCCTTGACGGCGAAGTCGCGGAGTTCGGCGGGAATTTCGAATTTCGGCAGGGTGGTCATCGGGGATCTCCTCAAGTCTCCTCGGCGCGGCCCATGGGCGGCGCCGCGTCCGGGAACGATCTGCTTATATCCTGATCATTGACGCATTGCAACAAAAATTGTGCGATGCACAAAAAATCTGGATGTTCCTGTGTAGAGGCGCATTCTGGCGCGATCGGGGCGGGCGAAGAAAAAAGCCCGCGGGCGCGCGCCGCGGGCTTTTCGATGAGAGAGACCGCCGGCTTCAGGCGGCGAGGCGCAGGGCGCGCACCGCGTTCTGCTTGAGGATGAGATCGTGGATTTCCGGCTTGAAGCCGGCTTCCGAAAACTGCTTGATCCAGCGGTCGGGCTGGATGAGCGGGAAGTCCGAGCCGAACAGGAATTTGTTGCGCAACTGGCCGTTGGCGTATTGCACGATCTGCGGCGGGAAGTATTTCGGCATCCACCCCGAAAGGTCGATGTAGACGTTCTCCTTGTGCAGCGCCATCGACAGCGCCTCGTCCGTCCAGGGCCAGGAGGGATGGGCGAGGATGATCGTCATGTCGGGGAAGTCGACCGCGACGTCGTCGATGTGGATCGGCTGCGAATATTTCAGGCGCAGGCCGCCGCCGCCCGGCAGGCCCGTGCCCATGCCGGAATGGCCGGTGTGGAAGATCGCCGGCAGCTTGTACTCGGCGATGACCTCGTAGAGCTTGTAGGCCATCTTGTCGTTCGGATAGAAGCCCTGGCAGGTCGGGTGGAACTTGAAGCCCTTCACCGCGCCGGACTCGATGAGTTCACGCGCCTCGCGCACGCCCATCATGCCCTTGTGCGGGTCGATCGAGGCGAAGGCGATCATCATGTCGGAATTGGCGGCGGCGGCTTCGGCGATCTCGTCGTTCGGGATGCGGCGGTTGCCGATCTGGAACTCGCTGTCGACGGTGAACATCACCAGGCCGATCTTCTTCTCGCGATAATATTTGATCGTCTCGGCGATGGTCGGGCGCGGCGGCGCCTTGAAATACTTGTTCGCGGCGTCCTCGAACGGCTGCCAAAAGGGGTCCGGCCCCTGGCGGCAGGAGACTTCGGCATGGGTGTGGACGTCGATAGCGACGAGGTCGTCGATCTTCATGGGGATGCGCTCCTGCTTAGAGGTCGTAATCTGTCATAGGTTTCGACCGGGCGGCGCCCCCTCCCCAACCCTCCCCCGCTTCGCGGGAGAGGGAGCAGATGCGTGGCGTCGCTCAATGTATCGTTGTCGCGAATGCCTACCGTCCCCTCTCCCGCGAAGCGGGGGAGGAAAAGGGAGGGGGCGCGGCCTGATGCGGCTCAGCCGCGCGCCTTTTCCCATTGCGCGATGGTCTTGCCGGACGTAGCGAGTTCGACGAGCAGCTTGGACGGCTCCCAGTGCATCGGGCCGAAGCGCTCCTTGTACTTGAGCATGCCGTCGAGCACCTTCTTCAGGCCGATCGTCTCGCCGTAATGCATCGGGCCGCCGCGATAGCGCGGGAAGCCGTAGCCGGAGGTCCAGACGACGTCGATGTCGGCGGCGCGCATCACCACGCCCTCCTCGAGAATCCTGAAGCCCTCGTTGATCAGCGGATAGAGGCAGCGCTCGACGATCTCGTCTTCGGTGTGCGGGACCTGCTTGATCTGCAGTTCGCCGGCGCGCTTGCGCAGGATGTCGATCGCTTCCGGATCGTCGTAGCGCTTGCGGTCGCCCTTCTCGTATTTGTAGAAGCCCTTGCCCGACTTCTGGCCGTAGCGGCCGTGTTCGCCGAGCGCGACTTCGGCCTGATAATAGGTCGGGTCGATCGGGTACTGGTCGGCGTTGGCCTTGTGCACATTGATGCCGATGTCGACGCCGGCCATGTCGTAGACGGCGAGCAGGCCCATGGCCATGCCCCATTTCTCCATCGCCGTGTCGATCTCGCGCGGCGCCGCGCCTTCCAGCGCCATCAGCTCGGCCTCGCGGCCGTAGGGCTCCATCATGCGGTTGCCGACGAAGCCGTAGCAGATTTTCACCAGCACCGGCGTCTTCTTCAGCGGCTTGGCGAGTTCGACCGACGTGCGGATCGTCTCCGCGCTCGACTGCGGCGTGCGCACGATCTCCAGCAGCGGCATGACGTTGGCCGGCGAGAAGAAGTGCAGGCCGATGACGTCCTGCGGACGCCTGGTCGCGGCGCCGATCTTCTCGACGTCGAGGGTCGATGTGTTGGTCGCCAGCACGCAGCCGGGCTTGGCGACCTTGTCGAGTTCGGCGAAAATCTTCTTCTTCAGCTCCATGTTCTCGAACACGGCCTCGATGATGACGTCGGCCTCGCCGAGATCGGCGTAGTTCACCGTGCCCTTGATCAGGCTCATGCGCTTCGCCTTGTCCTCGGGCGAGAGGCGGCCGCGCTTGACCATCGACTCATACGTGCCTTCCAGCACGCCGAGGCCGCGTTTCAGCGCCTCCTCGCTGGTGTCGAGCACGGTGACGGGAATGCCGGCGTTGGCGAAGCAGATGGCGATGCCGCCGCCCATCGTGCCGGCGCCGACGATGCCGGCCTTCTCGATCTTGCGCGGCTTGGCGTCGGCGGGAATGTCGGTGACCTTGCGGGTCGCGCGCTCGGCGAAGAAGACGTGGATCGCGCCCTTGCTCTCGGGCGTCAGCTTGGATTCGTTGCCGAGCTTCTCCTCGACGAGCAGACCCTCGTTCAGCGGCTTTTCCATTGCGACGCGGATCGCCTTGACGGCGGTCTGCGCGGCGATGCGGTTGGGATAGAGCTTCTTCGCATTGGCTTCGGCGGCGGCGAAGATTTCCGGCGTCGCCGTCTCGGGCTTCACGTTCATCTCGCTGGTGCGGCGCGGGCCCTTGCCGGCGGCGACCAGTTCCTTGGCGTATTCAACGGCTGCGGCCGTCACGTCGCCGTCGGCGACGCGGTCGATCGCGCCGTAGTCGAGCGCGGTCCTGGCGTCGATCATTTTGGTCGAGACGATCATCTCCAGCGCCTTCTCGGCGCCGATCAGGCGGGGCAGGCGCTGCGTGCCGCCGGCGCCGGGAATGATGCCGAGATTGACCTCGGGGAAGCCGATGCGCGTGCGGGCGTTGGCGATGCGATAGTGGCAGGCGAGCGTGATCTCGTAGCCGCCGCCGAGCGACGTGCCGAAGAGGGCGGCGACGACCGGCACGTCCTGGCCCTCGAGGCGCGCGAAAAGATGGCGGTATTCCTCTTCCTTCGGCGGGCCGGAAAACTCGCCGATGTCGGCGCCGGAGAAGAAGGTCGAGCCCTTGCAGGCAAGCACGATGGCCTTGACGCCGGAGAGCTTCTCGACCTCGTCGAGCGCGGCCTCGAGGCCCGAACGCACGGCGGCGGTGATGGTGTTGACCGGCGGGGCGTCGACGGTGACGACCGCCACGCCGTCCTGCAGCTTCACGTCGTAGATCTTGTTCGACATCGATGCCTCCCTGCCGTCCGCGACGGCCAATTCGCGCGACCGGGTCGCCCGGCCTTCGGGAGGCTGCATAGCATATTTTGTTATGTTGTATAACTAATTTTTCCAGGCGGCGCTTGCGTGTCATCCCGGCCGAAGCGCAGCGCGGAGCCGGGACCCAGCTTCCCGGCCTTGTCGCTGGTTCCCGGATCGGCCCTTCGGGCCGTCCGGGATGACAAAGACTCATGACCGACGAGAGATCATGGAAACAACCCCCGCATTTCCTTCGCCCGCCGCACCGTCTGCACGCCGATGGCGAGCGCGGCCTTGCGATTGGAGATGTCGTCCTTGCGCGCCCGCGCCCGCACGGCGTTCCAGGAACGGTCGAGCGCGGCGTACAGGCGCTCCATCACCTCGTCTTCCGTCCAGAAGAACTGCTGGAGGCCTTGCACCCATTCGAAATAGGAGACGATGACGCCGCCGGCGTTGCAGAGCGTGTCGGGCACGACGAAAATCTCGTCGCGGCGCTCGCGGAGAATGGCGTCGGCCTCCGGCGTGGTCGGTCCGTTCGCGCCTTCCGCGATGATGCGGCAGCGCAGGCGCTTCGCATTGTGCGCGTCGATCACGCGTTCCAGCGCGGCCGGCACGAGCAGGTCGCAGGGCTGCTCGAGAAGCTCGCCGGCGTCGATCGACAATTCGTTCGAGAATCCGCGCAGGATGCGTTTTTCGCGCGCGTAGCGCTCGAGCGCGGCGACGTCGAGGCCGGCCGGATCGTAATAGGCGGCGGTGTGATCGCTGACGCCGACGATCCTGACGCCGCGCTGGACGAGCGCCTGCGCGGCGACCGAGCCGACATTGCCGAAACCCTGGATGATGGCGGTCGCGCCCTGGGACCTGACCCCGACCTCTTCCATGGCGCGGGCGGCGAGATGGGCGACGCCGCGTCCCGTCGCCTCGCGCCGGCCGACCGTGCCGCCGGTCTCCACCGGCTTGCCGGTGACGATCTCCGACACCGTCTTGCCCTGGTACATGGAATAGGTGTCCATGAACCAGGCCATGACCTGTTCGTTCGTGCCCATGTCCGGCGCCATGACGTCGGTGTGCGGCCCGACGAAGGGGATCATCTCCTGCATGTAGCGGCGCGACAGCGATTCCAGTTCACGCCGCGACAGCGCGAGCGGGTCGACCGCGACGCCGCCCTTCGCGCCGCCGTAGGGCAGGCCGGCGAGCGCGCATTTCCAGCTCATCCAGATGGCGAGCGCCGCCACTTCGCCGACGTCGACCGAGGGCGCGAAACGCACACCGCCCTTGGTGGGGCCGAGGGTGAGATGGTGCTGCACGCGATAGCCCTGGAACACCGTAGTGCTGCCGTCGTCCAGATTGATCGGGCAGGAGACGATCAGCGTGCGCTTGGGCATGAACAGCCGCAGGCGTTGGTCCTCGCGGATTTCGAGATGATCCGCGACGTCCTGGAATTGCGCCAGCGCCATGTCGAAGACCGGACCGGTATAGGCCGAGGACGCCATGTGCTTCTCCCTGCGGTGGCGAGACTCCCCTCCCCCTCGTGGGGAGGGGAGGGGGTCGGGAAATCCTGCGAGAACTTGCGCGTCCCATTTCGTCGCCGGATTTCCCGACCCCCACCCTAACCCTCCCCCACAAGGGGGGAGGGAATATGGCCAGCCGACCTCGATCCGACGCGCTCAATAAGACTTCGGCAGGTCCAAAACCTTCTCGGCGATGAACGACAGGATGAGCTGCTCCGTCACCGGCGCGAGGCGCGTCAGCGAGACTTCGCGGAACAGGCGCTCGACGTGGTATTCCTTGGCGTAGCCGAAGCCGCCGTGCGTCATGATCGCCTGCCAGGCCGCGTCGTGGCCCGCGCGGGCGCCCAGAAACTTGGTCGCGTTCGCCTCCGCCCCGCAGGGCTGGCCGGTGTCGTAGAGTTCGGCCGCCTTCATCGCCATCAGCCACGCCGATTCCAGATACATCCACCTTTCCGCCAGTGGATGCTGGACGCCCTGGTTCATGCCGATGGGCCGGTCGAACACCACGCGCTCCCGCGCGTATTTCGCGGCGCGCCCCAGCGCGTCGCCGCCGATGCCGATGGCTTCCGAGCCGATGAGGATGCGCTCGGGGTTGAGCGAATGCAGGATATAGCCGAAGCCCTTGCCTTCCTCGCCGATGCGGTTTTCCTCCGGCACGAACAGGCCGTCGATGAAGATGGCGTTGGAATCGACCGCCTTGCGGCCCATTTTCGGGATGCGGCGCACTTCGATCTTCGAACGGTCGAGGTCGGTGTAGAAGATGGTGATCCCATCGGTCTTCCTGCGGCAGTCCTCGTATTTCGTCGTGCGCGCGAGCAGCATGATCTTGCTGGCGACCTGCGCGGTCGACGTCCAGACTTTCTGGCCGTGCACGAGATAACCGCCGGGAACCTTTTCCGCGAAGGTCTTGATGCGCGTGGTGTCGAGGCCGGCGTCGGGCTCGGTGAAGCCGAAGGCGACCTGGTCCTCGCCCGACACGAGGCGCGGCACCCAGCGGCGCTTCTGTTCGTCCGTGCCCTTCACGACAATGGGATGCGGGCCGAACAGGTTGATGTGCACGGATGACGCCGCCGCCATGCCGCCGCCGTGGCTGGCGACCTCGCGCATCATGATCGCGGCCTCGGTGACGCCGAGGCCGGAGCCGCCATATTCCTCGGGCATGGTGATGCCGAGCCAGCCGCCGTCGGCCATCGCCTTGTGAAACTCGAAAGGAAATTCGCCGTCCTCGTCTCGATCGAGCCAGTAATCGTCGCCGAATTTCGTGACGACGGCGCGCACGCCGTCCCGGATCGCCTGCCGCTCCTCGGCTGTCGGCAAGACTTTGGTATGGCTCATCGCTTGGTCCCGTTCGTTTCTTCCCTTGCCGCGGATTGTCGGACATTTTCGCCCCTCCGCACAACCGCGAACGGCCGCCCGCGCGACGAAATTGACAATTGATAAGGCAGGAGCGGAACGCCGGGTGAAATTCTCGCGGCCATGGCGGCGCATCTGTGCGCGCGCCAGCCAGAGGGATCGGACATGCGTTACGGGCGCTATTTCGAGGCTGCGATTGGCCAGTTGCGCAACGAGCGGCGGTACCGCGTGTTTGCCAATCTTGAGCGCGACACGAGCGACCTGCCGCGCGCGACGTGGCGGTCGGACGACGGATCGCAGCACGACGTGACGATCTGGTGCTCCAACGATTATCTGGGCATGGGCCGCCATCCCGAGGTCGTCGAGGCGATGCGGGAGACGGCGGCGAAGCTGGGCGCAGGGGCCGGCGGCACGCGCAACATTTCCGGCACGAACGCCCCGCTGGTCGAGCTGGAGGCGGAACTCGCCGACCTGCACGGCAAGGAGG
>WBZM01002504.1_pt1 | contig 15490 bp, 14 predicted proteins | sample 5204271 | NCBI WGS metagenome assembly WBZM01 (sample SAMN12344346, study PRJNA552823) | activated sludge metagenome | biome: Activated sludge suspended growth; feature: Nitrification reactor; material: Wastewater; isolation source: activated sludge from nitrification reactor of wastewater...
GGAGGTTGATGAAATCGCCCCGGGTGGTGCTGAAGCGCACGATCTCGTAAAGCTGGTCGCGGCGCTCCATGTCCTCGTAGAGGCCTTCCTTCAGCACCGGGCCGAAGACGTCCCACAGCTTGCGGACGACGTTGGCGACGGCTGGCTTGTCGGCCTCGTCGAAGCCCGCGGCGTCGACGATCTCCTGGGCCTTGGCTTCGTCGATGCCGACGTTGGGGTCGACGGCGACCTTGGCCAGCGCCTCGGGACGCTCGACGGCGAGGGTCTCGATGTCCATGCCGCCTTCCTTGCTGCACATCGCGAGGTAGGCGCGGTTGGCCCGGTCGAGCAGGATCGAGAAGTAATACTCCTCGGCAATCTTGGCGCCCTGGGCGATCATGACCGTCTTGACGGTGTGGCCCTTGATGTCCATCCCCAGAATGGCCTCGGCGGCCTCAGCGGCGGCCTCGGGGCTCTTGACCACCTTGACACCGCCGGCCTTGCCGCGGCCACCGGTCTTGACCTGTGCCTTGACGACGACGACACCGCCGCTCTTGGCCCCGACGCGCTCGGCAGCAGCCTGCGCCTCCTGTGGTGTGCGGGCGATCTCGCCGGCCAGCACGGGAACCCCGTGCGCCTCGAAGATGTCGCGTGCCTGGTACTCGTACAGATCCACGGGCGTCCGTCCTCGTCGTCGAAGGGGCCTGACCTGCCGGGCGCACAGCGATGACTGCCGACCCGGGGGGCTCATTTGGACTGTAGTGCACAGCCGGAAAGGCCAGCGCGCGCGCTCCCCCGGCCATGACCAACATCACCTGGCAGCCCTCGTGACGCACCTCACGCCCAGCGCAGGCCGCCTGGTCAGCCGATCGAGACGTCTTGGCCCGAGGGGACGAGCAACACCCATACCGGTCCCGCGCTGAAGGTCAGCCTGGCCCCCGCCGCATCGGCGAAGACCGTCGGCGACGTCGCGGTCGAACGGCTCCACGTCCCGCTGAACGCCTTCCCGTCGCGCAGTACCCGCACCGGCCCGCTACCCACCACCTCGGCCACCGGCGTCGGTTGCCCGTTGACGTCGCGATTGGCCGACGGTGTGCTGCGTACGGTCTGCACCACCACGGAGGCAGCGCCCACCTGGGCACCGTCGGAGAGCTCCGGACGCCCATCGGTCCACACCAGGTAGCGCTGGACAGTCGCGTCCCAGCGCAACTCGATTCGAGCCGCCGGGTATGCCGTCCGCACGCCTGCCGCAGGCGTCCCACCGGCCGGGGCCGGCCCGAAGCGGAAGCCGACGTCACCGGCATACGTGCTGCCGCCGGCCCGCGCCAGCAGCGCGCTCGGGGAGGCCATGAGGTTGTAGGGAGCCGACCGACCAGCAACGCGCTGGTAGCCCGCGCCGGACAGGTCATAGGAGACATGTCGGGCCGCGCCGGCCCGGATGATTCCGAGGGTGTAAGCCGACGCCCCGGAATAGCCGAAGGCCACCGTCCCGTAGTTGGTCAGCAGCACCGCGTCGGTCTCGCGCGCGCTGCGCACCGGCCCGACCTGGGCCGGAAGAGCGCTGGCGTAGACCGCGAGCAGCCGGGTCAGGCCGCCCTCGACGAGTTCGACATAGACGACGTCCGCGGCCCCCAAACCCACCCGCGGGCGAGCAGCGGCCGTGTTGTCGATCTTCACCGCCAGCACCGGACCCGAGAGCGTCCCGGACGGGTATGCCGGCCCGGTCGGTGTGGCGGTCGGCGCGGCCGTCGCAGGTGGAGTCGACGAGGTGGTCAGCAACGGAAGTGCCGACGTGGGCGGCGAACTCGGGGCTGGGGCAACGGCCTCCCCTGAGCATCCCGAGGTCGCCAGCACCAGACCCGCGGTCAGCAGGCCGCACAACACGGCAGACGCGCTGGCGCGGAGGGACGGCATACCGGAGAGCCTAAGCGGCGAGAGGGGAACCACCAGGTTCTTTGGTTGTGGGGCCCGGGCCGAAGCCAGGGCCCCACAACCGATGTCGTGTGTCGGGCGTCTATGACGAGCACTCCGTGGAGTGCGAGAGCCAACGCGGGATGCGGGAGTTCCGGGGCTCTTCCACCTATTCACGACGATGACGATGCTGCACCCTGGGGGGATGAGGTACGGCGACGTCTGAATTCATCATGGGGGACGTCAGTGCGTCGCGCGGCGCCGAGGGCGCTTTCCTTACCAAGATTTTAATGTCGGCCGGGTCGCCGACCTCTTGCACTCAGTGCGCGGTGACGTGTTCCCGCACCCAGCCGACGATCTCCTGGGTAGTGGCACCGGGGGTGAACACGGTCGCCACGCCCATCGCCTGCAACGCAGGGATGTCGGCGTCCGGGATGATCCCCCCGCCAAAGACGACGATGTCGCTCGCCTCGCGGGCCTTGAGCAAGTCGACAACCTTGGCGAAGAGCGTCATGTGGGCGCCGGAGAGGACCGACAGACCGACGGCGTCGGCGTCTTCCTGGATCGCCGCCTCGACGATCTGCTCGGGCGTCTGGTGCAGGCCGGTGTAGACGACCTCCATGCCCGCGTCGCGCAGCGCCCGCGCGACGACCTTGGCCCCCCGGTCGTGACCGTCCAGCCCGGGCTTGGCAACGACGATCCGCAGCGGAGACTCACTCATGTCCGCACTCTAGCGAAGCCCTCCGGCCGCCGACAGGGCGAGGCGCCCCCCTGCTTGCCGGCGGTGACGCTCGTCACATCGATGTCGCGATCTGAGACGATGGTTTGGATATAACGAAAGGGTCACGCTACCCTCGGCGAGGTTGTTCCACCGGCGGGAGAGAGCTGCACGTGTCTGACACGCGATACCGAGGGCGTCACCGTTCTCGGCGTAAGTCCCCGCTGACCCCTCACATCATCGGCACCGGGCTGATCCTGCCGACCACGGCCACCCTGGCCATCGTGTCGCTCGGCGGCAACAGCCCGAGCGTCGCCTTGGCCGGCAACGGCGCAGATTTGTCGATGCAGGCCCAGCTCCAGGCCACGACGACCGACGACGCCGAACTCGCCGCGATCAAGGATCAGGACGCCCCCGCCCTGGCGCGGGTCGTCGACGACCGAGTCGCCCGCGACAGTGAGCGGGCCCGGCTGGACGTCGTCGCCACCGAGAACGAGAAGCGCAAGGCGCAAGAGGATGCCCTCGCCGCGGGCGACCAGGCCCTAGAAGTGACCCAGGGCACCGGCACCGCGACGGCTACGAGCGGCTCGGCTGGAGCAGCATCAGCTGCACAGGACACCCCGGCGCCTGCAGCCGTCGGGTCAAAGGCGTGGGTCAAACCGCTCAACTCCAGCTACGTGCTCACCTCCGGCTATGCCTGGCGCTGGGGCAAGATGCACCCCGCCCAAGACTTCGCGATCCCCGTGGGCACCCCCGTCAAGGCCATGTCCAGCGGCGTCGTCATCTTCGCCGGCTGGTCGGGCGGCTATGGCAACAAGGTCGAGATCAAGTACTGGGACGGCACGGTCTCTTGGTACGCCCACAACAGCTCGCTCAAGGTCAAGGTGGGCCAGACGGTCAGCCCCGGCCAGGTGGTGTCCCTGTCGGGCAACACCGGACACTCGACCGGTCCCCACCTGCACCTGGAGATCCACCCCGGCGGCGGCGACGGCACGGTCTCCCCAATGGGCTGGCTGCGCCAGAAGGGCATGGCGATGTGAGGTAGCGCGCCGCGCTCACCGCACAACCACTGTCCTTACCCCAGCGTCACAACTTCTCCACCGGCGCGTAGCGCAGCAGCAACCGCTTGACGCCGACGCTCGCCCCGAAGTCGACGTGGGCCAGCGCCCGCTCCCCTTCTCCCTCCACGCGCACGACGGTGCCCAGCCCGAACGAGTCATGGGACACCCGGTCACCGGCCGCGAGCGCGATCGCCGGTCGGTTGCCCGCCGATCGCACGCCCGGGCGCCCGAAGGACGCGATCGCCGGTGCCGTGGTCGACCGGCCGAACCGCGACGAGTCGGACGACGCCGCGTCGCGCTCCCACACGACCAGCTCGGTGGGGATTTCGTCGAGGAACCGCGAGCCCGGGAAGTACTGCGGCGCACCCCAGGCCGAGCGCAGGGCCGCTCGTGACAGGTGCAGTCGCTCGCGGGCGCGCGTGATGCCGACATAGGCGAGCCGGCGCTCCTCTTCCAATTCCTTGGGGTCGCCCAGCGAGCGCAAGTGCGGGAAGGTGCCGTCCTCCAGACCGGTGAGGAAGACCACCGGAAACTCCAGGCCCTTGGCCGTGTGCAGGGTCATCAGGGTGACCACGCCCGCGTCGGGCAGCGGCTCACCGTCTGGCCCCGTGGGCGCGTCGGGGATCTCATCGGCGTCGGCGACGAGCGACACCCGCTCCAGGAAGTCCTCCAGCCCACCGGAGGTTGCGCCCTCGCCCTCCTCGGCACGCGCCTCGTCGAATTCCTGTGCCACAGCGACGAGTTCGGCGAGGTTTTCCACGCGGGTCTCGTCCTGCGGGTCGGGGCTCTCGCGCAGCTCACGCAGGTAGCCACTCTGCTCAAGGATCGCCTCCAGCAGGCCGGCCACGCCGGATCCGCCCTCGAAGACGGTGCGCAGGTCCTCCAGCATCCGAGTGAAGGCCTCGATGGCGGCCACCGAACGGGTGGCGATCCCCGGGGCATCGGCCGCCCGGCCCAGCGCCGCGACGAACGGGATTCGTTCGCGCTCGGCGAGCTGTGCCACACAGGCTTCGGCCCGCTCGCCGATCCCCCGACGCGGCACATTGAGGATGCGGCGCAGGTTGACCGTGTCGGTCGGGTTGGAGATGACCCGCAGGTAGGCGAGGGCGTCCTTGACCTCCTTGCGCTCGTAGAACCGGGTGCCGCCGACGACCTTGTAGGGGATGCCTACCCGGACGAAGACCTCTTCCACGGCCCGGCTCTGCGCATTGGTGCGGTAGAACACCGCGACGTCCTTGGGCTTGACCCCGTGCTGGTCGGAGAGCTCGTCGATCCGACGGGCAATGAAGGACGCCTCGTCGTGCTCGTTGTCGGCGACATAGCCGTGAATCCGGTCGCCATTGCCCGAGTCGGTCCAGAGGTTCTTGGGCCGACGATCGGGGTTGCGGGCGATCACCGCATTGGCGGCCTGCAGGATGGTCTGCGTCGAGCGGTAGTTCTGCTCCAACAGGATGGTGCGCGCGTCGGGGTAGTCCTGCTCGAACTCGACGATGTTGCGGATCGACGCCCCCCGGAAGGCGTAGATCGACTGGTCGGCATCGCCGACGACGACCAACTCAGCCGGCGGGACGGCATACGGATCGGGTTGCGTCGCAGCAGTTTTCGCACCGCCGCCCACGATCTCGCGCACCAACTGGTATTGCGCGTGGTTGGTGTCCTGATATTCGTCCACGAGCACATGCCGGAACCGCCGCCGATAGTGCTCGGCAACGTCAGGGAATGCCTGCAACAGGTTGACCGTCGTCATGATGAGGTCGTCGAAGTCCAGGGCGTTGGCCTGACGCAGCCGCCGCTGATACGCGGCATAGGCCTCGGCGATCATCCGCTCGTGGTGGCTGCCGGCCTCGGCGACCTGCCGCGCGTAGGTCTCCTCGTCGATGAGCTCGTTCTTGAGGTTGGACACGGCATTCGAAAACGACCGCGGCTGATAGCGCTTGGGGTCGAGGTTGAGGTCGCGCACGACCATCGTCATCAGCCGCTGGCTGTCGGCGGCGTCATAGATCGAGAACGACGACTTGAGCCCGAGCTTGGTCGACTCGCGGCGCAGGATCCGCACGCACGCGGAGTGGAAGGTCATCACCCACATCGACCGGGCCCGGCCCCCGACGAGCGACTCGACCCGCTCGCGCATCTCGGCGGCGGCCTTGTTGGTGAAGGTGATGGCCAGGACCTGCCCCGGCTGCACGCCGCGCGCGGCCAGCAGATACGCGATCCGCTGGGTGAGCACGCGGGTCTTGCCCGATCCGGCCCCGGCGATGATGAGCAGCGGAGAGCCCTCGTGGACGACGGCCGCGCGCTGCTGCGGGTTGAGCCCCTCCAGGAAGGTGTCGGGGTCGACGTGCGGCGCCTGCCGGGTGCCCGGCCACAGCGGGCGGTCACCGGCGTAGGGGTCGGCTGGGACGGCATACGGGTCGGGTTCGGGCTCGTCCGGCGGCGGTGGCAGGTCGGGGTCGAGCGCCCAGAGGGGGATGCCGTGCTCGTCGACGCCCGGCGCATCCGCAGCACCGGCGGCGGGCGGCGAGGCGCGCACCGAGGCGCGCTCGGGGGCCGGCCGGGCCGGCAGCGGGGCATGCGGGTGCGACTCCGCAGCCCGTGAACCCCGGGCCGGGGGCGCGTCGAAACCGGGGATCCCGAGGTCGTCGAAGAGGGTGCTCATAACGGGGTCAACCCTACGTGTCGGCACCGACGTAGGCTGACGCCATGACCGTTGCCGAAGCCCTCCGCGTCCCCCGCCATGGCGATGTCAGCGTGCTCACCATCGAGTCGCTCGACATCCCCGACCCCCGTCCCGGCCAGGTCCGGGTCCGCGTCGCGGCCGGCGGGGTCAACTTCATCGACGTCTACCAGCGCGAGGGCATCTACCCCATGTCGTTGCCCTACACCCCGGGCATGGAGGGCGCCGGCATCGTGGACGCCGTCGGGGAGGGGACCGGTTTCCTCGTGGGCGACCGGGTGGCCTGGGCGATGCGCCCCGCCGCCCACGCGCAGTTGGCCCTGGTCGGTGCCGAAGCTCTGGTCCCGGTGCCCGACGACCTCGACCTGGAGACCGCCGCCGCAGCGATGCTCCAGGGGATGACCGCTCAGTTCCTCACCCGCAGCACCTACCCCGTGCAGGAGGGCACCCGGGTGCTCGTGCACGCGGCGGCCGGCGGGGTGGGCCAGTGGCTGGTTCAGGTATGCCGTGCGCTCGGCGCCACGGTCATCGCCACCGCCGGGAGCCCGGAGAAGTGCGCGATCGCCACCTCGCTCGGGGCGGCCGCGTGTCTCAACTACACCGAGTACGACACCCCCGAGGCCCTGGCCGCCGCCGTGCGCGAGGCCGCCGGTGGCGCGGTCGACGTCGCCTATGACGGGGTGGGCAAGGCGACCTTCGACGCCTCGCTGGCCTCGCTGCGCCCGCGTGGCATGGTCGTGCTGTTCGGTGGATCCAGCGGTCAGGTGCCGCCCTTCGACCTGCAGCGACTCAACGCAGCCGGGTCGGCCTTCGTCACGCGCCCCTCGTTGGGTCACCACGCGGGCACCCGCGAGGAGTTGCTGTGGCGCTCCGGCGAGGTGTTCGGTTGGCTGCTCGACGGCACCGTCAGACTCAGCATCGGCGGGCGCTTCCCGTTGCGCGAGGCTGCGGCTGCCTACGAATTGCTGGAAAGCCGCGGCAGCACCGGCAAGCTGCTGCTCATCCCCTGAGGCACCAGGGGCTCAGGGAGTCAGCTGTAGGAACGCCACAGCGCTGCGATCGCGACGTTGAGCAGCGCGAGCCAGAAGACCCCGTCGACGAGGCTGCCCACCGACGCGGTGGCCACCGGTGAGGGCGAGCCCGCGACCGGCGCCGCCGCGGCAGCCCGGCGCTGACGCACATTGGCCACCTCGGCCAGGCCCAGGACAGCGAGCGCGACCCCGAGCTTGACGCCGATCTTCATGGTGTTGGGTGGGTCCTCCTTGTCCATGGAGGCGATCCCCGCGAGGATCAACCCGGTGATCACCTGAGCCCGAGCCCCCCATACGATGCTGGGGATGATGCGCCGGTCGTGGCGGACGGCGAACCAGCCGCCGACGATGGCCGCCATGCCGACCAGGTGCAGGACGACGATCAGCTCGTTGAGGAACTTCATGCCGGGCACCATACCCGAGCCCGGCCGGACCATATTCCCGACGCGGAGGTGAGCATGACGGCATACCGGAGAGACTTCCTGGTCGTGCTGGGGCTGGCCATGTCCCCGCTCATCGCCCTGGGCTACTCGCGATTCGCCTACGCGCTGCTGCTGCCGGCGATGCGCTCGGAACTGCACTGGTCGTTCACGACAGCGGGGCTGATGAACACCGTCAACGCGGTCGGCTACCTCGTCGGGGCGCTCGGCACGGCCTGGTTGGCTGCCCGGGTCGGCCAGCGCGCGGCGTTCATCGGCGCTCTCGTCGTCACCGTGATAGGGCTGGCCGCCACCGCCGTCACCACCTCCTTGGACCTGCTGCTCGCCGCCCGCACCATGCTCGGGGCCGCCGGCGCAGTGGCCTTCGTCGTGGGTGGCGCGATCACCTCGACGATCTGCCGACGGCACCTGGCGCACCAGTCGGCGGTCCTCATCGGCACCTACTTCGCCGGTGGTGGCGTCGGCATCGTCGCCTCAGGGTTCGCGGTGCCGGCCATCCTCGACCGCCAAGGTGCCCCGGGGTGGCAGCTCGGGTGGGTCGCCTTGGCGATCCTCGCAGCGATCGGCACGGTAGCTGCGGCGTGGGCCGCGTATGCCGCCCCGACCACCGCTCCGCAGCGCGGTCCGCGTCGTCCCCGGCCCCGTGGGCTGGGCTGGCTCGCCTCCGGCTACCTCCTCTTCGGAGCGGGCTACATCGGCTACATGACCTTCATCGTCGCGCTGCTCACCCAGCTGGGGAATCCGCCGAGCGCGATCACCGCGTTCTGGGTGCTGCTCGGTGTGGCCGGGAGCATCAGCGGCAGCGTCTGGGCGGGCCTACTCAAGACCGCGGTGGGGGGCTCGGCAGCGGCGGTGCTCTTCGTGCTGCTCGCGGTGGCGACCGGCATACCGGCCGTCACGGCGTGGACCCCGGCCCTCTATTTCTCCGGGTTCCTCTTCGGGTTGTGCTTCCTGTCCCTGGTGAGCGCTGTGACCGCGGCGGGGCGCGACGCGGTGCGGCCGGAGGACACCACCGCCGCGATCGCCCTGCTCACGACAGTGTTCGCTCTTGGCCAGGTCGTCGGGCCATGGTTCACCGGCGTCCTGGCCGACCAATCGGGTGGGCTGCAACTCGGGCTGGGGATCTCGGCCGGCCTGCTCCTGATCGGCGCGGTGCTCTGTCGGCTGCAACCGGCCCGGGTGCCCGGCGCCTGATCGGGACTGAGCCAGCTCAGACGATGCGCCGCCCGACGGCCCAGGCGGTCAGCTCGTGACGTGACGAGAGCTGCAGCTTGCGCAGCACCGCCGAGACATGGGTCTCGACGGTCTTCACGGAGATGAACAACTCCTTGGCGACCTCTTTGTACTGATATCCCCGCGCGATGAGCCGCATGACCTCGCGCTCGCGGGCCGAGAGCCGGTCGAGCTCCTCATCGACCTCGGCCACCTCGCCGGCTGTCGACCCAAAGGCATCGAGGACGAACCCCGCCAGCCGCGGGCTGAACACCGCGTCGCCGTCACGCACCCGAGCAATCGCTCGGGCCAGGTCGGAGGGGCTGATCGTCTTGGTGACATAGCCGCGAGCGCCGGCCCGGATGACGGCGATGACGTCCTGCGCGGCATCCGAGACCGACAGCGCGAGGAATCGCACCGGCTGGCCCGCCTCGGTGGTCAAGCCCACGCAGCCGCGGAGCACGTCGACGGCGCCATTGCCCATCCCGCCGGGCAGGTGCACGTCGAGCAAAACGACATCGGGCCGGGTCTGCGAGACCACCTTGACCGCCGTGTCGACGTCGGCGGCTTCCCCGACGATCTCCGGGGTCCACCCGGCTGCGGCGACGCTCGCGCCGCCGAGCTCAGCCTTCACGCCCGAGCGGAACATCGCGTGGTCGTCGACGAGCACCAGGCGCACGGTCTGGGTTGGGGTCACGGGAGGGTCTCCTTCTCGACAGGATCAGGCAGGACGGCGGGTATGCCGGGTGGCAGAACGAGCGAGACTTCCGTGCCGTCGCTCATCCGGCGCACCCGGGCCGAACCGCCGACCCGGGCCATGCGGGCCAGGATCGACTCGCGCACACCCAGCCGGTCTGCGGGCACCGCGTCGAGGGCGGCGAGGTCGAAGCCGTCGCCGTGGTCGCGCACGAAGACCTCGGCCTGGTCGCGGCCCACCTCGGCATAGACCGAGACCGGCGGCCGGGCATGACGCACGGCGTTGAGCACGGCCTCGCGAGCGGCCATCACCAGCGCCTCCCCTGCCTCGTCCACGGCCCGATCCCCGGTCACCACGAGGTCCACCGGTATGCCGTGATCGTCCTCCACCTCGTGCACCGCCGCGGTGATCCGCTCGGCCAGGCTGTCGGCTCGCCGCGGCTGACCGGCATACAGCCAGGAACGCAGTTCGCGTTCTTGTCGGCGGGCCAATCGCACGACTGTGGCGGGGTCGTCGGCGCGACGCTGGATGAGCGCGAGCGTCTGCAGCACCGAATCGTGCAGGTGCGCAGCGATATCCGCGCGTTCGGTCTCGCGGACTCGGGCGATTCGCTCGCGTTCCAGGTTGCGCACGAGGGTGACCAGGAAGGGCGCAGCCACGGCGGCGACCCCGAGCAGCACGGCAAGCGCGGCGAGAGCGCCGTTCCAGACCCCCTCAACACCGCGCCCCTGGGTCATCAACACCAAGCCCCCGACCGCGGCGAGGATCACGCCGAGCAGCACCTGCCCGATGGCGACCGCCCGACCCCACGTCGAGCGGCCCGCCCAGCGTCCGACATGATCCGCGTCGACCTGGTACCACCCGATGAAGGCGCCGACCGAGATCGCCAGCAGCGGCACGGCGTACCGGGGATCGCGGGCGATGCCACCCATCGGGGTCCGCATGGTCAACCCGGCCAGGACGAGCAGGAAACCCAGGAACACGAGCACGTGGGAGATTCGCACCGGCCTACGGGCCGGACGCGCGGGCCCGGACGCGCCGACCGGTGGAGTGCTCACAGGTCCATCTTGGGCCATGGGAGCGGGTCCCGCTCCGGACCCGGGGTCGAAGTCAGGGGGCGCTCAGGGCTCAACCCCATGGCCGCTGACCCGACCCGCGGCTGACGATGGGGTCATGACGAACCCTCCCGGCCAGCCCAGCGGCCTCGACGGCTTCTTTGCGCGGCTGCGGGCCAGCGGCTACTACCGGGACACCTCCGAGAAATGGATCGGAGGCGTGTGCTCGGGCCTGGCTCGACGGTGGGGCATCGACCCGATCCTGCTGCGCGTCGGCCTCGTGGTGCTGGCGATGTTCAGCGGCTTCGGATTGCTTCCCTATCTCGTCGCGCTGGCCCTGCTGCCCGACGAAAGCGGCCGGATCTGGGCCGAGTCGGCGCTGCGCGGCGGTGACGGGAGGGGCATCGCCCTCATCGTCCTGGTGGCCATCGTCATGATGGGCGACATGTCGGACCTGCCCTGGCCGGTGCTCCTCATCCCGGTCGTCGCGATAGGCTGGTGGATCCTCCGCGGGCATCGGCGCGGACTGACGATGGAGCAGATGGCGCAGCAGGCCAAGGACAAGACCCGCCGGGTATTCACCCGAACGCCCCCGCAGCCGACCACCGCCGCACCTCCGGCCCCCTCCGACACTCAGACCTGGGGTATGCCGTCCGCCCCCCCTCCCCCGGCCGCCCCGGCGTCCGACCCCGGGCCATGGGGTCCGACCGGGCCGCAGGATGCCGGCGGGACGGCATACGGGCCGGCGTACGGGACGGCATACGGGCTGGCTTCCCCGCAGCCGATCACGCACGGGCTGGGGCCGGGCCGCACTGACGTGCGCTACCTGCCGGTCGCCAAGCCGCCGCGACGTCGGTCGCCCGGGTTTCTCGGCTTCCTCATCGTCACTGGGCTGTCCTTCGTCGCTGCCGCTGCCGCGGTCTCGGTCGGTCGGCAGCGCGCGGTGCCGTACTCCGACCTCGCGGTCGGCGGTGCCGCTGCGGTGCTCACCGCGGCCGTCTGCCTCGTCGCCCTGGGCCTGCTGGGCCGTCGGGCGCCCTTCCTGAGCTTCCTCGCCCTGTCGACGGCCGCCCTTGTCGCCGTCGCAGCCGTCTTGCCACCGAGTTTCCAGCCGGTGGGCGGGATCACCACCCTCGGCGTCCAGACCTGGATGCCGGACAACAGCACGACCCCGGCAGCCGCGACCTACAAACTCGGGGCGGGAGAGGCCACCCTCAACCTGGCGCGGATCACCAGCGATGCCGACCGGATGCCGATGAGCGCCGCTGTCTCGATGGGTGAGCTGACCGTCATCGTGCCGGCTGGCCTCACCGTGCAGGTCGAGGCGTCGGCGGGGCTCGGGGACGTCAGTGAGCGAACCCTCAAGCCCGGCGAGACCTTGCCCGCCAATTCGGGAGGGAAGGCCGCGGGCACCACCACGCTGGGATCGGGGGCCCAGATCGCCCGCACCCTCCTGGTCGGATCCGGCGACCCCGACGTCGTCGTCACCGCCAAGGTCGGACTCGGCGAGATCCTCGTCGTCCGTCCCGACGGCACGCCCATCACCGACCTCACCACGACAGGAGCCCGGTCGTGAGCGCCCAGCCGATCCCTCCCACTGCCCCCGACTCGTCCGCGCTGGCACCACCCCCCGCGCCGATCACCGGCCCGAACTGGGGGCTCATCGTCCTAGGCACCCTGCTGGCCATCGTGTCGGCTGGCGAGCTGGCCCACTTCTGGGGCCTCAACGTCGTGGACGAGTCCTGGCTCACGCCCGAGACCCTCACCGCGGTCGGGGTGGCCCTGCTCGGCCTTGGCCTGGTCGGCGTCGTCATGGGCCGTCGGCGGCGATAGCGCGGTAGTCGGTCCAGATCGCCCGGCAGGTTGTCGTGAGCGCCAGCTCCGCCACCTGCTCGTGGGGTGACCACACGGCATACGCGGTTGTGCCGCCGACGTCGTGGACGACCGGGTCGGTGGGGTGCGGACAGTCGGCGAGGTAGATGATCCGCACGGTCTGGAAATCCTCCAGCCGACCGTCCGGTGCCCGGCCGATCCACCGCGAGGACCGCACGCCGAGCACCCCGGTGACCTCGATCACCTGCCCGGTCTCCTCGCGCACCTCGCGGTGCAGTCCGTCCTCCGGGAGTTCGCCGGGATCGAGCCCGCCTCCGGGCCACCCGATCCACCCGGGGGCATTGGTCCGGTCGCTGTATGCCGTGAGAAGCACCCCGCGCTCGCTGCTCACCACGGCGTAGACGGAGATCCGCTGGACTCGGTGCGGCTGCTCGCCAGGCGCCATCTGCAAATCGGCGTCGTGCGGGATGCGTCCTGAGCCAGGCGGGAGCTGGGCAAGCTGGGCGCGCTGATCGGTAGCGGCGGGCGCCCCGAGCGGCTGCACGACGACCCGGATCTCGACCTCATGGGGTGCGCTGCGACCGGTCACGTCGTCCAGGCTCAGCGGGGCCCAGCCGTGTCGAGCGAGGAGGTCATCCAGGGTGTCGCCGTGTTCCCAGACCGCTCGGACAACGGTTTCGCCGGTGTCAGGGTGCAACCCGGTGACCAGCAGCGTGGACGGCCCCAGCGGCGTGCTCATCTCAGCCCGGGGTGGCCGACCACTGCGGCCGGGCCGCGATGGCCCGTCGGTACTCGGTTTCGGCCAGGCCCACGACGGTCGGCCAGTCCTGGGTCGGGGGCACCGACTGGTTGTGCTGGCGCATCCTGGCCCGCACGCCAGGGTGGATGACCAGCGTGGTGAGGCAGCGCACCATCTCGTCGTCGCTGTGCGCGAGGAAGCCGTTGACGTCGTCGGTGACGAACTCCCCTACCCCGGAGCCGGCCCGCCCGACGATCGGGAGCCCCACGGTGCGGGCTTCCAGGGCGGCGATCCCGAACGATTCGAGAATGGTCGGCGAGACGTAGATGTCGGCCGCGGCATACCGGGCCTTGAGGTCCTCGCGTGTGACCCGACCCGGGAGGGTGATCCACCCGCTCGCCTGGTGGCGAGCGATGAGTCGCTCGACCGCCGGTCGTTCCGGGCCTTCACCGAGGATTTCCAGCCGCACGTCCTTGCCGGGGGCCGCCCGGCGCACCGTCACCGCCATCTCGACGAGGGCCAGCGGACGTTTGCGGGGGGCCAGGCGCATGGCGCTGACCAGCCGGACGACCTCGTCGTCGGGCTTGGGGCGCACCGGCAGCTGCCAAGCCGCGGCGTCGATCCCGTTGGGCAGCACCGCGACTGGCGGTCCGTTGACGATCTTGCGCAGCGGCGCGGCGGCAATGTCTGATACGGCGTTCATCGCCATCCCGTGCCTTGCCCATCGACGGACGACGCCGAGGGCGCGGACGGCATACGCAGCCTTGTCCAGGACGCAGTGCCAGGTCATGACGGTGGGGATCTTCAGCAGCGAGGTGAGCACCGCCGCATCGGTGGCGAACGGGCTCACCACCCCCATGTGAATGTGCGCGACGTCGAATCGGCGCAACTGCGAGCGCAATTGGAGTGGCGCGAGCGGGTTGACGGGGAGGTCCTTGGGCAGCGCGATGGCGAGCCGATGCACCGGTATGCCGTCGACGGCGTCGACCGTGCCGCGCCGCGGCACCCCTTGACTGCCATCGCCCGGAGTGGCCGTGAAGACCTCCACCTCATGCCCCGCCGCCACGAGCCGGGTCGCGAGGTCGTGGACTTGCACCTCGATGCCCCCCAGGCGGGGCAGGTAGCAGTCGGTAAGCATGGCGATCCGCACCCCGCAACTCTGCCACGGTCGCGGCCGGGTGGCGGCCAGTCAGGGACTGGCCCGGACGGCATACCGGTCCGGGAGAATGGGGCCCATCATGAGGCGAACCATCGTGGCGCTGCACGCCCACCCCGACGACGAGGCCCTGCTCACCGGCGGGACGGTGGCGCAGGCGGCCGAGGCAGGCCACCGCGTCGTCATCGTCACGGCGACCGACGGGAGCCTCGGGCTCACCTCACGGACCTATGACCGCCAGACCCTCGGACAGGTGCGCCTGGGTGAACTGCGCGAGAGCGCGGCCCTGCTCGGCGCCGAGCGGGTGGAATGGCTGGGCTTTGCCGACAGCGGGATGGGGCCGGAGGTGCTGCCCGATCCACAGGGGCTGCGGCGGTTCGTGCGCGTGCCGGTGGCGGAGGCTGCCGAGCGGGTGGCTGCGATCTTGAGGGAGGAGGCGGCCGATCTGCTCATCTCCTACGACCGCAACGGTGGTTACGGCCACCCAGACCACCGCCGGGTGCACGAGGTCGGAGCGCTGGCAGCCGAATTGGCTGGGACGCCACGGGTTTTGGAGGCGCGGGTGTCTGACCGGGTGGCCGCAATCATGAAGCCCCGACACGTGACCTTCGAGCCGCTGGAGCCGGTCACCCATGTGGTCGACGTGCGGCCCTGGCTGGAGGTCAAGCGCGCGGCGATGCGAGCCCACCGCTCGCAGCTGGCGGCTGACGGTCCGGTGCCGCGCAATATCGAGCTGCTGACCCGGCTGCCCGCGTTGGTGCTGTCCCGAGCGATCGGCACCGAGCGGTTCTATGACCCGGCACGACCGCCAGGATCGCCGGTCAGCTCCCACTTCTGGTGGTGAACCGGTCCGCCGAGCTGCGCATCCGAACCTGATGGGCCACGAGGGCCTTCCGGTGCCGCCGGACATGAGCCGCGAGCGACCGGCCGTACAGGTCGCGGTACCTCTTCGAGCGATGCCAAAACCGGCTCTTCGAACTTGAC
>WBZM01002507.1_pt1 | contig 15480 bp, 18 predicted proteins | sample 5204271 | NCBI WGS metagenome assembly WBZM01 (sample SAMN12344346, study PRJNA552823) | activated sludge metagenome | biome: Activated sludge suspended growth; feature: Nitrification reactor; material: Wastewater; isolation source: activated sludge from nitrification reactor of wastewater...
CAGCTCGCAGCCAACGCCGTGGCCGTAGTGGGGTCGCGCGCCGCGACGGACTACGGAACGCATCAGGCCACCGAGCTGAGCCGGGACCTCGCGGCCATGGGCCACACCGTCGTCAGCGGACTCGCCTACGGCGTCGACCAGGCCGCCCACCGAGGCGCCCTCCTCGCCGGCGGCCCGACGATCGCCGTGATGCCGTGCGGAGCCGACCGGCCCTACCCCGCCGCGCACGCCCAGCTGCTCGATGCGATTGCCGATCGCGGCCTCGTGGTCGCCGAAGCGCCACCCGGCACCGCGCCCACCCGCGCCCGGTTCCTCTCGAGGAACCGGATCGTCGCCGGCCTTGCCGAGGGCACGGTGGTCGTCGAGGGAGCCTTCCGCAGCGGCGCCCTTACCACCGCGCAGTGGACCGAGGCGCTGCACCGGCCCGTCATGGGCGTCCCAGGTCCCGTCACCAGCGCCGCCTCCGCCGGCGTCAACCAGCTGGTCCGACTGGGCCAGGCCAGCATGGTCACCAACGCCCAAGAGATCATCACCGACCTCACCACCCACGCCTACTCCACGGCGGCCACGGCCGCACAGCTCGACGAGTCCTTCATCCCGGGGCCGGTGCGCTCCGCGCAGACCCACATCCCCGGGCCGCCGGCCCCGGCCGCCGCCCCTCGGCGCTGATGGCCTGACCTGGGGCCCTGTGGATAACCGGACTCGCGTCGGTACGCCCACCTACTCTGCTGAGAGTTCCTAGGTCCGCTCGACGACGTCGACCAGGCCGAGCTCGGGAAGGAAGAGAACCATGAGCAACCCGCCGCAGAAGATCCCGCACGAGGACGCGCCGGCCCTTGAGCACAGCGACCGGCCAGCCCAGTGGGTCCTGGACCTCGGCCTCGAGGTCGCGTCCGGTCGACGCCCCTGGCTGCGCACCCTGGCCGCCGTGCCGATCATGCTCGCAACGACGCTCCCGTTCTCGATGCTCGAAGACGAGAATGCCGCAACGGCCGATCGGAGCCCCGAGCTGGCCGCGGTCTTCGAGAACCTGCTGCGTGTCTTGACCGTCCTCTCGTGGGTGCTGGCAGGAGTCTTCCTGGTCGGCGGAATCGGCTACTGGTTCGTCTGCCGGCACGCCCACGCCGTGTGGCGATCGCTGCCCGTGGAAGAGCGCGAGGAGCTGACGCGCCAGCGCGTCGAGGGACTGCGGCAGGCGATCATCGCCCTGGGCGGGGTCGACCCCGAGGGGCTGCCGCTCAGGGCAGAGGACCTCGACGAGGTCAGCGACCGTAACCGACGCATCCTGGAGGACCTGCAGGCCAAGGCCAAGGAGACGTCGGCGCCCATCTGCGCGGGTGCTCGAGCACGGACCGAGGACCTGGTGATGGCGGCCCGACTCCACCGAGCGCTGTCCAGGGACACCATCGTCCGGCCGCCGCATGCCGCCTCGTCCGCGTCAGACCCGCGGGTGCTCGCCCTGGTCGAGCTCGACGAGCAGCTGCAGGCCGAGGCCGCGGGGCTCGCAGAGGCGGTCGACACCGGGCGCTGCAACTGCGACCGCGACACCCATGACCGCCTCATCCGGGCCGGCGACCAGGCCCACGCGGCGCTCCATGGCCGCTCGGCCGCCCGCGAGTCCGCGACACGGCCGGCGCCGATGCGCTGGCTGACCTGGGCGGGCGTGGTGATCACGTTCGCCGCCCTGCCGATCGGACTGCTGACCCCGATTCCCTCGGTGGTGCTCAGTGCGCTCGGGCTGACCATGGTCGGGGCCGCTTACCTCGCAGCGGACCGCCGGGCCACCACAGCCCGCCGCCCGGCCGACAGACTGCGGCTGCTGCTGATCTTCGGGACCTGGCTCGTGCTCGTGATCGCCGCGGCCGCGAGCCTCACCTAAGACACCCGACACCGGAACCGAGAGGAGGCACCACCCATGATCGACCTGACCGCGCCGCCGGCGGCGCCGTCCGTCCACGTCGACTGGATCTGGGCCGTGAGCGTCGAGCGGGTCCTGGAGGGCCCGCCGGACCTGCTCAGCTGGGCGAACTGACCAGATGCTCCCGTGACCAGCGAACTGCGGCTCCGCCACGACGTCGACGCGCTCTGCCTGACGCCGCGGCACCGCGATGTCCCCGGCAGCCTCGCGGCCGCCCGGGCGCACTGCCGCGCCCAGCTCGAGGAGGCTGGCTGGACCGTCGAGGAGCGGACCTTCCGGCCTCGCCCGGCGCTACGGCTCTCGGACGCGGGTCACCCCGTCTCGCCCCTGGCGATGCGCTGGATGTCCGACCTCGAGGGCGTCAACCTGCTCGCGACGCCACCGGGCCATGGAGGCCACCAGGCCGGTGACGTCCTGCTCGTCGCGCACCTGGACACCGTGCGCTGCAGTGCCGGTGCGGACGACAACGCATCCGGGGTCGCCGTGGTCCTCGAGGTGGCTCGGCAGCTGCGGTCGCGCGACCACCGCGTGGTGATCGCGATCGTCGACCTCGAGGAGCTGTGGCACCTGGGTGCCCGTGAGCTCGCCCGCACGCTCCCGCGCCCGGGCCTCGTGGTCTGCCTCGACGCCGTCGGCTTCTTCGACGAACGGCCGCGGACCCAGCGCCTCCCCGTCGGCCTCGGCCTGAGGTTCCCGGCGCTGTCCCGCCAGCTGCGCAAGAGCGAGCGCCGCGGCAACTTCCTGTTGGCCGTCCACCGCGGGTCCTCGGCGGCCTTCGTGACCTCCTGGAGGCGCGCGGCCGAGGCAGCCGGTCTGCCGGCCGCGCAGCTGCGCGACCCGCGGTGGAACGGCCGGGGCCAGCGGATCACGCACTGGGTCAACCCACTCCTGATGGTTCTCGACCGGTCCGACCACGAGCCGTTCTGGCGCCGCAGCATCCCCGCCGTCCTGCTCACCGGCACCGCGACTCTCCGCAGCCCGCACTACCACCGCGACTCCGACACCCCGGACACCCTCGACTACGTCCGGCTCGCCCAGGTCGCCGACTCCCTGGCGGCCACGCTCGCCGGCGAACCGGTCGCGCTCGGCCTGGCTCAGCGGCCCTAGCTGACCTGGCCGGTCCAGTTCGGGTCGACTGGGACCGGGATCAGATCCTCGAGCGGAAGCCAGTCCATCTTGACGACCGGCTTGAGCGCGGCGTCGTCGTGCCAGACCACGAGGGCCTCCCACCGCCGGCCTTCGCGCTTCCAGTCGAGGATGAGACCGCGGGACGGCTTGAGTCGGCCGGTGTTGCGGATCAGTACGAACCGGACGTCGCCGTATGGCCGCCACGCGTCGTTCTTCGGCGGGTTGGCAGACACGTCGGCGCTCACTCGGTAGTGAGGAGCTCGGCCGGGATCCACTCCTCGACGGTCGCCCACCGCCCCGGGCGCAGCTGGGCGACGTACACGACCCTGCCCTCCCACAGGTGGCCAGCTCGGCGCCACTCCAACAGCAGGCCCGGCCGCGGCTGCGAGGCGTCGACGGGAAGGCTCACCCAGCAGTGCCGACCCGGATGCTCGGGGCCGCTCGTCGAGTGCTCCTGCGGCGGCTGGTCGACGCGGACGCGGTCCTTCAACGGGATGCCTGCCCCGCGCCCGTACCCGCCTGCCATGGCTCCAAGGATAGAACAAGTGTTCGAGCGCTCCCGTGGGGTGAGGCTCCGTGGGCAGAAAGGCCTAGCCCGCCTCCTGGCACACGGTGTGCAGGCCCTCGGACTTCACCAGCGCGTGCAGCTCGGTGTACTCCGGTCCCATCGTGGCCCGAGTCTTGATCCACTCCGGCTTGCGCTCGATGGGGGTCTGCGCATTGCGGACCTCGAGGCGCAGCAGCTTGCGTCCGTCCGGTCCGATCGTCTCCGCAGTCACGCCGCCATCGTACGCACCGCCGGTCAGGGCGCTGCGACTCCACTCGGATAGTCGCCCCCGTGCGACTCGGCGCTCAGTACGCCGAGTCCTGCTGCGGCCTGAGCGTGAGCCAGACGATGACCGCATCCTCGTCATGCGGGTTGCGCCATGTATGGGGTTGCTGGGTTCGGAAGTGGAGGGAGTCCCCGGGCCCGAGGACGTGCACCTCGCCGCTGACGTCGAACTCGAAGCCGCCCGACAGCACGAAGAGGAGCTCTTCCCCGGCGTGGTACATCGGCTTCGATCCGCTGCTCGCCCCCGGGATGACGGTGGCCACGGCGCCGGCGAGCAGGAACTTGCCGTACGGACCGCTGATCCCGTCCAGGTCGATGCCCGTGTGCGAGGTGAAGATCTTCGGCCGGGCGTCGGCTTCGACCTTCACGGTGGGGGCCAGCTCCTCGTCCTCCTCGACGAAGTAGGCGACCGGCTTGTCCAACGCGGCGGCGATCTTCAGCAGGGTGGAGATCGTGGGGACCATGCTGTTGGACTCGATCTTGTGGATGGCTGCGGCGGACACGTCGGCGCGATCGGCCAGCGCCTGGAGGGAGTAGCCCCGCGCCTTGCGCAGTGCCTTCAACTTGAGTCCGATGCCGGAAACGACCTCGTTCACGCGCGACGTCATGGGTTCTCCTCACTCGCCGTGAGACGCAGGGGATGGGACGGCCGGCCGACTGCGCGTCAATGCCCCTTGACGAGCAGCGCTCCTCCAGTATGGTGAACGAATATTCCCCATAATCAACGTGGGGATGCTCAGAAGTCGAGGAGACGACTCTTTCATGGCACGGCGAATCGTAGTGGTCGGCGGCGGTGCCGCCGGCATGGGCGCGGCCGGGGCCGCGCAAGGTACCGAACCCGACGCGGAGATCATCGTCTTCAGCGAGTTCGAGGACGCCGCCTACAGTCCCTGCGGGATTCCCTATGTCCATGGCAGGGAGATCGCGAGTTTCGACTCCCTCTTCATGGCCACCAAGCAGCACTACATCGACCAGGGCATCGACATCCGCTACGAGACGGTGGTGGCAAGCATCGACCCGTCCGCGAAGACGGTGACCACGACCGACGGTGTCACCGAGAAGTACGACGCCCTGATCTTGGCCACGGGATTCAACTACGCGGAGCCGACGGTCCCCGGGTCGGACCTGGGCGGGCTGTACTACGTCAAGAACATCCGCAGGGCCATGGAGTGGGACAAGGTCCTCGACACCGTCGAATCGGCCGTCGTCTGCGAGGCCACACCCCTGGGCGCCGAGATGGTCACGGCGCTGGCCCACCGGGGCATCGAGACGCATCTCGTGGACCCAGCGCCGTGGGCGATGTCGATGGCGACCGACCCCGACATCGTGAAGCCGGTCGAGGACTCCTGGGTCGAGCTCGGGGCGACGCTCCACTTCAACACCAAGCTGACCGCGTTCAAGGGCACGAACGGCCGGTTGACCTCCGTCGCGACCAGCGATGGCGAGATCAAGGCCGACCTGGCCGTCGTGGCCACCGAGAAGGTCCCGAACACCGCTCTGGCCAGTGCTGCGGGGATCAAGACCGGCATGAGCGGTGGCATCATCGTGGATGGACAGATGCGCACCTCTGCGCCCGATGTCTACGCCTGCGGCGACTGCACCGAGATCCCGCACGGTGTCTCCAACGTCCCCATCCAAGGCCTGTCGGGCAGTCACGCCTACGCGCAGGGCAAGGTCGCGGGCACGAATGCCGCCGGCGGCAACCGCGAGTACCAGCCCGTCTACGTGCCGTGGGGGATGGTGGCCGGCAAGTGGATGATCGGCGGCGTCTCCTTCAGCGAGACGCTGGCGACCGCGCTCGGCATCCCCTACGTCGTGGGCAACGGCGAGGGCATCTCCCGGGCGCGCTACTACCCCGACGTGAAGCCGGTCAAGGTGAAGCTGCTGGCCGAGCCCGACGATCTCCGCCTCATCGGCGCCCAGATGGTCGGAGGCGAGGGGATCAAGGAACGCTGCGACTTCATGGCGATGGCGGTGCGCACCGGGATCACCCTCCGGGACCTGGCGACGATGGAGAACGTCTACAGCCCGCCGATCGGCGCGCTCAACGAGCCGATCGCGCTGGCGGCCCAGAACGCCCTGGCGAACCTCAAGGGCTGAGCGATGGGATTCACACGCTGGGTGCGAGGCACGTCCGAGCACTACCTGATGATCGACGCACAGGACAAGGTGGCTCGCCGGCTCGGCGCGACCCGCCCTTGCCCTCCGCGCGGGTGGGAGATCTTCTGGCGGCGGATCTACGTCCCGCTCTTCTATCTGATCCCGGCCGGCCTGCGGACCGCAATCATCGCCCGCATGCCCGGCAGCCATCAGAAGAAGTGGGTCAAGCAGGCACCCCTGCGTGGCCCAGCGGTCACCGGCTTCGGCGAGCTGACGACCAAGTCGTCCGCGAACCGAGGGCACTGACTGCACACACGACCCGACTCTCAACAGCAGAGAAGCAGGATCCCGACACAAAGGAGTGGCATGACCAGTCAGACCGTATTCGTCGAGACCCCGAAGGAAGGAGACGTCCTCTGGAACACCAGTGAGAAGGTCTTCCCCGACATCAAGGCGAACGAGGGGGAGAAGGCGACGGTCTTTATCCACTCGGTTCCCTTCGAGGGGTCGGTGTCTCTCGTCAACCTCATGACGTCCACCAGGCTGCAGCGCAAGGGCTTCCAGGTCACCATCGTCCTGTACGGGCCTGCGGTCCTGCTCGCCGCGGCCGGTCGTGGCTACCCGGCCGTCGGCACCGAGGGCTTCCCGGGCAACCTCGCGGTCAACCGGCAGCTCAAGACCCTGTTGGACGAAGGCGCCACCATCTATGCCTGCCGGTTCGCGATGGGTGCGCTCTACGGCATGCGTGAAGACGACCTGATCCCCGGTGTGAAGGCATTCAACCCGCTTGACGTGCTGGACTCCGCGCTCACCGCGTGGAGGGAGAAGCACTTCCAGCTCAACACCTGGACCATGTGATGGCGAAGACTCCCAAGCGTCACGCAGACGCCCACCGGCACGTCGGCGTGCTGCCGGCGTTCCCGTTCTACGGGGGCCCGCCGGTGAACCCGGACCAGAAGGCTCGGGGAACCATCGCAGAGCTCATCGCGGACCTGGACGAGGAGGGGACCGAGCGTGCCCTCATCATCCCGAACTACGGCGTCCCGGACCCGAAGCACTCCTTCGCTCTCAACGAGCTCGTCGTCGAGGCCACCGGCAAGGACGATCGGCTCCGTGGCGCCTTGTGGGCCTCCCCGCGACCACAGGACTCCGAGTACACCGACCAGGCTCTGGCCCTCGCCGGTGAACCCGGGATCAAGGCTCTGAAGTTCAGTTTCCTCCTCGGCGGCGGGGTCGACGACCCGGACTGCCAGGTCCAGCTGGACAAGGTGTTCGCGAAGGCGAAGGAGCACAACCTCATCGTCCACGTCCACACCTCGCCGGGTGCTGCGTCGGACATCGACAAGGTCGGTCAGCTGGTCGACCGCTATGCCGACGAGGTGCCGATCCATCTGGTGCACTTCGGCGGTGGGATGAGCGGCCACATCAAGCTCATCGGCGGACGGTTCTTCGACTGGATCGAGGCGGGCAAGAAGGTCTACACCGACCTCACCTGGTCGATCGGGTTCGCCCCGAACTGGCTGGCGAACGAGATCGACAAGCGCGGGATCGGCGCCGATCGCGTCTTGTTCGCCACCGACCAGCCCTGGGGCGACTTCGCCGGTGAGTACCACCGGATGATCGACGCCGTCGGGTCACGAGAGATGGCGGACCTGATCTTCTACGACAACTTCGACAGGCTCTACAGCTGACATCAGCACGACGCAACACCAAGCCTCGGGGCACGGTTTCTCGACCGGGTCCCGAGGCTTCGTGTTGTGTCTCGAGAAAGGAGTGTGTGTGGCCAGGTCAGGACCGTCAGACCCGGTCGTCGCCCGGTGGGATGGCGGATGGCGGGCGACCGTGACCAGCGGGCAGTTCACCTTCGGCGTGGACGAGCCGGAGGCCGCCGGAGGCACGGGGACGGCGCCGATGCCGACCGAGTACCTGCTCGGGGCGGCAGCATCGTGCTACGCCCTAGCCCTGCAGTGGACTGCGACCAGGCAGGGGGTGGAGCTGCCGGACCTCACGGTCACCGCGGTCGGTGAGTACGACGGCGCCAGCTTCTCCGAGATCAGGCTCGTCGTGGAGTCGAGCCTTCCCGCGGAGCAGCTGGAACCGCTCCTGGAGCCGGCCCACAAGGTCTGCTACGTCTCCAATTCGCTCTCGCGGCGACCGGCCGTAGAGATCGCCGGCGCCGGGTAGTCGCGCCGCGGGCGGCCCGGCGGGGCCGCCCGCGCCGCAGGCCGCCTACCGGCTCTCTTGCGACAGCTTGGCGTCCAGCTCCAAGAGGGCGTCGACGAACGGCTGCAGCGGCGCCTCGGCGACGCCGGCCCCCACCTGACCGGTGCCGTCGGAGACGTGCAGGATCCCCGTGGTCACGCTGGGGGTGATGCCCAGCTCGACGACGCGACGTACGTCCACCCCGACCGGCGACCCCTTCATGCCCCACACCGGGATCGTGAACCGGCTGGAGTTGCCGACGCAGACGTTGTCCAGCGCCTCGGTCAGCTCGGCGGCGTGGGCCATGGTGCCGCCCACTATCTGGGCGACGGCGGGCGAGCCGGCGGCACACGCCCCGCCCAGTCCGACCAGCTCCAGGACCGCGCTGTCGCCGATGTCCGGCGCGGCGTCCTCGGCGCTGAAGCCCGGCTGATAGAGAGCGCGGCCGACCGGAGGAGCCGACGTCACGTGCCAGGTCGGGTCCGGCCCCGCCAGCCACGCCGCGAAGTCGGTGCCGTTGCGCGCCATCCCGACCACCACCGAGCTGCCCTCGACCTGCGCAGCCCACGTGGTGAGGGACCGCGCGGCGGCCATGGCCAACGTGAGGAAGAGCAGGTAGTTGGAGGACAGGAACGTCGCCGCCTCGCCGCGGCGCGGGTGCTCGGAGCGCACCAGGCTGGGCAGCAGGGTGCGCAGCAGCAGGTTCGTCGCCGCCTGGGTCCGGACATGCACGTCGTCGCCCATCGCCACCGCCTGCGCGGCCAGCGACATCACGTCGATGGGACCGTGGGCGCGCACCGCCTCGGCCAGCACCGGTCCGGCGACCTCGCGGAGCAGGACCAGGCGGTCGATCGCCCCCGGGCTGTCCTTGCCGAACCAGGCCACGTCGCCGGAGCCCTGTCCGATCGGTGCGTGCGTCCTGATGCCGGCCTCGGCGAGGTCGATCACCCACATCGGTGTCGTCGGCCCCATCGAGGTCGCCATCGGCACGACGACGCCGTGGACGTTGGCGGACTCGATGCGGATCTCTCCGGTGGCCAGCAGCCGGTCGGCTTCCTCGGGGTCGGCCGCCCATCCCTCGGCGCAGGCCGCGGCTCGCATCGAGCGTCGCAATGGGTCGGCGGTCCTCTCGATCTCGATCGGCGGACCGCAGTGCAGCAGGGTCTTGCCCTCCCGGAGCACGGGGATCGCGCTCTGCGCCGGGACAACGTCCACCAGCTGAGGAGCCCCCCGGTCGAGGCGACGGAAGACCTCGGCGTTCGCCTCGTCGATGGCTGCGGTGTACGGGCCGAACGTACGCCGCAGCGCCGCCACCACCGTCGGATCACCCCCTCCGGGGATACGCCAGTCGACCTGGACGACGGGCGTGTCCTGGCGGCGCACCGCCTCGGCGAAGAGCGGCAGACCCACGTTGACGACGCTGAGCTTCTCCGGGAGGGAGGGCACGTCCACGGGCTCGGTGCTGGGACTGGTCATGTTCATCGACTTCCTTCTCTGACGATTGCTTCTGCATGGTTGAGCAGGTCCAACTCGGCCGTCGCGATGGCCTCGCGCCGGCGACGCGCCCGGGTCTGCAGGGCTCTGCTCTGCTCCAGGCAGTTCGCGGCCATCTCCTCGACGACCGGAGGAGCAGCTCCGCCGGCAAGGGTGCGGGTCTCGACGATGCGCCGCGGGTCCAGTACCTCGGTGAGGTCGATGGACGACAGGCCCAGGGACAGCGTGGGGGAGTACTCCCGGGCCGCGGCGTCGAGCCGAGGTCCGTCCAGGTCGATGCCGCGCAGGCCTTCTCGGCTGGCCTGGCGGACTGCGATGCCGACGACCTGGTACGCCGTGCGGTAGTCGACCTCACTGGTCTGCATGATGAACTCCGCCAGGTCGGTCGCCTGGCTGAAACCCGACTCCAGGGCGCGCCACATCTTGTCCTCGTTCACGGTCAGGGTCCGGATGACGCCGGTCGTGAGACGGGTCGTGCGGAGGGCGAGGTCGAGGGCCCGGGGGATCTCGCCGTACGCGTAGATCAGGTTGTCGCTGCGGGCGGAGGGGCTCTTGCTCACCGCCAGGAAGCCGCTCAGACGCCCGATCAGGGTTCCCGAGGCGCCGCGGATGATCGACAGCGCGTAGGGGTTCCGCTTCTGGGGCATCAGCACCGAGGAGCGGCTGTATCCGTCGGCCAGCGTCACGTAGTCGAACTCGTTGCTCGCCCAGATCTCCAGGTCCTCGGCGAGCTTGCTCTGGGTGGTCAAGAGACTCGAGGCGTTCGACAGCGCCGCGATCAGGCCGTCGATCTGCCACATCGCGTCACGCGTGTGCTCGATGACGCCGTCGAATCCGAGCAGGGACGCCACGCGCCCCCGGTCGGAGAGCAGCCTGCTGCCGTTGACGCAGCCTGCCCCGCCCGGACTGGTGTTGACCCAGGACATGGTATCGAGGAGGCGTTCGGCGTCGCGCAGGACGGGGAAGGCCCAACTGACGAGGTAGTGGCCGAACGTCGACGGCTGGGCGTGCTGGAGGTAGGTCTGGTCCGGCAGCCAGGTCCGGCTGTGGGTGCCGGCCAGCTCGGCGATGGCGCCGGCCAGCTCCGTGGCGTTCTCGACGAGCTCCTCGATCCCGCTGCGGATGTTGAGCCGCAGCGCGATCCGGACGGCCTCGCGTCGGGGACGACCGGCGTGCAGCCAGCCGGCGACATCGCCGATGAGGGAGGTGAAGTGGCGTTCCCGGGAGTTGTAGGGCTCGCCATACGCCGGGTCGTATGGGAAGTCCTCCGCCGAGGTGTGGACTGCGGTGAGCAGAGTGGTGAGCAGCTGGTGCGTGGCGTCGGCTGGAATGACCCGGCGCTCGTGCAGGTCGATCACGTGGGCGATGTCGGCCAGGTTCAGCCCGGAGTGGAGCAAGGGAGCGTCGAAGTTCTCCAGGTAGAAGCCGCTGTCGATGAGCTCTTGCGCGGGGCCCCCGACGGGCGGGCCCAGCCGATCCAGCCCACCGAGGTGGTGTTGCGAGGGCACCGTCTCGACGTGGTCGGTCATGTCTGCTCCCATCCGGCGACTGCGTCCAGCAGTCCGCCCGTGTGCCAGAAGATCGTGGTCAGGTCCGAGTCGTGGATCCGTGTGCCCAGGACCGCGGGCAGGGCGGCCAGCGCCTTCGCCGAGTAGACCGGGTCGAGGACCAGGCCCGTCGTCTGCAGCGCCAGGCGGGCTGCCTCGTCGCCCTCGGGCGAGGCCTGCCCGTGCCCGGGCCCGCGCGCATCGAGCAGATGTACGTCGGCGTCCCCGGGCACCGGGGTGCCCAGCAGGTCGGCGCATCCGCGGGCGAGGTGCAGGACGCGTTCCCGGGTCGCGCCGGGGGCGCGGCTGACGCTGGCGCCGTGGATCTCGAACAGGCGCCCGAGCGCGACGTTGCCGGCCACCAGGCCGGCGGTGGTGCCGCCGGACCCGGTGGCCAGGACCACCACTGCCGGGCCGTCGAGCTGGTCGGCCAGCTCCCGCGCAGCCCGGTGGAAGCCGGTCGCGCCCAGCGAGGTCGAACCTCCACGCGGGCACACGAAGGGCCGACCGCCCGCCGCGCTCAGCTTGTCGGCGGTCGTCCCCAGCGCGGGGTCGACGCTCGCGCGGTCGGGGTCGCCGGTCCACTCGATGCGCGCCCCCCAGCGCATGGCGGCGAGGTGGTTCGGGTGCCGCGCGGTCTGCGCAGGGCCGGCATAGACGAGCACGCAGTCGATCCCGGCGACTGCGGCGGCGGCGGCGGTCGCCGCGCAGAAGTTCGACCCCGGCGTCCCGCCGGTGACCAGGACGTCGGCGTCCGCGTCCACCGCAGCGGCGAGGAGGTACTCGAGCGGACGGGCCTTGTTGCCGGCGACGGCGAACCCGGTCAGGTCGTCGCGCTTGACCAGCAGTCGCCCGCGGACACCGAGCGCCTCGGCCAGCCGGGGTGCCTCGTGGAGCGGGGTCGGCAGCACGGCCAGCGGATACCGAGCGGGAAAGGTCGGGCTGGTCATGGCCACTGCTCCGGTTCCTGGGCCCGCGCGACTCGCGCATGGGCGACCACCAGGTCGACCATCGCCGGTGCGGCGCCGGGGTCGGTCGGGTTCTGGGTGTCGCCGAGGTGGACGCGTACGTTCTCGGCCATGCGGTCGGCGTCGACCTCCAGCCCGTCGAGCAGGCGGCGTGCCACGGCGAGCGCGGTGCCGGTGAGCAGGCAGGCTTCGGGAAGCGCGATCCACTCGGCCTTCCACGCGCGGCCGTCCCGCTCGTGCTGGGACACCAGGGCCTCGGTGAGGACCCCGCTGCTCGAGCGGACCAGTCGGGCCAAGGTGTCCAGGTGCTCGCTGCCCTCCGGGTTGCGCTTGTGGTGCATGGTGATGCTGCCGACGACGGTGTCGGGCCGGGGCTCGGCCAGTTCGCCGATCTCCGGTCGCTGCAGCTCGTAGACCTCGCCGCCGATCCGAGCCAGGGTGCCGCACACCATCGCGAGCAGGTGGCCGAACTCGGCCAGGCGGTCGCGAGAGCTCAACCAGGAGATCCGCGGCTGACCCAGTCCGAGCTCGGATGCGAGCCGGGCCCGGACGGTCAGGGCCTCGTCGCCGAAGTCGACCAGCGTGCCCAGTCCGCCACCGAGCTGCACGGTCAGCCAGCGGTCCGCTCCCTCCCGGAGGCGGTCGAGGTGCCGGCGTACCTCGTCGGCCCACGAGGCGGCCTTCCAACCGAACGTGATGGGCGCTCCCGGCTGCCCGTGCGTGCGCCCGCTGACGAGGGTGTCGCGGTGCAGCTCGCTGAGCACGAGCAACCGGTCCTCGATGGCGCGCAGGTCCCGCCACACGATCCCTCCGACGCTGCGCATGGCGAGCACCGTCCAGGTGTCGGTGACGTCCTGGACCGTGGCCCTGAAGTAGACGTGATCCCGTGCCGACTCGGGCAGCACCGTGCGCAGCTCGCGGATCAGTCCGAGCGTGGAGTGCCCGGTCTCGCGGGTGAGAGCGCCCACCCGCTCCAGGTCGAGGTTCTCGACCCGCGCCGACCGGGCGATCGCCTCGGCCGACTCGGACGGGATCAGCCCCGACGCCGCCTGCGCGCGCGCCAGGGCGACCAGGACGTCGAGCCATCCCTGGACGCGAGCGCGCTCGTCGAAGACGGCACGCATCTCGGGCGTCCCCCAGAGATGGGCGTACATGAGGGAGTCACTGATCCGGGCGCTCATGCCTGCGTGCTGCTCCCGTCCTCGACCGCGCGGAGGTCGTCGGCCAGCGCCGCGGCTCGGGCGAGTCCTTCGCCGACGAGATCGAACGAGGACCCCCACGGCACCACGACGGTGTCGCCGCGGGTCTCGATGTGCTCCTCGAGCAGGCAGCACTTGGTCACCCGCACCTCGCCCGGGGGCAGGGGCAGGGTCTTCGCGAGGTTGGCTGGGCAGATGTCGACCCGCTCCACCGTGGCGGCCTGGTCGGGATAGAAGTGGTCGTGGATCGCCTGCGAGCGGGCACAGCCCAGCTGCAGCCAGTCGGCGGCGGGGGGCACCTCGTCGAGATAGGAGATCGTCGCCTCGCCCACGGTCATCCCGCCACCCCGGCACGGGAGGAGGTAGTGGTCGGCCGGGTGCGATGCGGCCATGTCCTCCAGGTCGACCACCTGGGGAACCACCTCCACGGCAGGGATCTCCTCCGCGGTGCGCAGCACCCGCTGCGCCTGGTCGTAGAGCTTGGCCGGCCACGGCGGTGCGACGTCCAGGACGTGCACCCGGCGGCGCGGCTCGTCGAGGATGAAGTTGACGTGCTCGTAGGTCCCGCGGACGACCACGCAGCGGGCTCCGGGGTCGGTTTCCGCGGCCGCCTCGGCCAGCTGGCTGGGCACGGCGGTGTCGATGTCGGGCCGATCCACGAAGACGCACTCGTCCGGACCGGCCACGAGGCGGACCTCGGCGACGTCGACGAAGAGATCCTCCTCGGTGGCCTTGATGACCTCGACGAGCGCGACCCTGCCGTCGCTGTCGCGCGCGACGATGAACCGGGTCCGACGATAGACCTGCCGGGCCAGCAGGAGGTCCCGCAGAGCGGATTCGGTCAGGGGGACCGGGACGTCGGTGAAGGCGACGGTCCGGTACTGCTGCGGGATCATCAGGTCGCCTCACGGGTGGGATCATGGACGAAGGACGCGTCGAGCGTGTCGGCGCGGAGGCCGAGGCGCAGTGTCTCCAACGCCAGGGCATCGCCCGCGGAGATGTTCCCGAGATTCACCTCGGGACCGAACCGACGGATCAGCCATGCCTGCTGGGCGCGCTGCGGGGCTTCGAACAGCACGCGCTCCAGGCCGACCGCGGCCACCATGGCGTCCACGATGTCGGTGCGCGGCTCGCCCTCGGAGGTGAACAGCCCGACGGTGCCGCTCTCCCGGCCTTCGGCGACCACCCACCGCGCGCCGGCCGCGATGTCGGCCGTCGCGTGCTGGCTCCACTCCTCGGGGGTCAGCCCCAGCGCGGGGTCCTTGCGGCCCACCTCGGCCAACACCTCGAACCGCCCCGAGGCCGCTCGGATCAGCTCGTCCTTCTGCTGACGGGTCATGCTGACCGTTCCGTTCGACACCTCGACGGCGGAGAACCCGACCGCCTCGGCCCAGTCGAAGAACCTCGCCGCGGCGCCCTGTCGCCACGCCACCTCCAGCAAGGTGCCTCCCGGGCAGGCGATCACCTGGCGCTCCTTGAGGACCTCGACCTTGGCCACCAGCTGCGGATCGACGTACGAGATCCCCCAGCCGACCTTCCACAGGTCGATGCTCGCTCCGGCGGCGTCCAGCCGGTTCTGCATCTCGGCGAGGCTGAGCCCGTTGTCGAGCACGTGAGAAAGGCCCGCACGCCGCGGCTTGGCGCTCCGCTGCGGCAGGACGAGGAAGCCGGGGACGGAGCCCGACGCCGTCTCGGATTTACTATGATCAATCCTCTGGTGTGCCAGCATGTGGGCGTCCTCGCTCCGGTGGCTCGACGCTGAGGAGGCCACCTCTCGAAGGGATGGGTCAGTCATGGCGACACCACAGGATCTCTCTACCCTCGCCCAGCACCTGCGCGACCTGCCCGGTGTGCGCGGCAAGGACGCCATCGGGCTCGTCTCCGATGTGCTGGGCGGCAGTGACTGGCAGGCCGGGCCGGGGGACGACGGCGCCGTGGTCGTGGACCGGGGTCGCCGACTCGTCGTGGGCGGCGAGGCCATGCTGCCGTCGTTCGTGGCGCGCGACCCGCGCGGCGCGGGCATCTCCGCCGTGCTGGCCAACGTGAACGACCTGGCCGCGATGGGTGCCCGCCCGCTCGCGATCGTCGACAC
>WBZM01002509.1_pt1 | contig 15464 bp, 10 predicted proteins | sample 5204271 | NCBI WGS metagenome assembly WBZM01 (sample SAMN12344346, study PRJNA552823) | activated sludge metagenome | biome: Activated sludge suspended growth; feature: Nitrification reactor; material: Wastewater; isolation source: activated sludge from nitrification reactor of wastewater...
CGCCATTTGGTGCCGGGCAGCAGTTCAAAGAGCAGCCACGGCGAGGCGGCGGCGGCGGCTACCGGCAGGTCGCGCAGGGCGCCGATCGCCAGCGGGGCGAGCAGGTCGCGCAGCGACTGGTCGCTGAACAGCACCGAATAGCCCAGCAGGGCAAGGCGCGTGACGGAAAACACCGCCAGCGCGACCAGCACGGCAAAGCCCCAGACGCGCAGCGCGGACCCGTTCAAACCCTTGAAAATGTTCATTGTCGACCACCCGGCAAAATGTGCCGGCGAATTTAGTCGACCGCGCGTGAGGGTTTAGTGAGCGATTTGTGAGGAAATTGTGAGGTCAGAAGTGGCGGACGCTGCGCCCCAGGTCGACCACGACCTCGGCGCCGCCCGTCGTCGCGTTGCCGGCGCTGACCTGCCAGCCGCTGGCCGTGCAGACATGGTGTACCAGCGCCAGGCCGAGGCCGTGGCGGCCGCGCGGGCCGGTATAGAAACGGTCGAAGACGTGCGCCAGGTCTGCCGCCGCGAAGCCGGGGCCGCAATCGGTCACGCTCAGCCGGCTGCCGGCCAGGGCGCAGACGATTTCGCCCGCCTCGCTGTAGCGCAGGGCGTTGTCCAGCAGGTTGCGCAGGATCAGGTCGAACAGGGCCGGGTCGGCGGCGACGGCGGTTCCTTCCGGGATGTCCAGGCGCAGGCGCACCGGCTTGGGATTGGCGATGGTCAGCGCTTCCCAGACCGCCGCGATGGCCGGGCGCAGGCGGATTTCCTCGAGCAGCGCCGGGCGCGCCTCGCGCCCGAGGAGCAGCAGGCTGTTGCCGAGGGCATTGATGCGGTCGACGTTGCCGATCACGCGATTTGCGCGGCGCGCGACGGATTCCGGGAGATCGGGCAGGGCCGCCATGAGTTCGGCGTCGGTGCGGATCGCCGTCAGCGGCGTGCGCAGTTCGTGCGACAGGTTGGCGGCGAACGCCTGCTCGCGGGCCAGCGCCTGCTGCTGGCGCTGGCGGTAGCGGTCGAGCGCGTCGGCGATGGCGAGCAGTTCGCGCTCCATGCCGGGTTCCGCCAGCGCGCTGTCGCCCGGCTCGCCGACCCGCCCGGCGAGGCGTTCGAGCCGGCTGGCCAGGCCGCCGGCCAGGGCGTAGCCGGCGAGCAGCACGACCAGGGCGAGCAGGCCGCCGGCGCTGGCGGTGATCAGGATCAGCTCGTGCAGGCGCGTTTCGTGGTCCTCGACGTCGTAAACCAGGATGTAGCGCGCGCCGTCGTCCTCGCGCACCGCAACGTGGAATTCGCGGCCGGCGCGCAGGATTTCATGATTGCCGACCGCCAGGCGGGCGACGTCGGCGGGAATGCCGGCAGCCGGCTGAGTGCCCCGGGCGATCCGGTACAACTGCATGTCCGGCGTGTTGGGAAAGGCGGATTCCGGCGCCGTCTGCCACACCGCCATGCTGTGGGCGATCTGCTGGCCGAGGATTTCCGCGATGAATTCCTCTTCCTTTTCGTCGAAGATCATCAGCATGGCCACCGCCTGCGCCGCGATGGCGAGCAGGGTCAGCGCGGCGACCGCGGCCGCGATGCGCAGGCGCATGCTGGGGGCCGCCCTAGCGCCCGACGAGCTTGTAGCCGAGGCCATGGACGTTGACGATCTCGACCGGCGCGCCGGCCGGCAGCGCCTTGCGCAGCGTGTGCAGGACGCTGCGCAGGTTGTCGCTCGATTCCTGGGCCTGTCCCCAGATGGCGACTTCCAGCTCGCGTCGCGAGAAGACCCGCTGCGGCTGCTGCAGCAGGATTTCGACCAGGCGCACAGCCTTGGGGGGCAGGGTCAGCGGCGCCTCGTCGAGTGTCGCCGTTTGCGCCGCCGGATCGAAGGCGAGCGCCCCGAACGCCAGGCGCGCTGCCGCCGTCCGCCCGCCGGCGCGGCGCAGCAGCGCCTGCAGGCGGGCCTCGACTTCCTTGAGGGCGAAGGGCTTGGCGAGATAGTCGTCGGCGCCGGCGTCGAAGCCGGCCAGCTTGTCGTCCAGCGTGTCGCGTGCGGTCAACATCAGAATCGGCACGGAATTCCCGGTCGACCGCAAGCGGCTGGCCAGCTGGGCGCCATCGCCGTCGGGCAGGCAGCGGTCGAGCACCAGGGCGTCGAAGGTGTCGCGTCCGAGCAGGGCGTTGGCGGCGGCCAGGGTCGGCGCGAAATCGCAGCGATGCCCGCAGCCTTCCAGAAAATCGTAGAGATTTTCGGCGATCGGCCGCTCGTCCTCGACGATCAGGATGTGCATCAGGTCGTCTCGTCGGCGACGATGACGCGGTTGCGCCCCAGGCGCTTGGCCTCGTAGAGGGCGTAATCGGCGTGCTGCAGGGCGACCTCGATCGGGCAGCGGCTGGCATCGGCAAGGCCGATGCTCAGGGTGACGCGCACCAGCAGGCCGTCCGGCAGGCGGATGTCGTGGTCGGCGAAGCGCTGGCGGAAGCGTTCGACGAGGATGCGCGCCTGCTCGACGCTGCTTTCCGGAAAGAGGAAGGCGAATTCCTCGCCGCCGTAGCGGCAGACCAGGTCGGACTGGCGCACGCTTTCGGCAAGCAGGCCGGCGAAGGTGCGCAGCACGACATCGCCGGCGCCGTGGCCGTAGGTGTCGTTGAGCCGCTTGAAGAAATCGAGGTCGCCGAGCGCGACGGCGATCGGCCGGCCATAGCGGTGGGCGCGCTGCAGTTCGGCCTGGGCGAGGAGCATGAAATGGCGGCGGTTCATGAGGCCGGTGAGGCCGTCGCGGCTGGCCAGCAGTTCCAGTTCGCGACGCGCCTCCTCGTTGCTGACCATCTCGGCGTGCAGGCGCTTGGTCGCTTCCTCGACGGCGTGGATCTCGGTCAGCCGGACGTCGGGGAATTCGGGCGCCGGTCGGTCGACGCCGAGTGACGACAGGGCCTGGTCGATGCGCTGCAGCGGGCGGATCAGGTGCTGCCTGAGCAGGAGCATCATCAGCAGCAGGAAGCAGCCGACCAGCACCAGCGCGCCGAGCAGCTTGATGCGCGCCAGGCGCATGACCGCGACCATGTTGGCGAGGTCGTCGGTGGCCAGGCTGGCGCCCTGCACCGAGAGATCGTCGACCAGCAGGCTCAGCCGCTTGGAGTAATTCAGCCATTCGGCATGGCGCGCCTTGAGGAGCGCCGGGTCGGCGCCGGCACGGCGGCTGGTTTCGACGAGGAAATTCTCGGTGTCGCGGGCCGTTTCGGCCGATTGCGGATGTTCGAGAATGCTCGGGTGGCTGGCCACCAGCATGACGATGAACAGCGATTGCTGACGCCCTTCCGGGGTGCCGGCCGAAAAGAGGCGCTCGCCTTCCTGGCGCAGCTGGTCGAGGTTGCGCGCCAGGCGCTGGAAACGGATGATTTCCGGCACCGTCTCCTGCTGCAGGCGCTGCGAGGCCTCGAGGACGCGGTGCTGGTCGAAGGCGAGGAGCGCGACGACGCCGCCGAACAGCAGGGCGAAGACGGTCGCCAGCAGCACGAAGGCGCGGTTGGCGCTGTAGCGTTCCCGGTCGGGCGTCGTCATGGCGTTCAGTCCAGGCCCACCGGGAAATAGCGGCGCACGATGCGCTGGTAGGTGCCGTCGCTGCGGATCGCCGCGATGGCCTGGTTGACCGCCCGGCGCAACTGCTCATGCTGGCGGGGCAGGATGATGTGCACGGTGCCGCCGAGGCCGCGGTCGGCGGCCGCCGGGCCGACGAATTCGAAGTCGCCGCTGCTGTCGTGGCTGAGCAGGGAATAGGCGGACAGGGTCGGCAGCAGCGCGAAATCGGCGCCGTCGTCGCGCAATGCCTGGAGGGCGTCGATCGGCGTCGGCGTACCGATCGCCGTCAGGCGGCGCTCGCCGGGGAGGCGTTCGAGGAAGGTCAGTTGCTGCGATCCGGCGATCGCCGTCACGCGGGCGTCGCGCAGGCTGTCGAGGGTCACCGGCCGCCCGAGCTTGCCGGCGAAGGCTCTGGCGGCAGCCGGGGAGCCGACCAGGCGCGATGACGAGCGCCAGATCGTGTCGCTGAAGGCGACGCGCCTTTCGCGTTCCGGCGAGCGCAGGAAGTTGCCGAAGCCGAGGTCGAAGCGGCGCGCCTCGACGCCCGGCAGGATTTCCGCGAAGGCGATGTAGTTCAGGGCGCAGCGGGCGTTGATGCGGCGGCAGATTTCGCGGGCGAGATCGTCGTTGACCGCAACCAGTTCGGCGCCCGGCGCGCCGCGCGGAAAGGCCTTGTCCTGCCCGGCGACCTGGGCCGGGTCGAGGACGCCGACCGCCACCGCGAGTTCGGCGGCCTGGACGGCGAGGCCCGCGCACAGGCCGCCGATCAGGAACAGTGTGCGCAGGGCCGCCATCAATGCACGCGGAAGGGCAGGAACTGCGTGTTGATCCGCTCGTATACGCCGTTGCGCTGGATGCGTTCGAGGGCGCTGTCCACCGACTCCTTGAGTTCCGGCCGGTGCGGGCTGATGCCGAAGGAGGCGTTGCCGACCAGTTCGGGCACCTTCATCACCGTCGAATCGAAGCCGAGGCGTCGGAACTCCGGATCCTTGACCAGATTCAGGGCGGTGTTCATGGGCACGATGGCCGCCTGGGCGACGCCGGCGACCAGCGGCTTGCCGAGGTCGCCATTGGTCGCCACGGCGACCGTGTCCCAGCCCTGCTGGCGGACGTAGCGTTCCTGCGCCGACCCCTTGACCGTGGCGACGCGCACACCCTGGTCGCCGGGCATGACGCCGGGGCGGGCGAACCACAGCGAGATCGAGCGGAAGTAGGGCTTGGCAAAAATGATCCTGGCGCGCCGTTCCGGCGTGTCGAGCAGGCTGACGGCGGCGATGTCGACTTCGCCGCCGACCAGCGCGTCGATCACGCGCTCGAGGAAGATCACCTGGAATTCGCAATGGACCTGCATTTCCTGGCAGAGCGCGCGGGCGATCTCGACGCTGAAGCCGGTCAGCCGGCCGTCGGCATCGCGATAAGCCATCGGCGGCGAGTTTTCCAGGATGGCGACCTTGAGCACGGTCGGCGCCGCATGCGTCGCCCCGCCCGCCAGACAGAGGACGGCGGCGAGACAGGCGACGGCGAGGCGCAGGCGAGGCGGCATTCGTTCTTGACAACTTTTTACATTGATTTCGAGTATATCCGAATGCCTTGTCGCGTCGTCGACCGGCGCCAACGCCTGTCGAGGTCACGGCAGTTCGACCAGAACGCCCTGCAGCGGGAAGAAGATCGCCAGCCGGAGGGGCAGCGGGTCGCCGGCGAAGAGGCTGGCGTAACGCGCCAGTTGCAGCCGGTAGTCGGCGGCCCGCGCGTTCAGGAAGGCGCTCTCGTCGGCGCCCTCGGGTACATGCACCGTCTTGTAATCGACAATCCAGCGGCAGCCGTCGGCGATGAAAATGCGGTCGATTACGTGGTGGACCGCAACCGTTCCTTCCTCCGGCGTCGCGCGGCTCGACCACGCCTGCTCGGCGGCCGCGGCGTCGGCCTGCGCCAGCACCCAGCGTCCGGCCGCCGATTCCAGCGTCCGGCACAGCGCGCCGACCACGGTGGCGGCGCCGGCGGCGGCCTCCGCCGGGCCGTGCCCGGCGTGCGCCAGCCAGCGCCGGTAGGCCGGTTCGAGCGAACGGATGCGCGCGGCCGACCAGTTGGCCAGCGCGTCGTTGGCGACCAGTTCCAGGCAGCGATGGACCAGGGTGCCGACGGCGGCGTCGAGGGCCGGCGCCGGGGTCTCGTCTGCCGGCGGGTTGCCCGGCGGCGTGGCGGGTGCTGTCAGGAATTCCCCGGGCAGGGCGGGGGTGCGCAGGCGGATCAGTTGCGGCACGAAACTCGCCGCATCGACGCCGCCCGGCGCCGCGGCCGCCGCAGCCGGCTCGCCGGCAAGCGCTGCCGCGAAGGCCGGGCCGGCGGTGTGCGGCCACAGGAGCCGGAGCAGCGAGCCGGCCGCCGGCGTCTTCAGCCCCGTTTCCTGTTTCGCATCGGGTTCCGTCGTGCCGAACAGGTGCAGGGCGCGGATCGCCCGCGTGGCGGCGACGTAGAGCAGACGCTCCGCTTCGTGGGCACTGCGCTCGGCCTCGAGGCGGCGCAGGTAATCGTAGGCGGTGGGGCCGTCGGCGCTGGCGCCGCGCGCCTTGATCGGCGCCACGACCAGATGTTCGTGGGTGTCTGCCACCGTCACTTCGTCCCACAGCAGCAGGCTGCTTTCGCCGCCGCGGGCGACGCGCTGCAGCCCGGGCAGGATGACGGTATCGAATTCCAGCCCCTTCGACTTGTGGATGGTCATCATCTGGATTTGCGCGCCGGCCAGCGGGTCGGGCGGGGCGAAAAGTTCGACGCTTTTCTCCTGCAGCGTTTCCGGATCGAGCTTGCCGGCGGCCTCCAGCTCGTCCATCAGTGCGAAGAAGGCGTCGACGTCGGCGAGCGCCGCCGGCGATTCCAGGCAGCGCGGCCCGCCGAGCATCAGCCAGACGCCCTGAAGCCAGCGCCGCGGATGCTGCCGCCCCTGTTGCGCCAGCGCCTCGCGCAGGATGTCGCGCACCTGGCGCAGGCGTTGCCGACCATCGTTGCTCAGGCGGTCGACGCGGGCCTCGTCCTGCATCAGCTGCCAGATCGTCGACAGGCGGTCGTCGGCGGCCAGTTGGTGCAGGTCGTGCAGCGTCAGGCCGCACCACGGCGCGCGCAGCAGGGCCAGCCAGTTCACGCGGTCAGCGCGGTGGAACAGCGCGTGGGCAAGGATCAGCAGGTCCTGGACATGCTGGCGGTCGGCGAGGCCCTCGATATCGACGGCCTGGAAGCGCAGGTCCGGCGCGTCGCGGCGGATGGCCGCGACCAGTTCGTCGAGATGGCTGCGGGCGCGGACCAGCACGGCGATGCGTTGGTCCGGATGGTCGCGCAGCGTCGTCCGGATGACGTCGATCACCCGCGCCGCCTCGCCGGCTTCGGTGCCGCCGTCACCGGCGAGCAGGGCGTGGATGCGGACCCCGCTGTCGGCGCACGGCTCCAGCGTGGCGGCCGATTCGGCATAGCGCACGGCACCCCGCTCGGGGCTGTCGGCAGCAGGGAAGACCTGCGGGAAAGTCTGGTTGACCCAGTCGACGATCGCCGGGTGCGAACGGTTGTTGCGGAACAGGCGCAGGTTTTCGAGGCGGATGTCGCCGATGCCGCGTTGCCGGACGCGCAGGAAGAGGCCGACGTCGGCCTTGCGGAAACGGTAGATCGACTGCATCGGGTCGCCGACGACGAACAGCGTGCGCCCGTCGCCGGGCGTCCAGCCGCGCGTCAGCTTTTCCAGCAAGTCGACCTGGAGCGGGCTGGTGTCCTGGAATTCGTCGACCAGCAGGTGCGAGATCCGGTAGTCGAGCGCCTGCGCCAGGTCGGTCGGCGCATCGTCATCGCCCAGCGCCAGGCTGGCACGCGCGGCGATCTCGCCGAAATCGACGGCGCCGGCCTCCTGGAAGGCCAGCCACAACTGGCCGGCCGCCAGTTGCAGCAGGCGGGCGCAGGCTTCCACGGTCGACCACTCGCCATCGTCCAGTTCCGGAGTGGGCAGGTCGACGGCCTGCGCCAGCGCGGCGGCCAGGCCGTCGTTACCGGCCAGTTGGTCGACCGCGGCGACGATCGCCTCCTTGAACGGCTTGCCTTCCTTGTCGGCGGGGAAGCCGTCGTTCTTCGTGAAATTCTTGCGCCACTCGCCCTTGCCGGTCAGCAATACGCCGGCCAGTGCCTGCCAGGCCGGCAGGTCGGCGAGATCGGCACCGAGCGGCATCTGCCAGTCGAGCAGGGCGCCGAGCCGCGCCGGCAGGTTGGCCGCGGCGTAGCGCAGGGGCGGCATCAGCGCCGCCTGCAGCGTCCCGTCGAGACGGCCGGCGAGTTCCGCCAGGTCGCGCCCGATCAGGGCCGCGAAGCCGGCGCTCACTTCCGTGCGCAGGTCTTCCTCGCCAATGCGCCCGGCATGGTGCAGCCATTGCTCGCGGCGCCCGAGCAGGCTGACGATCAGCGCTTCCAGGCGGCCGGCGTCGTTGTCCATGAACTGCAGCGCCGCCGCCACCACCTCGGCGTCCGGGCCTTCTGCCTCGACCATCTCCAGCGTGCGGCGGGCCGCCGTGCGGTAGTGGGGGAGGGCGTCGTCGGTGACGCCGGGCTGGGCGCCGAAGCGGCTGAGATAGGGCATCTGCCGGGCGAGGCTGGCGCACAGCGCATCGAGGGTCGTGATGCGCAGGCGGCCGGGGTGCTGCAGCAGCCCCCAGCCCTGGCGGGCATCGTGGTCGAGCACGGCGCGGGCGAGTTCGCAGGTCTGGCGCTTGTGCGGCGCCAGTGCGGCGGGATCGGCGGTGGCGACGGATTCGAGGCTGCCGAGGATGCGGTCGCGCATCTCGGTCGCCGCCTTGTTGGTGAAGGTCAGCGCGAGAACCTCCTCGGGATGGCGGACCTCGGCCAGCAGGCGCAGGTAGCGCTGGGTCAGCAGTTCGGTCTTGCCGGCACCGGCCGGCGCCTCGACGATGAACGAGGCCAGTTCGAGCGCGCGCAGGCGGGCGGCGGCATCTTCGGCGAGGCGGCGGTCGCTCATGCGCGGCCTCCGGCGGCGGCCCGTTCGAGTTGCCGGCGGCGCTCGGCCAGGCGCAGCAGCGGCCTGACATCGCAATAGGCGAGCAGGTTCTCGTCGGCGACGACGACGCCGGCGGCGCCGGCGCGCACTTCGCCGGCCACCGCTTGCAGGCGCGCCTGCCAGTGGCGGACGACGGCGGCCCAGTCGGGGAACTGCGCCGGGTCGAACAGCTTCTGCTTGTCGTCGCCGACACCGGCGATCCCTGGCAGCAGGTCGCGCTCCTCGGCGACCCCGGCGAAGGCCGGCTTGTCCGCCAGGACCTTGGCGAAAACCACGGCGGCGACCGGCTCGGGCGAGGCGAGCGCGGCGTAGATTGGCAGCTGCGGTTCGGTCAGCCGTTCGCTGGCCCAGTTTTTGGTGTCGATCGTCGCTCCGGTCTTGTAGTCGATGATGATCCGGCGGCCGTCGGCCAGCTGATCGATGCGGTCGACGAACATTTTGACCCGGATTTGCTCGATCTCGACCAGCGCCTCCTGCTCGCAGGCGACGACCGTGAAGGGCGCGCCGCGCTGCGCCTCGAAGTCGAGCCAGGTGGCGAGCAGGCGCGCCAGGCGGATTCCCTCCAGCTGGCGGAAGCGCGTCGGCAGTGCGCTGCGCCGTGCGTTCTCGAATTCGGCGAGCGCCGTTGCGACGGCGGCGGCGATGGCGGCGCCGCGGGCAGCGTCGCTCATGCCGGCCAGCGTCGCCGAATCGCCGGTGGTGCGCCAGAAGGCTTCCAGGGCGCCATGCACCAGTGTGCCGCGGGCGCGTGGATCGAGGCCCTCGACCGGTGCTTCCAGCGCCTCGCCGGCGAGGCGGTAGCGGAAGTAGCCCCAGGCCGGACAGATCGCCTGCGCGCGCAGCAGCCAGGTGCCGCCGGCCACCCGTTCGCCGTCGCCGACCGGCGGCGCCTGCGCGTCGAGCAGGCCGACGCAGGCGTCCGGCGCCTCGGCGGCGAGTCGTTGCGCCAGGGTCGCCGCCGGCGCCGGGGCGTCGGTCATCGCCGCAAGGCCGGCGAGCAACGGGCTCCGGCGGAGCAGGCGGTTGCCGGCGCTGGCCGGGTACGAGAAGACGACTTCCGGTGCCGCCTGCAGCAGGCGGGCATGCACGCAGGAGGCGAATTCGAGTTCGACCTCGGCGCTGGCGTGCGCGGCGCCCGCCTGGCGCAGCAGTTCGGCCGGCAGCAGCGGATTGGGTCGCGGCGCCGGCGGCCAGGCGTCGTCGCTCATGCCCATCACCCACAGGGCGTCGAATTCGAGGCCGGCGCTTTCGAGGATGCCGAGCACCTGGATCGCCGGCTGGCCGCGGGTTTCGGGCTGGAAAATGCGCTGACGGCAGAGTTGCGCCAGGCGCCGCGCCGCCTCGCCCTGGCTCAGCGGCCCGAGCACGCCGTCGAGGCTGCCGAGGCCATCGAAGAGGGCGGCAAAGGCGCGGCGCGCCTGGTATTCGTGGCTGGACAGGCTGCGTTCGCCGGGCCAGCCGGCCGCCCGCAGCCATTGGCGGAAGAGCGCCGCCCATTGCGACAGCGGCCGCCGCCGTCCGCCCGCCGCGGTCGCGGCGTCGAGCAGGGCCGCCAGATGCTCCGTCGTCTGCGGGCACGGCGGAGGATCGCCGGTGCCGGCCAGCCGGGCGGCCAGGCGCAGCAGGGCCGCCGGGCGGATGAAATAGGGCAGATCGCGGCGCATGGCGGCGTCGAGGCGGGCGCGGCCGTCGCCTTCGCTGGCTGCCGCCGACCAGTCGGGTGCGCGCAGCAGGGCGCCGAGGCGGGATTGCTCGACCTTGCCGCCACCGGCCAGCGCGATCAGTTCGAGCGCCGTCGCGACCAGCGGCTGGGCCGCCAGCGGACGGCCGAGCGAAATGTTGTAGGTCCGGGCCGCCTCGGCGGCTGCCGGGCGGATCAGCCCGGGATGCAGGACGTCGTCGAGGGCGAAGGCCAGCGGGTCGCGGATGGCGGCGAGGTCGGGGGCGACGATGGCGAGCCGGGCCTGCGGCGCCACGGCCAGCTTGCGTTGCGCCCAGGCGGCGACCGCCGCGCACTCGGCTGCCGGGTCGGGGCAGCGCAGGGTGGTCGGCGGCTCGGCGGCCTGCCGGCCGGCCGGTCGCTCGACGACGAGGCAGCCGCGCTCCGCGAGCGCTCGCTTGAGGCGGGCCTCGAACGGCGTTTCGCGATCGAAGCCGGCGAATTCGATTTCGGCCGGTAATTGCAGTCGACCACGCTCGATCTGCTCGACGACCAGCGCCTGCTGCCCGGCCGGGTCGATCGCCTGCGCCGCCCGGCAGCGTTTCAGGAATTCGCCCTGCCAGGCCAGGAATCGCCGGGTTTCCTCGGCGGCGCTCGCGGCCGCCGGCAGCGACAACTGCCAGACGCGGGTCAGGGCGTGCGCTTCGGCGGCCGATGCCGCCATGCCCTGGATGTCGAACAGCGGCGCCGAGTCGTCGGGCAGGGAATCGGCGATCACCTTTTCCCACAGCAGGACTTCGGCGAAGGGATCGAGCGCCTGCGGCAGGGTCGCCGCGCCGCTCAGCAAGGCTTCGTCGGCGAGCGTCGCCAGCCACTGGGCGACGGTCAGCGCCCGCGGCGTCTGCCAGACCGCGGCGTCGCCCGGCGCCATCCCGCGCAGCGTCTGGGCGAGGCGCGAGGTGGCGCAGAGGAGCAGGCGGTCGGTCAAGCCGGGCAGGTCAGTTCGCGGGTGGTCGGGCGGGCTGCGCCGGCCTGGCCGGCATGGCGGGAGTGGCCGCCGGCGCGGCCGGCGGTGTCGCCGGCGCCGCGGCAGCCGGTTGGGCAGGTTTGCCGGGAACGGCCGGGCGGGCGGGTTGCGCGGGCATCGCCGGCGTTGCCGGCGTCGGCCTCGGGTCGCTGGCGGCCGGGGATGCCGGATGGGCCGGTGCTGCCGGCTTCGTTTCCGGGGACGGTGGCAGGGCCGGCCTGGCCGGTGCCGCGGGGTGGGCCGGGGTCGCCGTCGCGGCAGCCGGTTTCGCCTGAGCCTTGGGCGCCGCCGGTGCCTGAACCGCCGGCGCGTGCGGTGCTGAAGCACCGACCGTCACGTCGCGGCGGATGTCCCTGAGGGTGGCCGGTCCGATACCCGGGACATTCTGCAGATCGTCGACTGACCTGAAGGGGCCGTTCTGCCGCCGGTAATCGACGATGGCCTGCGCCTTGGTCGGGCCGATGCCCTTGAGAGCGTCCAGTTCTTCACGGCTGGCGGTGTTGATGTTGATCTGGGCCAGCGCCAGGCCGGACAGCAACAGCCAGCCGGCGAGGGCGCGCAGCAGGTTTCTGATCATGGCGATCCCCGATCGAGGAAATTATTGAGCCGCGGGCGCGGCGGGGGCCGGCGGTGCGGGCGGCGTCGCGGGGGCGACCGAAACGAGCAGCGCTTCCTCGTAGGTGGCGGCGATCTGGTCGCCGACGCGAATGTCCTTCAGCACTTCCCTGTCCTTGACGACGAGGTCGACGCTGCGCTGCGGGCCGCGCAGCGTGATCGTGCCGGCGCCCGCATCCACGGCGGTGACGTCGGCGAGCACCTTGACCGTGCGGGCCTTGCCGGCGGCCGGCACTTCTCCCGGCTTGGCGACCATCGCCTGTTCCGATTCGATGCGCTCGCGCAGGCGGCCGCCGCCCTTCTTGAGTTCGATCCCGAGCGCGGCGATGTAATTCAGGGTGACGAGGTCGCCGACCTTGATCTGCTTGAAGTTCTTGACCTGCGGGCCGGCCGTGAAGGTCACGTCCTGGCCCGATCCGCCCTTGATCGTCAGCTCGCGCCTGGTCTTGTCGATGGCGGTGACGATGCCCTGGAGTTCGACGGCTTCGGTGATGGTCGCGGCGCCCTTCTCCTTTTCGACGACGGTTACCGCTTTCGGCGGTTCCTGGGCGGCAGCGACGGCGGGCAGGGTGGCGATCAGGGTGGCGAGCAGCAGGGAACGGGTTTTCATGGCGCATTGCTCCTTCGGAAAATGCCGATTATGCCAGCGAACTGGAGGCGGGTTCTATGGAATGCCGATGTTCAGGAAGAGATTGGAGGCGCCGCTGGTCGAGTAGCCGACGCCGAGATAGGCAGGACCGAACGGCGTTTCGCCGCCGAGATAGATGGCGGCGGAATTGAGGATGTTGGTGCCGCTGAGATTCGTTTCGGTGTAGTAGGTGCCGACATGGGCGCCCTCGAGGGCGAAGCCGAGGCGCATGTCGCCGCGCAGGCCGATCGGGAAGGTCCCGATGATCTGCTCGGCGCGGATGCCGGCATAGGTGATTTCGTCGCCGAGAATCTGGCCGCGGGCAAAGGCGCTCATGTTCAGGAAGCCGCCGAGCCGGCCGGCGCTGTAGAACGGGAGTTGTCCGCGCGGGGAACCGACGTAATTGGCGCGCCCGGTGATCACCGTCTTGCCGAGCGAGAAGGCGCCCTGCACGTCGACTTCGGCGCGTGCGAACCCGGCGTCGTTGGAATCGAAATAATCGAGCTTCGTCGACCAGCCCTGCGTCGCGAAGTAGAGCCGGTTCATCTGGTCCAGCGAAAGTCGGGCATTCCAGCCGGAGTATGAGGTTTCGAAATTGGGCAATTGCGACGCGCCGATGTCGCGGTCGAAATTGCGCTTTTGCTCGATCCAGCCGAGGCGGGCCTGGCCAAGGGTGCCGAAATTGGTGCCGACCGACAAGGCGAACGCGGTGCCCGAGTTGGTGTATTGGGCAACACGGCTGTTGTCCTGGAAGATATCCTGCTGTATCCGTTCGTACTTGACGCCGGTCTCGACGAAGAAGCGTTGCGCCGGGTCGAGCGGCTGATAGAAGTCGATGCCGGCCCCCAGATTGCTGCCGATGCCGACCGTTACCAGCAGTTCGGCACCGAGGTCGTTGATTAGCGTCTTCTGGTAGGCGGCCCGCAGGCCGAAGCTGGATCCCTGGTTGCTGTCGGTGTCCAGATTCAGCGCGAAACGCAGGTAGTCCGGCCCCCAGCTCTTTTCCACAGGGAGAATGCGCAGGATATTGCGGTCGCGCTGGTTGAGCAGCTGGTAATCGACGCTCTGGTAAAAGCCGTCACCGTACATGCGCAGGACATCGCGGTCGATGCTGGAAGTGGCCAACTGCTCGCCGGGCTTGATCGTCAGCTGGCGTTCGACCATGGCCGGGTTGACGCGCTCGAGGCCGGCGATCTCGATTTCATCGATGACCGGCTTCGGCTTGTAGCTGCGATCGATCGGTTCCCGCCATTGGGCGTACGTGGCGGCATCGGTGCCGAGCCTGGCCAGGCGGTCGCGCACTGCTTCGGCAGCGGCGCGCCCGCGGTCGGCGGCCTCGGCGTTGCGGCTGAAATCGCCGGCGCTGATCGTTCCGAGATCGGGTTGAATGTAGATGTCGGTCGGCTTGAGGGTGGCCAGCGAGCGGGTCACGTTCTGCTCGGTCAGGATGTTGACCATCTGCGCCGAGATGGTCAGCAGCGAACCGACGCGTTCGGCGGGCATCAGGGGCGACCCCACGTTGATCGCGATCACGATGTCGGCGTCGCAGCGTTCGCGCGCCTCGGCGATCGGCACGTTATCGACGAGGCCGCCATCGACCAGCTTTCGCCCGTCGCGCGTGATCGGCGCCAGCAGTCCCGGTACCGACATGCTGGCGCGCATGGCCGTGGTCAGGCTGCCGTCGCGCATGACCACGCGCTCGCCGGTGCCGATGTCGGTCGCGATCAGCGACACCGGCAGCGGCAGCTTCTCGATGACACGCTCGGTCCGGTTGGCACCGACCAGCTGGTTGAAGAAGAGCTTGATCTTGATCCCGTCGACAACGCCAGGCGGGAAGCGGACGCCATCGCTCGACACGCCGAGCTCGGAGCCGGGAATGAAGCGGCGCAGCGTCTCCTTGAAACGGTAATTGACATCCGAAAAGTCGGGGATGTCGCTGAACATGGTGTCCCAGTCTGCCTCGGCCAGCGCCTTCCGCATCATGGCCGGGGTCAGGCCCGACGCGTAGGCGCCGGCGACCAGCGCGCCCATGCTGGTGCCCGCCACGCAGTCGACCGGAACCTTCAGCTCCTCAAGGACTTCCAGCACCCCGATGTGCGCCGCGCCGCGGGCGCCACCGCCACCGAGCACGAGGCCGATTTTCGGATGTCCGTCAGCGGCGATCGCCTGGGTGCTCAACAGCAACGCCAGCGAGGTGGAAGCGAGAAGACGCAGGAGTCGGGGCAGGGAGGTTTTCATTTTTTTGATCGTAAAAAAAAACCCCGCGCGAGCGGGGTTTTTGATGAAGCGCGGAGGCTTACTTGGTGCCGATGATTTCGATGTCGGCACGACGATCCGGCTGCAGGCACTCGATGAGGGCCTTGGTCTTGGCATTGCCCTTGCACTTGTCGCCGGTCACCGGCTGGGTCTTGCCCTTGCCTTCGGTGTAGACGCGGTTGGCTTCGATGCCCTTGGAGACCAGATAGGTCTTCACGGCAGCGGCGCGGCGCTCGGACAGCTTCTGGTTGTAGGCGGCGGAACCGATGCGGTCGGTGTGGCCAACGACCAGGATCACTTCCAGCTTGATGGCACCGGCCTTGGCGACCAGCTCGTCGAGCTTGGCCTTGCCTTCGGGGCGCAGCGTGGCCTTGTCGAAGTCGAAGAGGGCGTCGGCGGCGACGGTGATCTTCTCACCGGTCGGCTTCGGCGCGGCAACCGGGGCGGCAGGCGCCGGCGGCTCGCAGACTTCCTTCGGAATCAGGTCCTTGTCGCACTGGCAGCCAGCCGGATCCTTGGCGGCCGCAGCCGGGGTCCAGTAGCCGGTGCGCCAGCACAGGTCGAAACCGCTCTTGGCGACGACGTCACGCTGGTCGATGACATAAACGCGCTCCTGAGCCTGAGCGACGGTGGCACCGAAGCCGATACCGGCCAGCAGAGCCAGAACAAGCGACTTCTTGGCAATGTTGTT
>WBZM01002510.1_pt1 | contig 15435 bp, 9 predicted proteins | sample 5204271 | NCBI WGS metagenome assembly WBZM01 (sample SAMN12344346, study PRJNA552823) | activated sludge metagenome | biome: Activated sludge suspended growth; feature: Nitrification reactor; material: Wastewater; isolation source: activated sludge from nitrification reactor of wastewater treatment...
CGGCGGCGCGTGGGTGTCGGCGGGAGCCCTCAGCAGCCCCATCACGATCACCGGCCTCACCAACGGCCAGACCTACGGCGTGCGCGTCCGCGTCGTCAACGCGATCGGCAACGGCGCGGCGACGGCGAGCGTGAACGGCACCCCCAGCGCGCTGCCCGGCGCCCCCACCGGCGTCACCGCTGCCGGCGGCCCGGCCAGCGCGACCGCGGACTGGAACGCACCGGCGTCCAACGGCGGCGCGCCCATCACCTCCTACGTCATCCGCGTCTTCGGCGAGTCCGCCGGCGGCACTGCGCTCGCGACGTGCACCACCGCGACGATCGGCGACTGCGACGTCACCGGTCTCACCAACGGCCGCACCGTCTACCTCGAGGTCGCCGCGGTCAACGCCACCGGCACCGGTCCGGCGAGCAGCCCGCGCCAGGCGGTCACGCCGCTCGCCGCCCCGCAGGTGTCGATCGGATCCGTCGCGGTCGCCCCGACCGAGCTCACCATCACCGCGATCGTCGACGACCTCGGCGGCGCGGCGATCACGGGCTACGAGTACCAGCTCGACGGCGGTACATGGGTCGCCACCGGTTCCGGCGCCTCGCCGTTCACGATCCCCTCGCTGACGCAGGGCACCACCTATGCGGTGCGCATCCGGGCCGTCAGCGCGGCCGGTACCGGCCCCGCCTCGGCGTCGGTGAACGCCGTGCCGCACACCGTCCCGGGTGCACCCGTGTCGATGGCCGCGGCGTCGGCGCCGCAGTCGGCCGTGCTGACCTGGCAGGTGCCGGCCAGCAACGGCGGCCAGCCCGTCACGGACTACGTCGTCCAGTACGCCACCAACGCCAACGGTCCGTTCACCACGTTCGCCGACGGCACGTCTACGGCGACGACGGCGACGGTCACCGGACTCACCAACACCACGGCCTACGTGTTCCGCGTCGCTGCGGTGAACACGGCCGGCAACGGTCCGTGGTCGTCGCTCTCCGGCGCCACCCCGCTCGGCGCCCCCAGTGCACCGACGGTCGGCACCATCACGCCGGGCAGCAGCTACCTCTCGGTCGCCTTCACCGCACCGTCCGACAACGGCGGCTCGGCGGTGACCGGCTACCAGTACCGCCTCGACGGCGGCACCTGGACCACGGCCGCGGGCACGACCTCGCCGATCCAGATCAACGGCCTCACCAACGGCCGGTCGTACGCGGTGCAGCTGCGTGCGGTCAACACCGTCGGCGGTGGTGCCGCATCGAACACCGTGACGGCGACGCCGTTCGGTCTGCCGGCCGGCGTGATCGGCTTCCGGGCCACCCCCGGGAGCGGCAACGTCACCCTCGACTGGGACGCCGTCTCCGACGGCGGCAGCCCGATCTCGGCCTACAACATCATCCGTTGGAACACCTCGATCGCCGGTTCGATCCTGGCGACGTACACGACCACGAACACCACCTACACGGTGCCGAGCCTCGGTGCCGGCACGTACTACTTCACCATCGAGGCCACGAACGCGGCGGGCACCGGACCCCGGTCGACGCCCCGCACGACCGCCATCGTCGGCGGCACGGTGCCGTCGGCGCCGACGCTCGCCGTCGGTCTCGTCGGGACCACCGCCAACCTGTCGTGGGTGGCCGGCGCAGCGGGGACTTCGGCGATCACCGGCTACATCGCCCAGTACTCCACCGACGGCACCACCTGGGTCACCGCGTGGACGGGCTCGTCGGCATCGACGACCACGTCGTTCACGCTGCCGACCGCGGGTGCGAGTTACCGGATCCGCCTGGCCGCCGTGTCGGCCGTGGGCGTCGGCAGCTTCGCTTCGGAGGTGCTGCCGGTCGCGACGATCGGCACGACGACGTCGATCACCTCGACGTCGGCCACCCTGGTCGCCTCCGTCGATGCCAACGACACCACGGCGAGCGTCTCGTTCGAGTACGCGACCTCGCCCTCGTTGCTCGGCACGCTCGACGCCGTCATCGTCGCCGCGACGCCGGCGACCGCCAACGGCTCGAGTGCCACCTCGGTGAGCGCGGACCTGACCGGTCTGACGCCCGGGACGTCTTACGTGGCCCGCGTCGTCGCGACCGCCGGGAGCATCACCGTGACGAGCTCGAACGCGACGTTCGCGACCGATGCCCTCATCACCACCTCCGACGTCGACCACGAGTACACCGGCTCGCCGGTCGTCGTCGTCAGCGCCACGACCCCGAACGGTCTCCCGCTCAGCCGCACCTATGTCGGCATCGGCGACACCGTCTACCCGAGCTCGTCCACCGCACCGACGGACGTCGGCACCTACCGGGTGACCAGCGAACCGACCGACCCGGCCATCGGCGGCCAGGAGGTCGTCGACATCACCATCGACCCGAAGCCGATGACGGTGACCGCGGACGCGGTCGACCGCGACTACGACGGCACCGACATCGTGGAGCTCGCCTTCACCCTCGACGGTGTGGTCGGCGGCGACGACGTCGATGCCGACGACCAACACATCTTCGGGTCCATCGCGACCCCGGACGTCGGCGTGGATCGCACCGTGTCACTCGAGTTCGAGTTGCCGGTCCGCTACATCGTCGGCGACGATGCGGCGAACTACGACCCGACCTTCGTCTCCGGTGATCTCGAGGTCACGATCGCCCAGGTGAGCCAGGTGCTCACGATCACGTCGACGGCCCCCACGGCCGCCGAGGTCGGTGACACGTATCAGGTCACCGCGACCTCGAGCCGTGGGCTCGCGCCGGCGTACGGCATCGCCGCCGGATCCTCCGGCGTCTGCACCGTGAGCGGCTCGACCGTCACGATGGTCGGCGCCGGCACCTGTGAGGTCGAGGTCTCGCAGGCCGGCGACGTCAACGTGTTCGCGGCCACGCCGGTGACGCAGTCCTTCACCGTCACCGCCGCCCAGGCGGCCGACCCGGTCATCGACCTCCAGCTCGACCTCGAGGTCGGCACCGAGGTCTCGGGCGCGCCGGTGCAGGTGCAGGGCGCGGGCCTCAAGCCGTTCTCCACGGTGATCGTGGAGATGCACAGCGATCCGATCGTGCTCGGCACCTTCACCACGGACGCCAACGGCTCGTTCTCGGGCACCGTCACCCTGCCGGCGACCGTGCCGGCGGGCAGCCACACGATCATCGTCTCGGGCGAGGCCCCCGACGGCGATCGGGTCCAGGAGCAGGCGGCGCTGTTCGTCGACTGGTCGGGTTCCGTCGGCTTCACCCAGCCGGACCTCGGCGAGGCCGGCGGCACGCCGAGCCCGTCGAACGAGTACACCTCCGTCTCGCCGGTGCGCGTGCTCGACACCCGCAACGGCGCCGGCATCAAGGTGCGCGGCGGCGAGGTCGCACGGCTCGACCTGCCCAACGGCACGGTGCCGGCGCAGACGACGGCGCTGGTGATCAACCTCACCGTCACCGACCCCGAGGCCGCCGGCTTCGTGTCGGTGTACCCGTGCGACGCCAACCGCCCGTGGGCCTCGGCCCTCAACCACCCGGAGGGCGACACGGTCGCCAACCTGGCGGTCGCTTCGTACCACGCCGGCGAAGGCCTGTGCCTCTACACGCTGGCCACCACACACCTGGTGGTCGACCTCGCCGGTTACTACGCACCGGGTCAGGGCGATCCCGTGTCCGCGGTGACGCCCGTGCGCCTCGCCGACACGCGCTCGACGGCGCGGGTCGAGCAGGGCACGACGCTGGCCGTTCAGGTGACCGGCGACGGACGCGCCCCGGCGGGCTCGTCGGCGGCCTCGCTCCACATCGCGGTCACCGGACCGACGACCAACGGCTTCCTCACGGTCTACCCCTGCGGTGAACCGCTGCCGCTCGCATCGAACCTCAACTTCCGACCCGGCCAGACCATCGGCAACAGCGTGCTCACCAAGCTGGCCGTCGACGGCACCGTCTGCGTCTACAGCTCGGCCGACACCGACGTCGTCGTCGACCTGAACGGCGTCGCCTCGTCGACGAACACCTCGCGGTTCCAGCCGCTCGTCGCCGGACGCGTGCTCGACACACGCACCGGCGGTTCGCCCGTGGCGGCGGGCTCGACCACCGTGCTCGACTTCTCCGAGGTCGACGCCGGCCACTCGGTCGTGCTGAACGTCGCTGCGGTCGACCCGACCGGTGACGGCTACGTGACGGTCTACCCGTGTGGCATGGATCGCCCGCTCGTCGCGAGCGTGAACTACATGTCCGGGGTGACCCACAGCAACCAGGCCACGGTGCGGCTCGGCACCTCCGGTCGGGTGTGCCTGTTCACGTTGCGGCAGACCGATGTGGTCGTCGACGTCGAAGGCATCGTCCTCACGGTGTGACCTCGCCGCGAACCGGTGTTCCGCGTGCGACTCCTCGCGGGCCGGCCGACGTGTGCGCTGCGGCCGGCCCCGTCAGGTGCTCGGCTGCAACCGGTCGACGAGGAACTCGATCACGCGCTGCACGCTCGGCTCGTCGCGCTGCTCGGTGAGCACGCTGTGATCCTTCGGTGAGCTGCTGGGCAGCTCGACGGCGATGAACGCGTCGCCGAGCAACTCGCGCAACGAGTCGAACCGACTGCCGACGAGCTTGTCGCCGGTGAACCGCAGCCCGAGCACCTGGCATCCGGCGGCCGCACGCTGGGCAACCGCCTCGCGGTCGTCGGGCGACAGGTTGAGATCGGCGCCGCGAGCCGCCTTGCCGATGGCGAACGGCATCGACGGCTGCGACAGCACCGGCGCCACCATCACGTCGTCGACCATCATCCCGAGCGCGAAGCCGCCGCTGAAGCACATGCCGACCGCACCCACCCCGGGACCGCCGACCTCGAGGTGCAGCGAACGCGCCAGCGCCCGCAGGAAGCCGATCACCGGCGAGGTCGTGTTCAGCGCCCAGTGGGTGAACTCCTTGGCGATGCACACCTTGGTCATCGACGAGGCGAGGTACGGCCCGCTGACGTCCTTGCCCGGGGTGCCGACGAGCGACGGCATCACCACCGTGAAGCCGGCGTCGACGACGTCGTTCGCGAACTGGGCGACCTTGGGGGTGATCCCCGGGATCTCGTGCACCACCACCACACCGGGACCCGACCCGCGTCGGTAGGTGTCGCGCGTGAGGCCGGCAGCGGTGAAGCTGCCCTGGGTCCAGCCGGAGAGGACGTCGTTCATGGGTCGCCACTCTGCCAGGTGGCGGCGCCCGGGTCAGACCATGCGGCGCACGGCGGCGAGCGCCCGCTCGGCCAAGCCCTCGGTGCCGAGCTTCAGGGGTTCGAGGTCGATCTCCTGATCGCCCATCGCCCCGTGCAGGTAGCGGGCGTACACGCCCTCGCTGATGACGGCGAGCCGCCAGCACGAGAACGCCACGTAGTAGTCGATGCCCGACAGGTCGCGCCCGGTGCGCGCGGCGTAGCGCTCGAGCAGTTCGGCGTAGGTGGCGAAGCCACCGGCGGGCGTCGGATCGTTGGCGCGGGCAGTGGTCGCGTCGCCGTCGTTCCAGTACACGCCGAGGTAGCCGACGTCGGCGAGCGGATCGCCGAGCGTGCACAGCTCCCAGTCGAGCACGGCGGCGATGCGGCCGTGTCGGACGTCGGTGAGGCAGTTGCCGAACCGGAAGTCGCCGTGCGCGATCGACACACCGCGCTGCTCCGGGATGCGCGACCTGAGCGCGGCGGCGACCTCGTCGATCGCCGGCAGCTCGCGGGTCTTCGAGTTCTCCCACTGCGTCGACCAGCGCTTCACCTGGCGCTCGATGTAGCCCTCGCGCTTCGCGAAGTCGCCGAGTCCGACCGCGTCGATGTCGACCGCGTGCAGGTCGGCCAGCACGTCGATGAGGTGCTCGGAGGCGGGCCGGCGCAGATCGACGGGCAGCTTGGCGGCCTTCTCGGGACTGTCGAGCACCTCGCCCTCGACGAAGCCCATCACGTAGAACGGCGCGCCGTTGACGGCCTCGTCGGTGCACAACCCGAGCGCCGGGGGCACGGGCACGCCGGTGCGGCCGACCGCGGCGATCACGCGGTGCTCGCGGGCCATGTCGTGGGCGGTGGCGAGCACGTGGCCGAGCGGCGGCCGACGCAGCACGAAGCGGGTGCCGTCGGCGCCGGTGACCATGAACGTGAGGTTCGAGCGTCCGCCCGCGATCAGGTCGAACCGGAACGGTGCGACGGCACCGTCGATGTGCTCGACGAGCCACCGGGTGACCGGCTCACGGTCGATGCCGCGAGGCGCGTCGGGCGTGGCGTTCGGATCGGCGGGTTCGGCGGGACCGGTGGACATGGCGGCCCACCGTAGTGAAGGTCAGCCCGGCCGGGAGACCCCGACGACCTTGCTCCAGTTGACCGCGACGATCTTGACGACATCGCCGGTGGCGGGGGCGTGGATCATCATCCCGTTGCCGAGGTAGAGCGCCACGTGACCGATCGGCGAGTAGTAGAAGATCAGGTCGCCGGGCTGTGCCTGGTCCTTCGGGACGTGCGGCGTGGCGCCGTACTGCGCAGCCGACTGGTGCGGCAGGTACACGCCCGCCTTGCCCCATGCGTACTTCGTGAGACCGGAGCAGTCGAAGGCCACACCGGGGCTCTCGGCGGCGAACTTGTAGGGCACGCCCAGTTGGCTCTGGGCCGCGCTGATGGCGATGCCCGCGGTGGACGCGGGAGCGGGGACCGATGGCGCGGGCGTCGGGGTCGGGGTGGTGGTGCCACCGGACGAGCTGCCACTCGAACCCGAACCGGGATCGGCGGTGGTCGTCCCGCCCGTGCCGGTGCTGTTGCCACCGCCGCGGGCGCCGCCGGAACCGGTCGTCGAGGCATTGGCCGCGGCTGCCTGGCTGGCGGCGGCCTGGGCTGCGGCGAACCGTGCCTGGGCCGCGGCGTACTCCTCGGCCGCGCGGCGCTCTTGCTCGTCGATGATCGCCTGACCGAGCTCGGCCTGCGCCTGCTGGTACTTCTGCTGCAGCTCCTCGGTGAGCGCTTCGCCCTCGGCCTGCTGGTCCTCGAGCGAGGCGAGCAGCGTGGACTGCTCGGTGGTCTTCGCGTCGAGCGCCGCCTTGTCGGCCGTGAGCTGCTCGACGAGCACCTCCATCTCGTCGGTGGTGCCGGCGCCCTGGTCGAGCGCGACGCGGGCGAGCTCGCCCCGTTCGAGGTCGTCGGTGAACCCGGTCGCCGACGAGAACAGCGGGGTGAGCCCGCTCGAGCCGCCGGAGGTGAACTTGTCGATCGCGATCTGCGCGAGTTGGCCCTGCAACACGGCCAGCTCGCTGCTCTGTGCGTCGACCTTGGCCTGCGCGTCGGCGATCTCGATCGCCAGCTGGTCGAGGCGGTCGAGCGCTGCCGCGTGGTCCTCCTCGAGCTGGCCGAGCCGGTCGTCGAGCGCCTGCAGCTCGTCGGCGATCTGTTCGACCTGGCGCTGCTTGTCGCTGACGTCGTCGCCGAAGGCGACCGGGGCGCCGAGGGGGGTCGCCGCGACGATCGAGACGAGCACGGCTGCTGCCGCTGCTGCCATGGCAGCACGAAGACGAGGGCCACTCCGCATGACGGCCAGCAGTGTACCGATGTTACGAAGAGGTGTCGAAAGCGTCGGACCCGTGACGGATGTCCGGCCGGGCCGACGCCACTCGGTCGGCCGACCGCGCTATGCGCGAGGCTCGTTCCTTGCGGCTCACTCCCACCTGATTCGTGTTCGCCGCTCGTTCCTCGCGGCTCACTCCCACTCGATGGTGCCGGGCGGCTTGCTCGTGATGTCGTACGCCACCCGGTTCACCCCGGCCACCTCGTTGATGATCCGGTTCGACATCGTCTCGAGCAGGTCGTACGGCAGTCGCGCCCAGTCGGCGGTCATCGCGTCGTCGCTCGTGACGGCGCGGATGATGATCGGGTGCGCATAGGTGCGCTCGTCGCCCATCACCCCGACCGACCGGATGTCGGCCAACACCGCGAACGCCTGCCACAGCTGCCGCTCGAGCCCGGCGTTGGCGATCTCCTCGCGCACGATCGCGTCGGCGTGTTGCAGGATCGCGACCCGTTCGGGCGTGACCTCGCCGATGATCCGCACACCGAGCCCCGGCCCCGGGAAGGGCTGGCGCAGCACGATCTCGTCCGGCAGACCGAGCTCGTGACCGAGCTTGCGCACCTCGTCCTTGAACAGCAGGCGCAGCGGCTCGACCAGCTTGAGCGTCATGTCCTCGGGCAGGCCGCCGACGTTGTGGTGGCTCTTGATCACCGCCGCGGTGCCGTCGCTGCCGCCGCTCTCGATGACGTCCGGGTAGAGCGTGCCCTGCACCAGGAACTCGGCATCGCTCAAGCCGCCGGTGTGCTCCTCGAAGATGCGCACGAACAACTCGCCGATGATCTTGCGCTTCTGCTCGGGCTCGGTGACCCCGGCGAGCTTCTCGAAGTAGCGCGGCCCGGCGCTCACGTGGATCAGCTCGATGCCCATGTTGCGCTTGAAGGTCTCGACCACCTGGTCGCTCTCGTTCAGGCGCATCAGCCCGGTGTCGACGTAGATGCACACCAGCTGGGCGCCGATCGCCCGGTGCACCAGCGCGGCGGCGACGGCCGAGTCGACCCCACCGCTCAGCGCGCAGATCACCCGCCCGCTCCCGACCTGGGCCCGCACGGCGGCGACCTGCTCGTCGATGATCGACGACATCGTCCACGTGGGTGCGCAGCCGGCGAGGCGGTGCAGGAACTGCTCGAGGACGTGCGAGCCGTAGGGCGAGTGGACGACCTCCGGGTGGTACTGGACGCCCCAGATCTTCCGGTCGGGGGCTTCGATGACAGCCATCGGCGCGTCGGGCGTGCCGGCCGTGGCGACGAACCCCGGCGGCACCTCGGTGACCGCGTCGAAGTGGCTCATCCACACGTCCTGCTCGGCAGGGATGCCGTCGTGCAGCAACGTCGAGGCGGTCCCCGCGATCCGAGTGAGGTGTGCCCGTCCGTACTCGCCCCGGGTGCCACGCCCGACGGTGCCGCCGAGCTGTTGGGCGATCAGCTGGGCGCCGTAGCAGATGCCGAGGATCGGGATGCCGAGGTCGTACACGGCGGGGTCGAGCGACGGGGCCCCCTCGACGTGCACGCTCTTCGGGCCGCCCGACAGGATGATCGCCGACGGCCGCTTCGCCGCCACCTCGGCCGCGGTGATCCGGTGCGGGACGATCTCGGAGTACACCCGGTGCTCGCGCACGCGGCGGGCGATCAACTGGGCGTACTGGGCGCCGAAGTCGACGACGAGGACGGGGTGCTCGACCGGGCGGTCGTGGGGATCGGCGGGCATCGCCCGATGGTAGGCCGCACGTACCCGGCGCTCCCAGGGATCGCGCCGCCCGATCGACGCGACGAGGGTGGGCGTCGGTCACAGCGGGCGGGCACCGTCGGACGCGACCGAGGAACCGACCCCGCCCAGTGGCACGATGGTCGGGTGCCGCGCCGGTCCCCCTCCCGTCTCGTCCGCACCAGCCGTCCCGCCGTCGGCGCGATCGCGCTGGCGCTCGGGCTGTCGTTCGGGCTCGCCGCGTGCGGCGACGGCGCTGCGGTGTCGACCACCACGCTCGACCAGCGCGAGTCGGCAGCGACGCTCAGCACCAACCCGTTCATCCCCGAGGACGCGAACCTCGGCGACTGCGTGAGCTCGTTGCCCCGGCCGGGGTGCGGCAACGAGATTCGCGGCGACTCGCACGCGCTGCTCACCTTCGGCGTGCTCGTCGCCGGTCTCACGTTCATCGGCTGGCGGATCGCCCGCAGCGTCAAGCGGCGCGACGCGCCGCGAACGCCACCGGCCGGCTGACCGCCCGCACGATCAGCGCCAGACGCCGAACACGTCGACGACGAGCTGGGTGACGGCGCTCGAGTACACGCAGCCGTAGCCGCGCGTCGGGCTCAGCAGCGCGGCGCTGGCCGTCGTCTCTCCGGCCGCGTAGTTCGCGTTCGAGGTCCCGGGCCACGGCACGCTCAGGCACGGGTAGGCGGTCAGGTAGCCGGCCGCCTCGGTCTGCGTCGCCGTCAGGTTCACCTGTGCGGCGACGGCGTCGCCGAGCGCGACGAGGTCCGACAGGTTCGAGGCGTGCGACGGTCGACCGCCCTCGCGGCTGTCGAGCAGCCGCTGGGGCGTCAGCGCGGCGTAGCGGGCGCCGGATCCCGACCGGTACTCGGCGAGCAGGTCGACGACCAGGTCGGTCGGTTGCAGCGAGAAGAAGCACACCTCGCCTCCGGCACCCACCCGCACGTTCACGAGGTTCGGTCGGGTGACGCCGCGTTCGGGGTTCAGGTTCGACACCTGTGGCCGCTCGCCGCCGCAGGGCCACGCGGTCACGTAGCCGTCCTCGCCCGGATCGACGGCCGTCACCGTGAGCGCGACCGCCACCGTCGACGAACCGGCCGTCGTGACGGGGAGTCGCAACACGTCGCCGGCACCGAGGCGGACGTGCCCGCCGTCGCCGGTTCGGGTGTCGACCAGCCGACGGTTCACCGGCACGAGACCGGCCGACGACGAGGCGGTGAGCCACCCGTTGAGGTCGACGACGAGGTCGGTCGTGCCGAGCGAGGTGAAGCAGATCCGACCGTCGCCCACCGGCACGATCGCCGAGTTGGTGACCACCCTCCCGACCGTCGGGTTCACGTTCGACGTCGGCGGTTCGGTCGCCGTGCACGGGAAGGCCCGCACCCACCCGGGTTGCGCCGAGCGGTCCGTGGTGAGATTCAACGCGACGGCGCGAGCGCCCACCGGGAGGCGGTCGGAGAGGTCGAGGACGGCGGTCTGCCCGCCCTGCAGGGTGCCGAACGCGGCGTCGGCCTCGCGCGTGTCGACGAGCCGCTCGGGATCGACCGGCTGGAACCCTGCATCCGCGGTCCCAGCGGTGAACGCGGGCGGCGTCGCCGCGGCCAACGGTGACGGCGCCGCCGGCACGTCGAAGGTGTGGAACGTCGGGCGGTACAGCCACGCGTTGCGGCGCCACAGGTCGAAGTCGCCGCCGCTCGACAGGGCGACGATCATCCTGCCCTGCTCGTCGAGCCACGGCATGAGGAACGCGCCGTAGTTGCCGCAGGTGCCGCACTTCATGTCGCCGAGCACCGATCGGGTGGCCACCGTGGTCCACGGCCCCTGCGGCGCGGGCGCCCGATCGACGATCAGCCGGGTCCCCCACCACTCGTTCTCCTTGGTGACGTTGACGAACACGTCGCCGAACCACTGCACGCTCATCGGGTTCGCCACGTTGCGGGTGAGGATCGACACGGCCGCGTTCGCATCGGACGTCCATCCCGTGCCGTTCCAGTACTCGGGCGGGCTGGCGAAGTTCCCGCGCGGCACCCGCGCCAGGTGGGTCGACGACATGCAGCCGCCGTCGAACTGCGAGATCGAGTTGCCCGGGTTCGCGAACTGCCGGTAGCAGTGGCTGTAGAGGTAGCTCCAGCGTTCCGTCGACACCACCGACCAGCCGTACAGGCGGTTCGAGGTGTCGGGCGTGGGTGCGAAGTACAGCTGCTGCAGCGTGGAGCGGTCGAGCACGGCGATCCAGGTGCGCACCGGGACCGCCGGGTACGTGGCGCCGGTGCCGTTCGGGTTGTGCATCTCGGCCATGAAGATCCACAGGTTCCCGTCGGCGCCGATCTCGCCGTCCATCGGCCAGAACCAGGTGGTGCTGTCGATCGTCTGCGCGTCGCCGACGACGTCGCGACCGCGACCGCCGACGATCGTGAAGCACTCCCCCTGTTGGACGAGTCCGGCGTTGTGCGCGGCGTTCGTCGGGCTGCCGCCGGGGACGTCGTTGGTCAGGTCGTCGTCGTTGCTGAAGTGCAGGTCCTGGAACATCCAGAAGATCCGGCCGTCCGGCAGCGGGTAGGCATGCGCGTAGTCACCGCCGCCGAAGCCCTGCACGCTCGGCGTGGCGCCGAGCCCCGCCGGACCGAACGCGGCGTCGAGCTGTGCCTCGTTCAGCCCACCGCGGCCACACCCGGGCGCGGCGGCCGCCGGCGCGGTCGGCGAGATCGGCGACGCGACGGCGAGCGCGCCACCGAGCAGCCCGGCGACGAGCGCGATGCAGCGGACGCGGCGCAGGCGTGTCACGTGCAGTTCATCGGCGGCTCGACCATCCCCCACGAGTCAAGGCGTCGTCCAGATCGTCGCCACCACCCGCAGCGGTGACCGACGACGAGAGCGGCGGCCCGATCAGCGCAGCAGGTCGCCGCAGAACGCGACCGTGCCGCTCGCCAGTGCGTGAGGCGCCTCCCACGGCACGAAGTGGCCGCAGTCGCGCAGCAGGAACGGGCCGACGTGGCGGTCGAACACCGCGGCCGCCATCCGGTCGAACGCCGGGTAGATGACGTGGTCGCTCGGGCCGTACATCACCAACGTGGGCGTGTGCGGATTGGGTCCGAGCAGCGTCGGCTCCGACCGGGCGGCCTCATGGAACGAGCTCTCGTACCCCCCGAAGCTCGCCCGCAGTTTCGCCGCGTCGGCGAACGGCTCGGTGTGGAACGCCACCTGGTCGGCGTCGAACGCACCCGGGTGGGCCCAGAACCGGCTCGTGTAGAACGTCGCGATGTAGCGGCGGCGCATGTCGGGTGTCGTCAGCTCGGCGGCGAGCCCGTCGGGATCGAGGCCCTGGCGCAGGAAGTAGTCGGCGGCCTCGCGAGGCGGCCGCGTGCCCGGGATGCCCGCCATCGCGTCCTTCAGGTACGGCAACGGCGAGTTGAAGAGCACCATCCGGTCGACCCAGTCGGGGTGGCGCAATGCGAGGTCCTGGATCACGGGTCCACCGAGGTCGCCGCCGACGAGCACGACCCGCTCGTGGCCGAGGTGGTCGTGCACCAGCGCGTACAGGTCGCGGGCGTGGCTCGCGACGTCGTGGAACCCGTCCGGGCCGACGTCGCTGTCGCCGAAGCCGCGCAGGTCGGGCACGATCACCTCGAAGCCCGCCGCGGCGAGCGGCTCGATCACCCGCCAGAAGATCCGCTTGCTCTCCGGCCAGCCGTGCACGCACACGACGGGCACGCCGCCCGCCCCTTCGTGCACGTACGCCTGACGAAAGCCGCGCGGCGAGGCCTCGTGGAGGGCGAAGCGATCGGGGTCGATGTCCGGGGACGTCACGCCGTCGACCCTACGGAACCGACCGTGGGGAGATCGACCCGGCCGTGGCAGCATGCACGCCATGACCCCCGACGAGTTCCGAACCCAGGGCAAGGCACTGATCGACTGGGTGGCCGACTACCTCGAGACGATCGAGACCCGACGGGTCACGTCGACCGTCCAGCCGGGCGACGTGCGAGCACAGCTGCCCGAGCATCCGCCCGCCGAGCCCGAGGGGTTCGACGCCGTGCTCGCCGACCTCGACCGGATCGTGGTGCCAGGCCTCACCCACTGGCAGCACCCGAGCTTCTTCGCGTTCTTCCCCGGCAACAATTCGTACGCGTCGATCCTCGGCGAACTCGCGTCGGCGGGGCTCGGCGTGCAGGGCATGAGCTGGGTGACGAGCCCCGCGTGCACCGAGGTCGAGACGCTGATGATGGACTGGATGATCGAGCTCCTCGGCCTGCCGACGCGTTTCCACTCGCAGAGCGAGACCGGCGGCGGTGTCATCCACGGTTCGGCGAGCGAGGCGACGCTCACCTCGATCCTCGCGGCGCGTTGGCGGATCACCGGCGGGGCGATCAACCGCTTCGGCGACACGACGAAGCTGGTCGCGTACGCCACCAGCCAGGCCCACTCGAGCATCGAGAAGGGCCTCCGCATCGCCGGCATCGGCACCGACCAGCTGCGCATCGTGCCCCACGACGAGCAGTTCGCGATGCGACCCGACGCATTCGCGGCGATGGTCGAGGCCGACGTCGCCGCGGGCCTGACGCCGTTCTGGGTGTGCTGCAGCCGAGGCACCACGAGTTCGATGGCGTTCGACCCGACGCCCGCGATCGCCCCGATCGCGCACCGCCACGGCATGTGGGTGCACGTCGACGCGGCGATGAGCGGCATCGCCGCGCTGGCACCCGAGCTGCGATGGGTGAACGACGGGCTCGACCAGGCGGACAGCTACTGCACGAACCCGCACAAGTGGATGGGCGTGGTGTTCGACTGCGACCTGTTCTACACGGCCGACCGGACCGCGCTGCTCGGCGCGCTGAGCATCCTGCCCGAGTACCTGCGGTCGAAGGCCGCCGAGGCCGGCGCCGCGATCGACTACCGCGACTGGCAGATCCCGCTCGGTCGTCGCTTCCGGGCGCTCAAACTGTGGTTCACCATCCGCACCGGTGGTGCCGCCGAGGCGATCGAGATGATCCGCCGACACGTGACCGCGACGCAGCACCTGGCCGAGTGGGTCGACGCCGACGAGCGCTTCGAGGTGCTCGCACCACACCCGCTCAACCTGCTGTGCCTCGCGCTCCGCGACGGCGACGACGCCACCGACGCGCTCGTCGAGCGCGCCAACGCCACCGGCGCGGCGCTGTTCACGCGGACCGTGCTCGACGGCCGCAGCGCGCTGCGCGTGTCGATCGGTGGTCGCACGACCGACGAACACCACGTGCGCGCCGCCTGGGAGCTGTTGCAGTCGTCGGTCTGACGCGATCGCTCACGGAGTTGCGCGGGCTGCGTCGCGCCGCTTCACTGCCGCCACCCCACACGGGGTCGTCATTCCATCCCACCGAGGAGCACCGTGAGGCATCGCCTGCCCGTGCTCGTCGCGGTCACGGGCATCCTGACCGTCCTCTCGCCGGCGATCGCCGGCCTCGTCGCCGCCGCACCGCTCGCCTCGCCCGCGACCGACCTCGCGTTCGTCGAACACGTCCTGTACGGCGTGCCGCTCGCCGAGTTCGTCCGCGTCGCCGATCAGCGCGGTGCCACGGACACCTGGTTCGACTGGCGCACCGACTGGTGTTCGGCACCGCTGGTCGGCTCGACGGGTCGGTCGTTCGACTTCCGGTCACCGTGCCGCCGACACGACTTCGGCTACCGCAACCTGCAACTGCTCGACCGGCGCGTGGGCGTACCCGGCAGGTACTGGAACGCCACGAGCCGGTCGCGGGTCGATCGCCAACTGCTCGCCGACATGCGCACCCACTGCCGGGCCAGGGCCTGGTACGAGCGGTACACCTGCCTCGGCTGGGCCGACACGTTCTACGCCGCGGTGCGCATCGCCGGAGGTCCCTGAACGTCCACGCCGTTCAGCGGTTCACCACGCCGGTGGCTCCGGCCCGTCCACCCCGTGGGCGAGCCGGAGCAGCTGGTGCAGCATGCGCGCGGTCGCTCCCCACACGGTCTCGTCGGTGAGCTCGAAGAAGTGGATCGGTCGTTCCAACTCGGGCGTGCCCCACCACTCCTCACGGTAGGTGTCGACGTCGGCGAGCTCGTCGAGGTGCACCCACAGGATGCGCTCGACCTCGCCGGCGTGAGGGCGGAGCACCGGGCGCTCGTCCACGGTGGCCACCACGGGCACGATGTAGCTGTTGCTCACGATGGTCGACAGGTGATCGAGCTCGCCGACCACGCGCACGAGCGCGGGGTCG
>WBZM01002511.1_pt1 | contig 15435 bp, 14 predicted proteins | sample 5204271 | NCBI WGS metagenome assembly WBZM01 (sample SAMN12344346, study PRJNA552823) | activated sludge metagenome | biome: Activated sludge suspended growth; feature: Nitrification reactor; material: Wastewater; isolation source: activated sludge from nitrification reactor of wastewater...
ATATAGAAACAGTCAAAGGCATCGGATATCGTTTCCGCCCATAACAGTTTCTCTATAGACTATTGTTCTGTCTTTGCTCCGATACCAAAAAAATAGAGCAAACATTCGTCAGAATTGTTTATTGTGCTAACTTGCATTACTCAACACAGTTCTGATGGCATCATAGTATGAAGCATTACAGCAGATTTTTCCTCTTTTTCTTTCTTGCTATCACTATATGTGCGGCACAAAAGCCGTCGGCAAAACCGCCGTTTTTATGGGCGGGTATATATGGCGATATGTCTTTACTGCTCCATAATGTGGACTTTAGAGCAATTCCCGGATGTCCCACTTGTGGTCAAAATTTTAGTAATACCGTTGGTCAAGGATATAGTGTCGGTGCATTGCTCGAATTGCCCTTAGCAATGCAATGGCGCTTACGTTTGCGCGGAGGATATACAGATATTGGTACCCGACTTGCAACCCAAGAACAAAATATAGGAAATACTCTTGTGCGGAGAGTTTCTGCACCCAATGAAGTGGTCAGTGTTCCCGTAGCAACAGAATATTCTTTAGAAGCGGGGCTTGCAGGTTGGACAATAGAACCCGGTGTGAGTTATGAACCCGTCTCGCGTTTATTTGTGAGTGCCGGGATTGAGGCAACATTCTTATCCACGACAACATTTGCCCAAAGGGAAAGCATTATCTCTCCGGCGGGCGTCTTATTTAACACGGGACGTTCCTTTCGTAATGATACTTCGGGCATAATACCTAATGTTCCTTCTGCTTTGTTTAATGGTACTATCGGTGTTCATTATGGTTTCCCGCTATCTTCTACCGTAACGGCATCACCGGAAGCCCGTCTTGTACTGCCCTTCAACAATATATCCTCAGATTTGTCATGGACAATTGCTCAATTACAGCTTGGTGTGACACTGACATATTCCTTCATTCCCCCACCGGATATTATTATCAAATATGACACAACAATCATACGCGACACAACAAAAAAATTTGTTCTTAATTTGCTGCAACCGCAAGTGTCATTATTGACTATCACACGCGATGTTCGTACAGAAAAAATTGATTATACCGAGTATCGCCATCTTACTATTCGTGAACACTATCTTAAAGAAATACCGAAAATTTCGCGTTTGGAATCCAGTATTGTAGCTTTTGGCATTGACCCGCAAGGCAAAAGAGAGCCAACACCCACTATTCGAATAGAAGAAATAGAAACCGAAGAGCAGTTTCCGCTTTTACCGCAAGTGTTCTTTCCCGAAGGCAATGCGGATTTGGATAAAACAGTGATGCTGCAATTGTCGAAGGATGATGTGCAACAATTTTCCGAAAACACGCTTGGAAGAAATACCCTTGATATTTATGGACAATTATTAAATATCATTGGAAGCCGCATGACCAAAAAACCGGAAGCGACTATTACAATTACCGGTGCCAATAATACCAAGAACAGCGATACGACAGAGAATCTTTCCCGCAACAGAGCCAATGTCATAAAAGAATATTTAGTAGAAAAATGGAATATCGCCCCTTCGCGTATCAATACTGCGTTCAGAAAATTACCCGAAAAGGCAGCCAATAATACCACCCCCGACGGACAAGCAGAAAACAGTCGTGCGGACATTAATTCAAATGATATGGATATATTGCGTCCCGTGTCTTTGCGTGAAGTGATAATAAAAGCCACACCGCCCATAGTAGAAATTGTGCCCACCATTATTTCGGATTCGGGTTTAGTAAAATGGACTGTTGATGTGGAGCAAAGTTTGCGTCCGCTGCGCAATTTCAATGGAACATCTATGCCCTTGGGGATATTGCAATGGAATCTGGCGGAAAAACCAATGCCGGAATTAGAAACACCCGTGCAAATTGAGTTAAAAGCCCAAGATAAAATCGGCATGACCACAACAGCCCGTCAATCATTAAAAGTTCAGCAATTAACTCTCAAAAAGAAACGCTATGAATTGCATGATGATAAAAAAATAGAACGTTTCGCGCTCATAGTCTTTGATTTTAATAGCGCTACTTTGAATCCCGCCAATCAGCGTATTGTGGATGATATCAAATCGCGAATACAACCCGATTCTAAGGTAATTATTGCCGGTTTTGCTGACAGAAGCGGCGAGTTAACCTATAATCAAAACCTTGCATTACGTCGCTGTCAGGAAGTAAAAAATGCTTTGGGGCTTGCCGAAGGACAAGTAACATTAGACCCTGTCGGCAGTAAAGAACTACTCTATGACAATGAATCTCCGCAAGGGCGTTCCTATTCGCGTACTGTACAAATTGTGGTGGAAACACCCGTAAGAGAGTAGCAAGAACAAAAGTGCATAGATTGTTACACAATAGTTACCCTCATGTAATCATGGCATTATCACTAAAAAAGCGCAGTGTTGTCGCATTGATATTGATGGGGATTGGTACGATGGTTCTTTATATAATCAATCCATCGGACACACCGCTTATACCATGCTATTTTTACAGGATAACGGGTTTGCAATGTGCCGGCTGTGGCATGACAAGAGCCGGACATCACTTTCTGCATGGCAATTTTGAAACTGCATGGAACTTTAATCCATTGATTTTCGTAACGGTGCCCGTGATAGCATATTATGGGATGCGTTCGCTCCTTGCACAATGGTACGGAATACGGTTACCGACAATGCGATTACCGATTTGGGCGTATATTGCACTATCATTAGCCATACTTGGATTTACGATAGTACGTAACATAGAAGCGATACACAATTTTTTATACTTTTTTTGAAGGAAAAGACTATGCCGAATGTTCTTACGTTAATGCCTCAGCTTGAAGGCGAAGAAGCAATGTATGTGCAGCACCTTATTTCGGGAATGACCGAAGAACAGGCGCAACAATTTGCGATGATTTACCGTGAAAGGCGCAAGGATCCGCAATTAATTTTATTGCTGTCCGTATTGGGTATTGTACCCGGTATTGCCGGCATCCAGCGTTTTGTTACCGATAGTATCGGATTGGGTATTGTCTATTTACTCACAGGCGGTTTCTGCTTCATCGGGACAATTGTTGATATGATTAATTATAAGCGCATTGCTTGGGATTTTAATCGTACAAAAGCGGAAGAAATAGCACAAATAGGCGGAATACGCAGATAAAAAAGTGATATATACTTTTTGTGAAATATATTCTACTCAAACGCATAAAGTGTCGGGTAGAATATATTTCTATTAAAAACAACAATAAATAATCAGTAAAAAAATCGTAGAAAAAATTGTAATCTTCTAAAATATGGGTGAATTATTTACAGTAGCGGCTTTAGTCAGTTTTGTAACATTGACAGTACTCGAAATTGTTCTCGGTATTGACAATGTTATTTTTATTTCAATTCTTGCAGGAAAATTGCCCGATGCCTATCGCGATAAAGTCCGCAGCATAGGGCTGGCATTGGCACTTATTCTAAGGGTGATTTTATTATTCTTTATCACAGAAATAGCAAAACTTACTTTTCCCGTATTTACTATTATGGATCATGGATTCAGTTGGCGTGATCTGATAATGATTGGCGGAGGATTATTCTTGCTTGCAAAGAGCACTTCGGAAATACATAATAAATTAGAAGGCGAAGAACATGGCACCGCTTCAGGAAAACAATCTTCTTTCTGGGGGGCTATTGTACAAATAGCTATTCTGGATGTCGTTTTTTCTATTGATTCCGTTATCACCGCAGTTGGGCTTGCACAACATTTGGAAATAATGATTGCTGCCGTGATTATTGCCGTGGGCGTTATGTTCTTTACTGCAAAAACAGTCAGTCAATTTATTGAAAAACATCCGACGCTCAAAATGCTTGCATTGGCATTTCTCTTGATGGTAGGATTAGTGCTGTTTGCGGAAGGTTTCGGGGCGCATATTGATAAAAGTCTTATCTATTCGGCAATGGCATTTTCAACCCTTGTCGAATTTTTAAATATGAAATTACGTTCTAAAAAATCAGCCGCACCAATCAAACTTCACAATTCCACACTTCAGGAATAATTCTAAGGAATTGATGTTTATTATTCACCTATCATTTGTGGAAACAATTACATGTCACAACAAAGTTCAGATATACAATTACTCAAAAAATTAGCACAAAGCACGGACAGCATTCGTTCAGAAATAGGTAAAATCATCGTTGGTCAGCACGATGTTGTTGATCAATTACTTGTCTCATTATTTGCACGCGGTCATTGTTTACTTGTGGGGGTGCCCGGGCTTGCAAAAACACTCTTAATACGCACTTTGGCACAGGCATTGGATTTATCGTTCAATCGCATTCAATTCACTCCCGATTTGATGCCCAGCGACATTACGGGTACGGAAGTTCTTGAGGATAATATCTCCACCGGACAAAAGCAATTTCGTTTTGTAAAAGGACCGATTTTTGCCAATATTGTCCTTGCCGATGAAATTAACCGTACACCGCCAAAAACACAGGCGGCATTATTGGAAGCCATGCAAGAACATAGCGTCACAGCCGCGGGAACAACGTACCGATTGGATGAGCCCTTTTTTGTATTGGCGACACAAAATCCCATCGAACAAGAAGGTACATATCCCTTGCCCGAAGCGCAACTTGACCGTTTTATGTTTAATCTGTGGTTAGATTATCCTTCCTTTGCAGAAGAAGTGCAAATTGTGAAAGCCACCACCACAGACCACACACCCACAGTCAATCCTGTGGTCAATGCTCAAGAGATAAAAGAATTTCAAGACCTTGTGCGACGTGTGCCTGTGGCTGATAATGTCATTGAATATGCGGTAAAAGTAGTGAAAGCAACAAGACCCAAAACAAGCGAGGCAAAAATTGTAAAAGATTATCTGAGCTATGGCGCAGGTCCTCGTGCTTCACAATTTATGATCTTGGGAGCAAAAACACGAGCAGCACTTTCCGGCAGACCCACACCCGAAATAGCCGATATACGCGCTATTGCACCTTCGGTCTTACGGCACAGAATAGTAGCAAATTTCAATGCCGAAGCCGAAAATCTTTCTACAACTGATATTATAGCCGAATTAATGAAAGAAATAAAATCATAAAATATTGATAGACAATACTTTTATCCCTTCCTTTTGACAAAGAGGAAGGGATTTTTTTTATGATCCATTGACATAATCATGGCGCGATACCACCAAAAACACCGCATCATTGTCACCATAGAATGACCCGATGAACATAGATACAATGACGATGAGCAATACTAATCACATGAAGAGAAACAATGCAATCATGTAGCAATCATGAGCGATGAAGTAGGGAACATGAGCATTGAAGTAGGGAACATGAGCGATGAAGTAGCAAAAAAATGAGGTGAAGTAGCGCTACGACGATGCATTTTACCTTTACGACGATACATTTTACCTTTACGACGATACATTTTTATGGGGTAAGTCCAGAATTTCAAAAATTCCCCTCATTGAGGGGTGGCAGACGCAGTCTGACGGGGTGGATGAATTTTCACAAATTCTATAAACGTATAATCCCTTCGGGATTCCGTGACGCAATGAATTTCAAAATTCCCCTCCATCGGAGGGGTGTCCGAAGGACGGGGTGGTTTCTCATTCCTCGATGTCAGACGCAGTCTGACGGGGTGGATTATGTACCCAAAACCTGCGCCCCGCTTTTTTCGCCTTCCCCGTCGGGGAATTGGGATGGGGCTAATCGAAATGCCTCATAGTTTTCAAAGAACGAAGATTTTGATGAAAATACTAAAATATGTACTTTCAGAATTTTGAAAGTGTTAGTCTATTCAAGATTTTAGTCCGTTAGTGGCTTTCTTCTTTTATTTATATTATCACATAAATTTAACATTTCTTTCCATTTTTCAGAAGTTCTAAAAGATTCAATGTTCCACTCGTTTTTATTCTGTAATTCTAAAGATATTTTTCTAATGCTGATAGCATCTTCCATATCATTTTTTGTGATTAATCCAGCTTCAAAAAGTTTAGTCAAACTATCTTTATGTAAAAATGAAATCATACCAATATCAAATTCTTCAAAAATATTATATTCAATAGTTTCGTCATCTTTATCTAACAAATATGTTCCACACTTGTTAAGTGTATCAATATATAGTTCCAACAACTTATTTAATGATATATCCATAATTCTATTTGTGAAATATTTTTGCTTTATCTCCTGCTCTTGGAAGATATGTGGCTGGATCTACAATTTTATTTTTACCCAAAACTTCACTTGAAAATCCATAGTATTCAGCACCACCGTGAGCAGAACTAGAAGCGTTATAAAAAACTGATTTGTCGCCTTTAATAAATTTCCACCCTTGACCATTAGAACCATAAACTCCTTTTGTCCAACCTTCTCCTAAAATATTTTCGACCTCAGTTGGAGACTTACCCCATAATGATTTTGGATTAGCCACAATACTCTCAAAAGATTCTAACTCCCCCTCTGCTCCAATCCTCGTAAAATCATCGAATGTTTCCGAACCCGCCACCTCATCAACTGTCGGTTTAGTTGGCTTTGGCGCATTGGGAGAAGTTTTTCGAGCTCTCGAAACAAAATTACCTATTTCTGAGTCAAATTGGTGTCTTAACAGTGTGTCTATGGCTTAACTATTTAGAAACCAATGTAATAATCCAATTTATCTATAGGTATCCCAAGTAGTAATAGTTCATTCTCCAATAAAGTTCTATAGTCTTTATTAGTTCTGAAAAAATATTCTTGAACACCAACTATAATATATTTATAGTTATGTCCTTTCCTACAGACAAAAGCAATACGTACACCATTGTTTGTCTCTATTAAGGCATCGTATGTTTCACCTAAATCATCAATGAAAAATTCAAACTTCATCCCCAATATTTGCTCAATGTCTTCTAAAGATATATGTAACTCAGTTGGAAAAATATAATTTGAATTTGCTTCTTTCATTGTTAATCTCTTAAATAACATATTTTACTTACCTCTTGTTTGTTATCATTGAAAATATGTATGTTGTTACTACCAGACGGCATATCCTATTTTTATGACTACTCTAAACTCAATAAATTCTGAGCTTAAGTACCAATACGCATCATTTCCATTTGGCGAGATGAAAGTAAAAAGACTATTGGGTTCCCTCAGCCTGAGTCTGCTATCATGTCTCGGTATTTTCCTGTTTCTAAAATTCAAAAAAAATGATTATTATTTATAAATTCAAAAAATTATCGTTAAAATTTGTTTCATATATCTTGTCATTTTCTGCTTTTTCAGAGAAAAAGTCTTTTTTTTTACAAATAATTTTGTCAAGATTTTCCCCACAAAAAGGACAAAATTTAACAACTTGCTCCATAAGAACGCCACCGTTTTTTTTTATATTACTATTTGTTTTTGCTTGAAATATAAAACAAACCTTATTAAGAATTTTAACGTTGATTACCGAAAAACCTGAGTCACCTGGTGTTGAAGCCAAGCCGGAAAAAGACTGACAACAATAAGGAGAAAAAGATGGATTAGTTGTACAAATTTTATTCCTTAACGTTGTATTTTTCATAAAGTTCTTTAGTAATTTTTGGACTGAATCGAATTTCATTATTTATAACTCCTGTTAACTGATCACAATCTATTTTATACGAGATTAATCCTTCTTGTTCCCATTTTTTAAATTTAATAGTCGGTATTCTGAACGTCCAGACTTGCCCTTCCCTATCTAGTTTACTAACAGATATTTTATCTATTCCCGTTGATAACTGTCTTGTTTCATGCATTTCTCCGTTATTTAGTTTACCTTTATGATAAACCTCAATGTAAGTTGAAAATTCTTCATTTACTTCTACTATCTTTGGCTTTGCCGCTTCTTCATTTACTTCTACTATCTTTGGCTTTGCCGCATTGGGAGAAGTTTTTCGAGTTCTCGGAACAAAATTACCTATTTCTGAGTCAAATTGCGACTTTAATGGATTAGTTCCATTTCCTCCGCCTGCTGCCATGGCGAATTCACCGGAAGAAACAACATCATGACCTCCGTTTTGTAAGGCTTCTGTCAATTGAGTCAGTACATTAGCCCCTTTGTCTGATTCTATATGGACAATGTATGTTGGCTTGGTATAAGTGGAGGGAGGAAGTATTCCCACTTTACCTACTATTCCGTCATTAGTTACAACGTCATACATTTCGAGGGGCAATATGGATTTCCCTCGATACACCAAGCTAACATCTTGTCGTGTTGCTAATCTAATTCCTTCAGGAATTCCTATACTTGGTGTTTGTGTGGTATTCGCTAACTTGACAGCAGTCTTACTAACATTTCTATTGGAACTACCACCAACATTAACAATAGGGTCTTTATTAGTACCCGCCCCGCCACCACCTTCCGGCGGTACTAATTGATCTGTAGGAGCATTATTATTATCCGTTCCCGGTGTATCTCCCAACGGGTCGCTGAACAAAATAGGATTACCAGCCATAGCCGAGTAGGGGCTTTCCCATGGCTGTAACACAGGGTCGCGCGTGAGCCATTGCCCCAAGCGCGGGTCATAAAGACGAAAAAATTCCCCTCATTGAGGGGTGGCGCGAAGCGACGGGGTGGATGGACGTATTGATTGAGATTTGCCCCTCTTTTTTTCTCCCCGACGGGGAGAAATCATTTATGCCTTCCCCGACGGGGAAGGACAGGATGGGGCAAAAAAAACAAATATCATAATTCTATAAACCTGTCATCCCGACGGGATATAATTTAATTTAAGCTCCGTAGGAGTGGCATAATAATAGAATATGTCATCCCTTCGGGATTTGATTTTGTTATTAACGCATTTTTCTATTATCATTCCATCCCTACGGGATTATTTGGTCATTGAACTTACCGAAATGTTCAATTATCATTTCTTCCCTGTGGGATTATTGGGTTATTGAGCCTGCCGAAATGGACGAGGTGGGAGAATTTTCACGAAACAGTTTTTGGTGAAAATGGTTTTTGATTGTTTCCCATTCTTCACGAATAATGCTGTAGCTGATGCTGTCGCGAATATAATTATTATGCGTTATCAGATGAGAGCGAATTATGCCTTCTTTTTTTGCACCTATGCGCTCAATGGCTTTTTGCGATCGAAGATTGCGACTGTCTGTTATAATCGAAATACGATGAAATTGCAGATGCTCGAAGGCATATTCAAGCATGGCATATTTTATTTCTGTATTAACGGAACTTTTTTGATGGGATGGTTTTATCCATGTCCACCCGATTTCTGCATTATTATTTTCTCGGTCAATGCACCCAAAGCGTGTGCTGCCTATATAATCACCTGATTGTCTGTCTTTAATAATAAATGGTATGGCAGAGCCCGAAGCATGATCGCGCAAGGCACTGCGGACATAGTTTTCCATATCCTGTCGTGTATAAAGACCCTGCAAAGTCCATTGCCATAATGAATCGTCGGTGGCATGGAGTAAACCGTCAATATCATTATAACTGAGCGGACATAATTCGACAGTAGTACCAATTAAATGAGGTATATCCCATGCAATATTGCTTTGGGGAAAAGTATGACCAAATAACCATTGAAAAGTGCCGTCCGAATTTTTATGATATACTCTCCGTGATTGTGATGTGGTATGATATTCTTCGCCAGCCCATATATAATGGTCATGCACCAGATATTCTGCTGTTGTTAAAGGGTAATTTTCTTCTATATTCAACGGATAGAGTTGTTGGGCTATACATCGCATATTGTCGGACAGCACAACATTGTTGATATATTGTTGTTTTGTAAAATTATGACCTTGCGTATTGATATAGAGAAAGGCATCATGGAGAAAGATGTCAAAAAAACGGCTGTCTTTTGTGCATAAAGCCGCTATTGCATGTTCCGCTTGTTGATGTATGGTGATAGTGTCCATGAGATTGATGGGATATATTTTTTTTGTGATTGATTGTATGGTTTTGCAAGACGAAACGTCGAGGTAAACACTGTATGAGTGCAAAGGTATATATGCTAAAGTAAAGGCAATACATGGAAGTCACCTTATTGTATGGTATGATGTCCTTGCATTTTCGGCGGCACGAAAACAAGCATAGTAGCGTCAAAGTTTTTTTCAATTATCAATAGGAAGCAACCATGTGTGGAATAGTGGGGTATATCGGTCATCGTCAAGCAGCACCCATAGTGATGGAGGGGCTGAAACGCATGGAGTATCGAGGATATGACTCTGCGGGTTTATGTGTGTTGGAACAGGGCAATCTTCTTGTCTATAAAAGAGCGGGCAAGGTATCGCAAACAGAGTCATTACTTGATTATACGACGATGCATTCTACATTGGCAATAGGTCATACGCGATGGGCTACGCATGGCGAACCTAATGATATCAATGCCCATCCTCATACCGATAATTCGGGTAAGATTTCCCTTATTCACAATGGTATTATTGAAAATTACAGTAGTTTAAAGAAAAAGTTGCTTTCCGAAGGTTATACATTTTCTTCTGACACAGATACCGAAGTACTTGCCGTGTTTATAGGTCATTTGTATGAAAGAACGGGCGATTTTGAGCTTGCCGTTCGTTCTGCATTATCGGAGGTTGACGGTACATTCGGCTTGGCGGTATTGTGTGCTGATCAACCGGACACTCTTATAGCGGCGCGTCGAGGCAGCCCTATTGTTATCGGTATTGGTGATGGCGAGTATATAGCAGCATCGGATGCGGCGGCAATTATCCAGCATACACGCCAAGTGATTTATCTGAATGATGATGAAATGGCGGTGATGCACCGTAGCGGTTATGTGACCAAAACGATTGACGATCGGGAAATTGACGGCGAAATTCATGAAATAGATTTCGATATTGAACAAATGGAAAAAGGTGGCTTTGACCATTTTATGTTGAAAGAGATTTATGAACAGCCGGCAACATTTAAGGATGCCATACGCGGACGTTTATTGGTGGAAGACGGCAATGTCAAATTGGGTGGCTTGCGTCCCATAGAAGATAAATTGCGCAAAGCCCGACGGATTATCATTCTTGCTTGTGGCACTTCATGGCATTCCGGGCTTGTGGGCGAATATATGATTGAGCAATTGGCACGCATTCCTGTCGAGGTTGAATATGCTTCCGAGTTCCGGTATCGCTCTCCCGTGATTTATTCGGATGATGTGATTATTGCTATTTCTCAAAGTGGTGAAACTGCCGATACTATGGCGGCAATGAAAGAGGCAAAATTAAAAGGCGCTACCGTGATGGGTATTGTCAATGTGGTGGGCAGCACCATAGCCCGTGAGTCACATGCGGGTGTTTATACTCATGCCGGTCCTGAAATTGGTGTGGCGTCAACAAAAGCGTTTACTTCACAAATTGCTGTATTGTCCTTGCTTGCTTTGCATCTTGGCAGAATGAATCAAGTATCGCAAACGCAAGGTAAAGTTATTGCTGAAGCATTACGTGCCATCCCCGACCAAATAGAAAAAATACTCCAAACAAGTGATGCCATAAAAGAAATAGCTTTGCAATATTCCCATGCAACGAATTTTCTTTATTTAGGGCGCGGATTTAATTTTCCGGTGGCTTTGGAAGGTGCATTAAAATTAAAAGAAATATCGTATATCCATGCCGAGGGCTATCCTGCTGCGGAAATGAAACATGGACCCATTGCACTTATTGATGAAAATATGCCTGTGGTTATTATTGCCACCAAAGATGAGGTATATGAAAAAGTCATTTCGGGTATTCAGGAAGTAAGGGCACGTCGCGGTAAAGTCATAGCCATTGCTACCGAAGGCGATATGAGTATTGCGGAGTATGCCGATCATGTGATTTATATTCCGGCAACGTTACCGATGCTGACTCCTGCTTTAACGGTAATTCCTTTGCAAATACTTGCATATGCTATTGCTGCTCAACGTGGTTGTGATATTGATAAACCAAGAAATTTGGCAAAAAGTGTAACAGTAGAATAATAAGTGTGTATTTTTTGATTTTAAGATAATTTTCATGAATTATTCCGAACATATTCAGATGCTTCGCTCTGTGGCGGAGAAATTTTCTGCACAATCCATACGCTCCTTGATGGATAATGATGCGCAACGTATTGAAAAAATGACTGTTGATTTTGCAGATATTCGGGTGGATTTTTCCAAACAAAGGCTGAATGATGAGATTATAGACGCATTAGAACATTTTGCCGATGAATGCCGATTTATCGAAAAAAGGCAAGCAATGTTTGAAGGCGAACGCATAAATAGTACGGAAAACAGGGCTGTATTGCATACTGCGCTCCGTAGTGTTCATCGTCAGGAATTATTGGTGGATTCCGTAAATATTATGGATGAAATTCGTGATGTTTTGCAACAAATGGAACAATTTTGTGCACGATTTCATCAAGGTGATATTTGTGGTTATACAGATAAGCCATTAACGACTATTGTGAATATTGGTATCGGAGGTTCCGATTTAGGTCCTAAAATGGTATGTGCGGCATTAAAACCGTATCATAAGAAAGGAATTGAAGTCCATTTTGTGTCAAATGTGGACGGAACACATATTGCAGAAACATTGCGCCTTTGTAATCCCGAAACCACTTTATTTATTATTGCTTCCAAAACATTTACCACCGAAGAAACAATGACCAATGCACGCAGTGCTCGTCAATGGTTTTTGGAACATTGCAATAATGAAGAAATGATTGCACGACATTTTATCGCTGTTTCCACGAATATTGCCCTCACAGATGCTTTTGGTATTCGTAAAGAACATGTTTTTCGTTTTTGGGATTGGGTTGGCGGCAGATTTTCTTTATGGAGTGCGATTGGATTACCGATTGCTTTGACATGCGGTTTTGAAATATTCAGTGAATTACTTTCGGGCGCAGAAGCAATGGATGCACATTTTAGGAGTGCGCCATTACGAAAAAATATTCCCGTGATGATGGCATTATGCGCTTTTTGGAATACGACACTATGTGGTGAAAAAAATCATGCTGTTTTACCGTATGATGAATATTTACGATTATTTCCGGCTTTTCTGCAACAATTGGAAATGGAAAGTAATGGTAAATCGGTGCAAATTGACGGTGAAAGTATAGATTATCAGACATCCCCTTCTTTATGGGGACAGCCGGGTACGGACAGTCAACATTCATTTTTTCAATTATTGCATCAAGGCACTCACACTATTCCCGCCGATTTTATTGTGGCTGTGCAGTCCCATAATCCGCTTGGTGATCATCAGTATCGCTTATTGGCAAATGTGCTTGCACAAACCGAGGCATTAATGAATGGTAAAACTGCCGACGCCGTCCGACAAGAGTTAATGACTATGCCCGGAACTATGGAAGAAAAAGAGCAATTAGTAGCCCATAAAGTTTTTGAGGGCAATCGTCCCACCACGATGATTATGTGTAAAAAGATTGATGCTCGCACACTTGGCTCACTTATTGCCATGTATGAACATAAGGTTCTGACCTTGGGGATTTTATGGAATATAAACTCATTTGATCAATGGGGGGTGGAACTTGGTAAGCAATTGGCAAAAAAGATATTGCCGGAATTGATGGATACAACACTTGAGCCGCAACACGATGCTTCGACGAATGCTTTGATTCACTTGGCACGTGCTTGGAGTGAATGACTAAGTGCTCATGAATTAAGGGTATAAAGCAGCAATACGTTTAGCCGAGAGCTGCGAGTCTTCTCACATCATTTTATTATTTTTGTAAATAATCAGCATTTTTACGTAACATAAGGGGGATTTTTTATGCTAAATTACAGACTAATTCATGCAATGGCAGTATTTGTTTTTTCATGGTGTATGGTAAGCGCGGATGCATTACTTTCAGCGCAATCATTTACATTGAAAAAGAGTTTTCCATTGATGGAAGAATCGCTCACAGCCATCTATGATATGGACAATAATGGGCAGGCAGAATTGATAATTCAAAAGCCGTCATCGCTGCGTTTTTTTGATGGTAAAACAATGGCTGCGCAATGGACTATTGTTCTTGACAGCACAAAAGGCGAAGCATTGTTTTCCGAAAGCGATCAGAATATATCTCATATCCGTGATATGAGTTTGTGGAAAGATTATAATGGTAATGGTGTGGCTGATGTAGTGATTGGTGGCGGCGATGACCTTGGCGGATATGTACGTATTGCCGATCCGCAGACAGGCGAAACACTGTTCAGAACAAGTTATATACCCGGTGTATATTCACTTTTTGTTACCGATACCGATAATGATGACTTCTATGATATTGTTATTGGGCGTGGAGATAGTGTTTTTATCTATTCCACTTTAGCCAAAGTAGCGCAAGGTGGCGGTGGCAGCACCGATGTGAAGGAAATGCGCAATGCTTCCGATAGAGGAGTAGCCATCGTACCCAATCCCGCACAAGGTGCAATGCGTATTTATGGGCATAGCGCAATGGTGAGTGAAGTGACTGTCTATGCTGTCAATGGCGAAAAAGTAGCGGTACTCTCACCCAAAGAACAGGGTGTGGTTGTGTGGAACGGTAATGATGATGCCGGAAAAAAAGTTGCGCAGGGAACATATTATCTGATAGCAAAAATGACAGATGGTACATCTTATACGGAAACAATGATTCGTCGTTAATGGCGGTAGTACTTTTATGGAATTACAAGATTTAGAACAAAGACTGCGGCATGTTGAGCACAGTGTCAGATTCTGGAAGCGATTATCGCTTTTGTTCATGGCGTGCTTTGTGGCAACATTAATTGTCGGATGGACGGCGAAAGATCAAATTTTACGGATAGCACGTATCGAAGCCGAAGAAATCTGGCTGCGGGATGCCAAAGGTGTTTATAAATCCAAATGGACTGCCAATGCTGCCAATAATTATTCCTCATTGTCTTGGTTCGGAAAAGACACAAACAATGTGTTGATGACACTTGCTGTTTCCAATGTGAGCGGCGATGCGGGATTATTGGTTAAAAACCGTATGGGAAAATCGCAGATCTATATAGGACATGAGGATGACAGTGTAGCAAAAATCTTTATGTTCAATAAAGATGGCGATAAATTGGTGACCTCGCTTATCCGTAGCGGACAAGAAGCAACATTGACAATGAACGGTGCACGTAATATTAAAGAGCAAACAATGCTGACATCACGCGGCATCAGTTCCGGCGCGGCGGTTATGAAATCCGTCGCTGTTCTTGATTCTGCCGGTAAACTTGCTGCATTGATTTCGACAAAAGAAGGTAAAGATGCAAATAGATTTGTAGCGCTTTATGATCAACAGGGAACGGAAAGAGGTACTTTTTTCGTAAATAAGTCAAAATCGTCGGGTGGTTATGCCTTGTTCGACAATAAAGGACGCAATCGTATTGTGAGCGGAACCAAGCCCGATGGGGTGGGATATTTTATTGTTGTGGACTCGACAGGCGCAATTCAATGGAAGTCACCGTAAAATTTGGCTTACATTTTGATAACCATGTCAAGTGAAATGGATATGTATGATTTTTCATAC
>WBZM01002135.1_pt1 | contig 15423 bp, 12 predicted proteins | sample 5204271 | NCBI WGS metagenome assembly WBZM01 (sample SAMN12344346, study PRJNA552823) | activated sludge metagenome | biome: Activated sludge suspended growth; feature: Nitrification reactor; material: Wastewater; isolation source: activated sludge from nitrification reactor of wastewater...
CGCATTCATGTCGCTGGCGCTGTCGCTGGGCAACCGGCCCGACCTGATCCACACCAACTGGGACGGGACCGCCCTGATCGCCGCGTCCGAGCTTGGCCACGCCGAGGTGGTGCGCCGGCTGACCGCCGCAGGCGCGCCGCTTGACCACGTCAACAACCTCGGCTGGACCGCGCTGATCGAGGCGGTGGTGCTGGGCGATGGCGGGCCGGCGCATGTCGAGACGGTGCGCGCCCTGGTCGAGGCGGGGGCCGACCCGACGATCGGTGACCGCGACGGGGTCACGCCGCTGGCCCATGCCGAGGCGCGGGGGTTCGGCGAGATTGCCGCCATCCTGCGCGCCGTGCGGCCCTGAAAAGGAAAAAGGGCCGCGGCGCGGCCCTTCTTCGTTGCTTACACACACCAATCGGTAACAGGCACCACCCCGTTACAAGAGGCTCATCACACCCCGCCAGGCAATCACCACAAGAGCCGACAGGGCCAGGAAGGAAAATGACTTCCTGATCAGACACACACCACAATTCTTCAGATCTTCTGCTCTGGCAGCAGCCGCAAGAGCGTTAAGCTCCTCCAGGCTGCGCAGATGGGGAAATTCCGAGATACTCATGACACTTGCACACACGCGATACTGGTTACACACACCGGCAACTGGTTACGCACACACTGGAAACCGGGGACTTCATCACTCGCTTAACAAGTTCTGAATCGCAGATTTCGCGGCCGGCGGGAACTTGGATTTCAAGACTAGTCTGGAAGTCAGTTTCGCGACGATGGCGCGAACCAGTCGCCCCTGACGCGAAAAACTGTTTCCGAATACATGCTTCCGTGGCGTCAATCTGGCGAAAAAGACGCCTCATTGTGCCCGGATGCCGCACCTCTGCCTGACCCGGGGGAATCGGTCTTCCGGCCTTGGCGCCCCATCCGCCGACGGTTGGCCGTTGCCGGTTTGCGACCGGACTGGTGACGAAACGGGGGGCATCCGGCGGATTGGCCCTGTTGCGACGCGGGCTGTCCTGGGCTAGGGTTCCTGCAATGCGTCCCCGGCCGGTTGGCGTCGGCCGTCAGGTGGTAAGACAGTGCCAGTGGCCCGTGTTCAAAAGGGGCCGGTCGTGATGCCGGCCGATGTGCGGTGGTGGGTTTTCGTAGCCCTGGCGACGGCTGCTGCGCTTTTGCTCCGGCTGGACGATCTGGAGCTGAAAAGCATCGCCCATACTGAAATCTATGTGCCGGGCATCCCGCTGCCCGAGGGCCTGACCGAGCCGCCGGCGCGGCTGACGCTGCGCGATGTGCTGTGGTTCCATTTCCATGACGAGCCCCATCCGATGGGCTGGTATCTGATGATGTTCGGCTGGACCGGGCTTGCCGGCACGTCGGAATGGGCGCTGCGGTTGCCGTCCGCCCTGTTCGGCGCGGCCTCGGTTCCGGCCGTCTTCCTGCTGACCCGGCGCATCTTCGGCACGCCGGCTGCGGCGCTGGCGGCGGCGCTGCTGGCCGCGCACGGCTTCCACGTCTACTGGAGCCAGGCGGCCCGCATGTATGTGCCGGGGGCGTTCTGGGCGATGCTGTCCACATGGCTTCTGGTGACGATGGCGCAGTCGCGCGGTCCGCGCCCGCTGGCCGAGGCCGGCTATGTGCTGGCGACGCTGGCCGGGCTGCAGACGACAGAACTGTGCCTGCCCGTCCTTCTGGTGCAGGTGGTCTGGGCGTCGCTGTTCCTGGCGCCGGCCCCGGCGCCGGGGGTCCGCGTCGCGCTTCGCGGCCGGCCAACGGTGCCGCGCGTCCTGCAGGTGCAGGCCATCGCGCTGATGCTGTCGGTGCCCGGCTTCGCCCAGGCCATCTACCGCGCCCGGAAAGAGGCCGCGGCCCCGCCATCGCTGGAATTCCTGCAGGAATACCTTTCCTTCGGCTTCCTCTACGCGCACGAGGCCTTTGCCAGCCCCGAGATCCGCCTGGCCGCGCCCCTTGTGCTGGCGCTGGCGGTGGCCGGCATCGCCGCGATCGTCGCGGGTCTGCGGGCCGGGCGTCCGGAGCGCGGGCTGAAACCGGCGTCCGGGCCGCTGCCGCGTTGGCTCGCGCCTGTGGTTGCCGTTTCGGCCGCCGCGCTGGTGCTGTGGTTTGCAGCCATTGCGCATCGCCGCAACGGCTATCTGCTGGTTCTGGCGGCCTTCCCGGTGGCGGGGCTGGCGGTGCCGCGGCTGGCGCTGGCGGCAAGGGCGGCCATCGTGGCCCTTGCCGGTGGCCATGACGGCTGGCTGCGCCGCCGCGACCCCTTCGTCGCGCTGCTCGCCGCGCTGGGTCTGCTGTTGCCGCTTGCGCTGTTTGTCGTGTCGCTCAAGGCTTCCGTGCTGGCGCCGCGGGCGTTCCTGGTGCTGGTGCCGTATCTTCTGGTGCTGGCTGCCGGCGGCGTCGTCGCCGGGCTGCGGCCGGCCGCCCTGCGCGCTGCCGCTGCGGCGGGGCTGACGGCCCTGTTTGCGCTGTCGGTGCCCTTCAACGCGGCAAAACCCATTTCGCCCAATGACTACAAGTCGCTTGCCTTTCAGCTTCGCGCTGCCATGCAGCCCGGCGACGTCATCTTCCTGCGGGCCCGGCAATGGGCCGATTCGCCCTTGCTTTACTATCTTCGGGACGTGCCCGTCGTGACCGAGAACCAGGCGGCGGACGTTGCCGCCGGCCGCTACCCGCGCCTGTGGCTGGTCACATGGCCCGACGATGCGGGCAAAGTCCGCCTTGGCCCCCGGCAAGACGCCGTCGCGGGCCTGACGCCGGTCAGCGAACTCAGGGCGCTGCGGGCAAGGGCGGTGCTTTATGTTCCGGGGCCTGCGCCATGACCCCGCGCGCCCGCGTCCCGGCACCCCGCCACGGCGAAAGCGTACCGGCCTTCGCGGCTGTGGGGATCGCGGCCACGCTGGTGCATGCGGCGGTCGGGCTGACGCTTGAATCCGCCGCTGCGCTGTCGGCCTTCGTCGCCAACCTGATCGCCTTCTCGGTGGCGTTCCTCGTGTCCTACTTCGGCCACCGGCGCTTCAGCTTCCGTTCGGAGGCAGCGCACAGCCGCGCCCTGCCGCGCTTCGGGGCGGTGGCGCTGACCGGGCTGGCGCTGAACCAGATGCTTGTTCTGGCCATCGTCAACGGCGGGGGCCTGCCCTATGCCGTTGCACTGGCGGTTATCGTGGCGACGGTTCCGGCGCTAACCTACGTCCTCAGCCGCCTCTGGGCCTTCCGGTAGGGGCGGGACATGCGCAGCGAAACGCAGTTCCTTGCGCAGACGGGCCCGGCCGGAAAGCCGGGGGTTCCGACGCTTAGCATCGTCGTGCCGATGTACAACGAGGCCGAGGTGCTGCCCGCCTTCTTCGCGCGCCTCGGGGCGGTGCTTGACGGGCTGGGCGAAAGCTACGAGGTCATCTGCGTCAACGACGGCAGCCGCGACGCCACGCGCGAATTGCTGGCCGCCGCCCATGCCCGCGACCCGCGCATCCGGGTGCTGAACTTCGCCCGCAACTTCGGCAAGGAAACCGCGTTGACGGCGGGGCTTGACCATGCGCGGGGGGCCGCAGTGGTGCCCATCGACGCCGACCTGCAGGATCCGCCCGAACTGATCGCCGCGATGCTGGCCCGCTGGCGCGAGGGCTGCGACGTGGTGCTGGCGGTGCGCAGCGACCGCAGCACGGATTCGCGCATGAAGCGGGCGACGGCGCGCGCCTTCTATTCTGTCATCAACCGCATGGCGCGCATCCACATCCCCGCGAATGCCGGCGATTTCCGCCTGATGGATCGTCGGGTGGTCGATGCACTGCGCACCCTGCGCGAGCGCAACCGCTTCATGAAGGGGCTGTTCGCCTGGGTGGGATTCGGCCAGTGCGAGGTGCATTACGAACGGCCCGAGCGCGGGGCCGGCGCATCCAAGTTCAACTACTGGCGGCTGTGGAACTTTGCGCTGGACGGGATCACCGGCTACAGCACCGTGCCGCTGCGCATCGCGGGCTATCTCGGGACGCTGACGGCGGTGGCGGCGATGGTCTATGGCCTTTACCTTGTGGTCCGCACGCTGGTCTTCGGGGTGGATGTGCCGGGCTATGCCTCGACGATGGTCGCGGTCCTGCTGCTGGGCGGGGTGCAGCTGACGGTTCTGGGCGTGATCGGAGAATATCTGGGGCGGATCTTCGAGGAAACCAAGCATCGCCCGCTTTACATCGTGGAAAGCGCGCTGGGGTTCGAGCCGGACTGTGACGCCGAATGAGACGCGTGCACCCCTGTTCCGGGGCCCGCTCCGGCCGGGCCCGGCCGTTCAGCAACTGAACAGCCGCCTCGGGAAGCTGGTGACGACCTCGCAGCCAGTGTCGGTGACGATGACGGTTTCGGAAATGACGACGACGAAATCGGGCGGCACATAGATGCCGGGAACCAGATGAAAGACCATCCCTGCCTGCAACGGCCGCGTTTCGCCCTCGAGGATCGAGAACAGGTTTCCCTCGCCCCAGTCGGGGGCATAGTTCACGCCGACCGAATAGCCGCTGCGGTGGCCGACCGCATAGCCGTGGCGGGCAAAGCTGGCAACGCTCTGGCGGTGAAGATCCTCGGCGGGAATGCCTGGCCCGATCGCCCCGATGAGCGTTTCGAGCGAATCGACCACCGCCGCTTCCAGCCGGCGCATGGGGGCCGGAGCCTCGCCCACGCAGCCTGACCGGAACAGCGGCGCGACATAGCGGTGGACGACGCCCGGGATTTCGAAGACGACCGGATCGCCCTTGCGCAGGACATGGCCCGCCCAGGTCGAATGGCCAAGGCAGGTGCGCGGACCGCTGACGATGAACGGCGGCAGCCCCGGAAACTCGCCGCCGGCCGATACGAGGCTGTTCCACACCGCGCCGGCGATGCGGTTTTCGTTCACACCTTCCGCGGCCATGGCGACCGCCGTTTCCATCGCGGCCTGCGTGATCCGCGCCGCCGATCGGATGTGCGCCAGTTCCTCGGCCGATTTCACAAGCCGCAAGGGCTCGACAAGCTGCGCCGGCACCAGGCGCGTGCCAAGCCGGCGACGCAGCATGTCCATCCGCCGCGCGCTGACAAAGAAGCTGTCCGTCTCGACCCCGATTCGGCCCGAAGGCCCGCAGAGTTCCTCGATCAGGTCGGCCAGAACCTCGGCCGGTTCGTCATGGTCGGCATAGGGCAGCACGCGCCGCGACCACGAACACAGAAGCGTATTCGTGGCGTCGATGCGCCGGATCAGGTTGACGGGTGCTTCGTCCGGCGTGACGACGCAGGCCTGAAGATAGTGATAGGCGGGGCTGTCGTGGCCGGTAAGCCAGAAGATGTTCTCGGGTGCGAAGGACACGAAGGCGCGCAGGTCGTGCGCCCGCATCGCCTGCCGCACCTTTTCCAGCCGAAGATCGTATTCCGCCTGGCTGAATGGCAGCGGGGCTACAAGCGGCCCCTGTCCGGTTTCGATTCTGATGGGCATGGCGATCCGCGCGATGACGATGGGCCTGGGCCGAAGGTGGCCGGTCCGGGCCGGATCGTCCAGTCCCTGGTGTCGCGCTTGCGCTGCGGTGAAGGGCGCGCTGTGCACGGTGCCGCGGATGGGGTGGCGGAGTTCGCGCGCCGCTCTCGCACCCGGCCCCCGGCGCAGGGCTTTGGCGGGCACGGGCACGCAGGCGGCGGCCAGGGCCTTCGTTCAGTGGATGCCAGCCCGCGGCGGCGGGGGGCGGATGCCTGGACGAATGGCTATTGCATCGGCCACCGCCCTCGGCACCGGCAGGCACCGGTGCAATTCGGTGGCAGAGATGGTTGGACAGGGGCTGTGTCGGCGGGCCAATCGCTGCAAATTCCGACGCATTGAGGGCCAATGATGTCGGAATCGCACCCGCCCCGTGCGGGCGCGCGCAATAAGGGACGATCAGGCATCTTGACGGCGCGACATGTGTCTCGTGTGGCGTGCGTTTTTTCGTGGAAGGACCAGCCCGAATGTCGACCAAGGAACTTCTTATCAAGCAGCGTCAGGCGTCCATTGACGCGACCAAGGGCGGCGCGCCGGAACGCACGCGCAACCCGTTCTTCGGCGTGGGCCCGATCACCGACGGCGCCGCCGACGAAGCCGACAGCCGCTTCCTGAAGTTCGAGTTCGAACATTGGCTGGAAACCAACTACCGCAAGCTTGACGACAAGGGCCGCGATCTTGGCCCGTTCACGGCGGCGGAAATCGGGCGTTCGATGCACCGCGGCTATCCGGCGGACAAGTTCCTGCTGGACATGATGCGCGAAATCCACCGCTACTTCGAATTCCCCAAGGCCAACAAGATGGCCGTGGGCCTGGGCGGCGGGCATTCGGGCTTTACGGCCTGCGCGCTGCACCTGATCACGACGAACGATCCCGATCAGCGGATCTTCGTCGATACGCTGCGCCCCGAATCCGAGGCCGCCAAGTCATCGGGTTTCTTCCGCCAGTCCTGGGGCGCGCAGATCATCGAAATGATGCGCTATGCCCGCAACGGCGACGAATCCCGCGTCCACTTCGCCAAGGAAGAGGGTGTGGTGCCGTCCGCGGCCGAACTGGCGAAGATGGGCATCAAGCTTTTCGTCGGTGTCGGCCATGAAACGACGGGTGCCAGCACCTATTCGACCCGCGACGTGAAGGAACTTCTTGCCTGGATCGACATGAACCCGGCCGAACACCACGTTGTTCTTGACGCCACCTCGATGCTGGGCGCGATGCCCTGGGGCGAAGCGCTGGTGCGCGAGGTCACGACCAAGTGCTGCATGTTCATGCCCTTCCAGAAAGCGATCGGCGGCATTTCGGGCTATTTCATCGTCTCGTTCACCCCGGCGGCGCTGGCCCTGGTCGAGGCCAACCAGCAGAACCCGTCCTGGGCCATTCCGCGCCAGCTGAAGATCGCGGCGCCGGTTGACCCCAAGATGCCGCTGAGCGGTGCGCGCACCGTGAACGTCGGCCCGATCTATGACCCGGCGCAGAACAAGATGCTGGGCGGCGTGATCAACACCTTCTCGACGCTGGCCTTTGCGGAAACCACGTTCGGCCTTCTGCGCGCCGAAAAGCGCATCGGCACGGTCAGCGACCTGAACGCGCGCTCGGTCAAGAACCGCGAAGCGGTCAACGCCTGGGTTGCGGCGCACCCGCTCTTTGAACTTGGCGTGTCGAACCCCGACTATCGCGGCGCCGCCGTGACGCTTCTGAAGGTCAACGATCCCGACATTACCGATCCGGGCATTCATGCCCGCATCGTCGCCTATTCGAAGGCCATCCTTTCGTATGACGGCGTCACCCACGCGAACGGCAGCTACGAGCCGGGCCTTGACGTGGCGCGCTACATCAACGCCTTCCCCGGCACGCCCGGCGACTATCGTGCCTGGATCGGCGGTATCCGCCCGATCGAGGATATTCCGGCGCTGCTGGACAACCTGCAATATGCCTACCACCGCGCCAAGATCGCCGTGCTGGAAGAAGAGCTTGCCAAGCAGGGCGTGACCTTCGAACCCGAAGCCGGTGCGGACGCCAACCGCCGGATGGACGACCAGAACCGCGCCTACAAAGTTCTGATCTGCGATCGCGTCGGCCTGAAGTTCGATGCGAAGGGTCAGCCCGACCATTCCGAGGTCAAGGCCTATGTCGCATCCAAAGGCGGCGTCTTCCACGAAGAGGCGCTGGGTGACGAAAGCAGGCTCGAGAGGGGCAGGATCCACTTCTTCTATGTGCCCGACATCTCGACCGAAGCCGAAATCATGGCGGTCGCCGGCAAGGGCCAGTATGACGCGGTCATCGCTGCGGCGACATTCCTGCCCAAGGCGTCGGTCTTCAAGCTGGGTGGCGTGCGCATCGGCGCGGGCACCGGCAACATGGGCTCGGACAGCTGGGGCGGCGGCAATGGCATCGGCGGCGAAGCGGCGCTGATGAACACGCCCAGCTTCAACAGCCGCGCAACCGCACAGATGGCGATGAAGGCCCTGCTGAAGGTCGCGCCCGATCTGCCGGTCGACAAGATGCACGCCATGACCGCGGCGGGCAAGTTCGACACCGGCCGCAACCTGCGCGAATTCCCGACCGAGAAGCTGGAAGGCAAGACCATCGCGGTCTTCGGCTACGGCAACATCGGGCGCGAAGTCGCGAAACTGGCGGCGGCCTTCGGGATGAAGGTGCGCATCTATGCGCGTCCGCGCCACAAGGAATGGATCGAGAGCGAGGGCTTCACCTTCGCCGCGACCAAGGAAGAGGCCGCCACCGGCGCCGATGTCCTGTCGCTGCACACCGGTCTGGGCGCCCTGAACGCGGAAACCGGCAAGTTCGCAAATGCGGGCTTCATCGGGGAAAGCGTGTTCGCAGTCGTCAACAAGGGGGCAATCCTTCTGAACTACGACCGCGGCGAAGGTGTTGACGCCGAGGCGCTGGACCGCGCCCTTGCGTCGGGCCAGATCCGCTACGCGGCGATCGACGCTGACCTGTTCACGAATGCCGAAACCGGCGCGACCTCGGGTCCGATGGTTCCCTATCTGCCGCTTGCGACCAAGTATCCCGGCCGTCTGGAACTTCTGCCGCACGCGGCCGCGGATACCGAGCATGTGAGCCGCGTCGAAGGCGCCAAGCAGGCGGTGGACCAGATCTTTGACCTGATCCAGTACAAGCGCGTCGTGAACCTGAAGGGCGATCTGCCGGCGGGCTACACCAACGGCGGCGCCAAGACGGTGCCCGGCCTTGGTGCGGCGACGGCGCGCGACGTGGCCAACCTGGCCGGCAATGCCGCCGACCTGTCAGCGGCGCGTGCCGCCGCCGAAGAGGTCGCGGCCATTCTGGGCGCACTCGCGACCGCGACCGACGCCGGCCGTCAGGCGACCCTGATCGAGCGTTACGGCAAGGCGCTGCTGAAGGCCGCCAACACCCAGACCACGCTTCTGCGCAAGCACGGCATCGAAGGCCCCTATCAGGGCTGATCGACGGATCTGGCTGTTGATTTCCGCGCGGACCTGACCCGGGTTCCCCATCGGGAAGTGCGCCGTCTTTGACGGTGGCTTTCCGGTGATGCCGGGGTCGGGTCTTGCTTTGTCGCGCTCGTTTTTCTGGGTGCTGCGGCGGGCCCGTGCCGTGAAGCGGCGGCTTCCGGTTTGGAGGATGTGGCAGCGGTGGGTAAGGCAGCCTCTCCGCCAACCGCTTGCAGCAGGTTTTCGGGATCGATGTCCTATGGCCTGAATGATCCCCGCGCCGGCGCGGCTGGAGCGATGGATGCGAGGAGCGCGAGCCCGTCCGGGGGGAAAACCGGCGGACTTTACTCTTTGTATACAACCGGGAAAGCTTGACATTGATTGGGCTCCCGGCAGCGAAGATTCGCAGCACTTCTTGCCAAAGGACGAAGGCATGTTTGACATGGCAGCTATTGAGTCAGCGTTTGATGAAGTCTGTGAGCGACTAAAGGCCATCCTTTACCAAGCGAACGAGGTTGATGGGGTTGTAGAAAGCATTCTGGTGAATATTGATAACCTGAAAATGCGCTTTCGTGTATGCATGAAATTAAATCAAATGTGCCTCGATGCCCTAATTGATCCATTTGGCGTTCATTACGACCCCGAAACGGAAACATTCTATGGACTAGTGGATGGAAAGCGAAAGCCCATGCTTAAGATCAATCGTGCTGATCCCGCCGTCCCAATCACCATTTCCAAAACACAAAAACTTGCGGCCTTTGTGCCGAGTGTAAGCACCCAAAATCCAATGTTGACTCCGGAGGGCGCAGAGGCTCTACGGAACTTGGCTTTTGAGCTCCAAGCCTTCTACTACGCGGCCAGCAAAGTATGGGACCAGATAGAGCAAGAGTTCATAGGAAAGAAGAGTTCAAAGTTCATCGGAGTGAAACTTGTAAGGAACAAGTTGTTTGAACACGCTGTTAAAGGAGAGCAAAACTCATTTGGGGTGAGCGGGAACGTCGGTCCGACAGTGAAGCCCATGCGCTACGCCAAAACTAAAGATGAGGCGCCCTACGACCAAGGGCTGCTTCCAAACGTTGAGGAGTTTCTTCGACACTGTTCGGAAAGAATCTCTACGTTCGCCAGGTAGTTTGTCGCGCCAATGCGACTCCCATGCAATCCTGCTACACATCTCGCAAATTGCTGTCGGTGGACACAAAGTCGGCGGCTTTCGCGAGCCTGTGACAAATGCCTGATTTCACTCTATGAATTGCTGAAAGTGGCAGCCCGTAGGGGAGTCGAACCCCTCTTCCCAGGTTGAAAACCTGGTGTCCTAACCGATAGACGAACGGGCCACACTGGCGGGCCGGGCGGGCGGGCGGGGCCGCTCCGTCTGGCGTGGGGCGGTGTTTAGGCCAGCCGCCCGTGACTCGCAAGAGGGATTTTTCGTTTTTTCTGCCGGAGGCTTGCAGGCCCGCGTCAGGCGGGCAGGGCGGCGTCCTCGAGCCGCAGCTGCGCCCTGGTGCGCCCGCCCCAGGCGTTCAGTTCGAGCCGCCCGGCCAGATGCAGGCGGCTGCCGCGCCGGGCCTCGAGCAGCGGCCCGAGCGGCCCGCCGAAGGCGTTGAAGCACATGCCGTCAAGCCGCGCCGACAGGCCGTCCGACAGGGTGAAGCGCAGATGGTTCTCGCCCACCCGCGCGGCATGGACGATCTCGGCCGCGGCGAAGGCGAAGCGGGGCGCGGGGGCACCCTGGCCAAAGGGGCCGGCGCGTTCGATTTCCGCGATCAGGGCCGGCGTGGCGGCGCCGGGCATCAGCAGCCCGTCGATCCGCAGGTCGTGCGCGCCCGCAGTGCCCGCGCCCTGCCGGGCGAGCAGGCCGGACAGCCGCGCCATTGCGTCTTCCAGCCGGTCGCGGGCCACGGTCAGGCCCGCGGCCATGCGGTGGCCCCCCCCCTTCAGCAGCCAGCCCTCCTCGGCCAGCCGGTGCACGGCGGCGCCCAGGTCGACGCCCGCAACGGACCGGCCAGAGCCCTTGCCGGTCTCGCCGTCAAGCCCGACCACCACCGCGGGCCGGTTTGTCGCTTCCTTGAGGCGTGCCGCGACGATGCCGACGACACCGGGGTGCCATCCTTCGCCTGCCGCCCAGACCAGCGGCGCATCCAGCCCGCGCGCCTCGGCCTGGGCCAGCGCCGCGTCGCGCACCTGGTTCTCGATCGCCCGGCGTTCGTCGTTCAGTTCGTCGAGCCGCCGCGCCAGCGCCTCGGCCTCGCGCGGATCGTCCGTTGCCAGAAGCCGCGCGCCAAGGTCGGCCGCGCCGATCCGGCCGCCGGCGTTGACGCGCGGGCCGAGCAGGAAGCCCAGATGATAGGGCGTCGGCGCCTGGTCCATCCGGGCGACATCGGCCAGCGCCTTCAGTCCGACCCGTTCCCGCCGCGCCAGCACTTTCAGCCCCTGGCGCACCAGCGCCCGGTTCACCCCGGTCAGCGGCGCCACGTCCGCCACGGTCGCCAGCGCCACGAGGTCCAGCATCGCCATCAGGTCGGGGCCGCGCTCGCCGCCCTCGCGCAGCAGCCGGTTCGCCTCGACCAGCATCAGGAAGACGACGGATGCCGCGCACAGATGCGCAAGCTCGCCGGTTTCATCCTGACGGTTCGGGTTGACCACCGCCAGCGCCGGGGGCAGCGTCTCGGCCCCGAGGTGGTGGTCGAGGATCACCACGTCGCAGCCTGCCGCCGCCACGGGTTCGTGGCTGAGCGTTCCGCAGTCCACGCACAGGATCAGGTCGTGCGCCGCGCCCAGCGCCTGCATGGCGGGCACGTTGGGGCCATAACCCTCGTCGATGCGGTCCGGGATGTAAAGCGTCGCGCGCTGCCCCATGGCCCGCAGCCAGGTGATGAGCAGCGCGGCCGAGGCGCCGCCGTCCACGTCGTAGTCGGCAAAGACCGCGATGCGTTCGCGCCCCTTCACGGCTTTCAGGAACCGTGTCGCCGCCGTGGCCATGTCGCGCAGGCCACGGGGGTCGGGCAGCAGGTCGCGCAGTTGCGGCTCGAGGAAGCGCCCGGCCTCCTCGGGCGGCACGCCGCGTGCCACCAGCAGCCGCGCCAGCGCCTGCGGCAGGCCGGTCTGCTGCATCATCGCTTCGGTCAGCCGGTCGGCTTCGGCATCGGGTCCGACCCAGCGCCGACCGGTAGCCGAGGATTCAACGTTGAGATAGGCCTGCATGTGCCGCTTTCTGGCGGCTTCGTCCGGCCTTGGCAAGGGCACAGGACGGCAGCCCTTGCCGCCGCCCCGCAGGGCCGCCGGGTCAGGCGGCGATGCCAGCATCCTCGGTGGCGAAACGCAGGTGGAAGCGCCGCGCCACCGCGGCAACCGCTTCGGGCGTTTCGGGGCGCTCTGCTTCCACGGCGGGGAAGAAGCCCTCGAAGCCGCCCGGCGTCATGACCACCATCAGCCGCCCCGTGTCGCCGCCGATGTTGCGGAAGGTGTGGACCGCGCCGCGGGGGATGGCGATCGTCGCGCCCGCGGTCAGATCGACCCGCGCCCCGTTGCACAGGAAGGCGAAGCTGCCTTCGAGCACCCGGAAGAACTCGTCCTCGGCGTCGTGGATATGCGGCGGCGGGCCTTCGCCGGCGGGTACCTCGACCTCGAAGCAGCCCAGCCGCCCGGCAGTATCGGCGGCGGCGATGCGGATGATATGGCGTCCGAAGGCGTTGGCAACGGTGCCGGCTCCGGCCGGCGATACGGCCGGTGTCGCAAAGGGTTTCATCTGTCTCTCCTGTTCGGGATTGCGTCATCGTGGCGCTGCTATAGGCTTCGCGCCGGGGTGCGATAAACCGGGCGGATCCGGATGGATTGTCAGGATGCTTTGACGAATGAAGACGGTTGATCCGTTGTACGGGGTCTCGGCCTTTCTTGCCGTCGCCGATCGCCGCAGCTTCACCGCCGGCGCCGAGGCGCTGGGCCTGACGCGCGCGACGGTCAGCGCGCAGGTGTCTGATCTGGAAAACCGGCTGGGGGTCAGGCTTCTGCACCGGTCGACCCGCGCCGTTCGCCTGACGCCGGCGGGCGAGGCCTTCCGCGAACGGCTGGCCGACCTGCCGCAGCGCGTCGTCAATGCCGAACGCGCGGCGCTGGCCGAGCAGGCCGCGCCGGAAGGACGGCTGCGCGTCACCGCGCCCCCTGACCTAGCGCACCGCTTCCTGATCGCCTGGGTGACCGAGTTCCTGGAACACCACCCGGCGATCACCGTCGAGCTGGACCTTTCCAACACCGCCCGCAACCTGATCGAGGATCACCTTGACCTTGCGGTGCGCGGCACCATAGCGGTCGAGCCGAACCTCGTGACGCGCAAGCTCGGCTCATCGCCGCTGTGGACCTGCGCCCATCCCGACTATCTGGCGCGGCGCGGCGTGCCGGCGCATCCGATGGACCTGACCGGTCACGACCTGCTGCATTTCGCCAGCCTGCGCAGCGGGCGGGTCTGGCCGATGACGCGCGGCGACGAGCGGGCAGAGGTGCCCGTTGCCCCGCGTCTGGCGCTGAACGACGGCTGGGCGCTGCGGCTGGCGGCGCTGCAGGGCGCGGGGATCGCCCAGTTGCCGGGCTTCCTTGTCGGCCACGACCTGCGGGCCGGCCGGCTGGTGCCGGTGCTGACCGAATGGCGGGCGGGCGACGTGCCGATTCACGCGGTCTATCCCGACAACCGGCTGAACGCAGGGCGCGTCAAGGCCTTCGTCGCCTTCCTTGCGCGCAAGGCCAGATCGGAACCCGACCTGACCCGGGGTGCAGCGGCCGTGCCTACCTGACCGGGTTGCGGTAGATCATCCGCCGCACCGAGCCAGTCTTCGACCGCATCAGGATGGTTTCGGTCTGGATGAAGTTCGGCTCGCGCTTGACGCCCTGCACGATCGAGCCGTTGGTCACGCCGGTCGCGGCGAAGATCACGTCGCGCGTCACCATCTCGTCGCGCGAATAGATGCGGTTCAGGTCCTTGATGCCCGCCTTCGCCGCGCGCCCGCGTTCGTCGTCGTTGCGGAACAGGAGCCTGCCCCACATCTGCCCGCCCATGCACTTGAGCGCCGAGGCCGCAAGAACGCCTTCGGGCGCACCGCCCGAACCCATGTACATGTCGATGCCGGTGATGTCGGATTCCGCGCAGTGGATCACGCCGGCCACATCGCCGTCCGTGATAAGCCGGATCGCCGCCCCGGTGGCGCGCACCTCGGCCACCAGCGCCTCGTGCCGGGGGCGTTCGAGGATGCAGACCGTGATGTCGTTCGGCCGGCACTTCTTGGCCTTGGCCAGTTCCACGATGCGCTCGGTCGGGCTCATGTCGAGGCTGACCACGTCCGTCGGCAGGCCGGGGCCGATGGCCAGCTTGTCCATGTAGACGTCCGGCGCATGCAGCAGGGTGCCGCGCGGCGCCATCGCGATCACGGTCAGGGCGTTCGGCATGTCCTTGGCCGTCAGTGTCGTGCCTTCCAGCGGATCGAGCGCGATGTCCACCTCGGGGCCGTTGCCGGTCCCGACTTCTTCGCCGATGAACAGCATCGGCGCCTCGTCGCGTTCGCCCTCGCCGATGACCACCACGCCCTTGATGTCCAGCATGTTGAGCTGGTCACGCATGGCGTTCACCGCCGCCTGGTCGGCAGCCTTTTCGTCGCCGCGCCCGATCAGGCGGGCCGAAGCATGGGCGGCCGCTTCGGATACCCGGGCAAGGCCCAGGGATAGCATGCGGTCCTGAAATGCGAGGGCGTCGTTGGCGGTGGTCGCTGCGGCCATGGTGGAATCCCGTTGAAAAGCCTTTGGCCTAGGCTCTACAGGCACGACGGGGGCGGGGGCAAGCGCGTCATCGCTGACGCGGCAAAGCGGCACGGTGCCGGGCTTGTGCCCGAAGGCGGCGTCGGACCGGGCGCCGGTGCATCCGGCCCGCCTGTCACCGCCACCAAAGCCCCTCGGCCTTGATCCGGGCACGGATCGGCTGCTCGCGCAGTGGCAGGCGGTCGCGGTCGAACAGGGCGCGTACCTGCCGCCCCTTGCCCTGATAGATCAGGCGTTTCGCGGGCTCGTGCGCTTTCATCACCTTCTTGACCGGATTCGGCGCGACCGCCGCTTCCAGGACCGCGACGGCCCGGTCGCTTTCGCGGGCGTAAAGCAGCGGAAGCGCCCGGTAGTGGCACGACACCTCGCCATCCAGCCCCGCAAGTTCCGGCCCCGGGCGCCGGCCGCCCAGGTCGTGTATGGCCAGCGGCAGCGCGATCTGGTCAAGCCAGGGTGTCAGCGCCTGTGCCGCAAGTTCCTCGGGCGGGTCGCGCTCGATCTCTTGCGCGAATGCCAGAAGGCGCTCCCCGAACCGGCGCGGGCAGGGGCCGAAGAACCAGCCGGCGTTGAAATAGAGATACCGCTCCCAGTGCCCGGCCGGATGGGACAGGTCGAGCGAGGTCGTGAAATCCAGCCCGAATCGGTCGTAGAGCGATTTCCAGATCGCCTCGTACCCGGGGCCGTAGGGCGGGGGCTCGGGCC
>WBZM01002514.1_pt1 | contig 15421 bp, 17 predicted proteins | sample 5204271 | NCBI WGS metagenome assembly WBZM01 (sample SAMN12344346, study PRJNA552823) | activated sludge metagenome | biome: Activated sludge suspended growth; feature: Nitrification reactor; material: Wastewater; isolation source: activated sludge from nitrification reactor of wastewater...
CGATGGGGCGCACGGTGCGGGTGTCGCGGCCGTCGATGCGCGGCTCGCCGGCGAGGATCTGACCGCGCACGATGCGCGCCTCGATGTCGAACAGCAGCGCCTCGACCTTGACCTTGTCGAACTCGGCTCCCTCTTCCACCAGCGTGCCGATCACCGAGGCATAGGCCTCGCGGCAGGCCTGCGTGCGGGCCTGCTTGGAACGGATCTGGTAGGCGGCGACCAGCTTCGCTTCGGCCAGCGCATTGACCTTGGCGATGAAGGCCTCGTCCTTGGCCGGAGCCTTCCAGTCCCAGGCCGGCTTGCCGGCGTCGCGCACCAGCTCGTGGATCGCGTTGATCGCGATGTTGCCCTGCTCGTGGCCGAACACCACGCCGCCGAGCATGATTTCCTCGGACAGCTGCTGGGCCTCGCTCTCGACCATCAGCACGGCGGCTTCGGTGCCGGCCACGACGAGGTCCATCTTCGAGTCGAGCAGCTGGGTCTTGCCCGGGTTCAGCACGTACTGGCCGTCGATGTAGCCGACGCGCGCGGCGCCGATCGGGCCGTTGAAGGGGATGCCGGAGATCGCCAGCGCGGCGCTCGCGCCGATCATCGACGGGATGTCGGCCGAGACCTCGGGGTTCAGCGACAGCACGTGGATGATGACCTGCACTTCATTGAAGAAGCCTTCCGGGAACAGCGGGCGCAGCGGGCGGTCGATCAGGCGCGAGGTCAGCGTCTCGAGCTCGCTCGGGCGGCCTTCACGCTTGAAGAAGCTGCCGGGGATCTTGCCGGCAGCGTAGGTCTTCTCGACGTAGTCGACGGTCAGCGGGAAGAAGTCCTGGCCCGGCTTGGCCTCGGTCTTGGCCACGACGGTGGCGAGGATCACGGTGTCCTCGACGTTGACGAGCACGGCGCCGCTGGACTGGCGGGCGATCTCGCCGGTCTCCAGCGTGACGGTGTGCTGGCCCCACTGGAAGGTCTTGGTGACTTTGTTGAACATGCTCATTGGGTTCTCCAATTCTTGGTGTTCGGCGACGGTCGGGGTGTCGCCCTTGTCCCCGGAGCTTCGGCAACCTGGCGCGATGCCATTCCAGCGGCGTTCACCGGCGAAACGTCCCTGGAATGACACATCGTCATCGTTGGCTGCCCGACTCCAAACGCAAAGAGCCTGTGCTGGCAGGTCCAGACAGGCTCTTCGAACTCATCGTGTGCTTACTTGCGCAGGCCCAGCTTGGCGATCAGCGCGGTGTAGCGATCGGCGTCGCGATCCTTCAGGTAGGCCAGCAGGCTCTTGCGCTGGTTGACCAGCTTGAGCAGGCCGCGGCGGCCGTGGTGATCCTTCAGGTGGGTCTTGAAGTGCGGGGTCAGCTCGTTGATGCGCGCGGTCAGCAGCGCGATCTGCACTTCGGGGGAGCCGGTGTCGTTGGCGCCGCGGGCGTTGGCCTTGACGATCTCGGCCTTGTTGATGGCGGTCATGTCGAGTTTCCTCTGTGGGGAAACCGAGCGCGCCCCCGTCTTGGGGCTCCGCCGCGGTTTCCGGTTTCACTTGCGGACACCGGTGAAACCGACCGGTGCCGTGCCTGTTCGCGCACCTTGACGGAACGCAAAACCGCAGGATTATAGCCCGAGAGCTCGGGCCAGCCGGCCGACCCCATCGGTCAGGCGTGCCGGGTCGCGCGAGGCGAAGCACCAGCGCAGCCAGCCCTCAGCTTCCGGCCCGAAGGCCGCGCCCGGCGCCAGCCCGAGGCCCGCCTCGGCGACGAGACGCTTGGCGAAGGCCAGCGAGTCGTCCTGCCCTTCGACGCGGAAGAAGGCGTACATGCCGCCGTCCGGCACGGCGACGGACACGCCCGGCAGGGCCGCCAGCGCCGGGAGCAGCGTGTCGCGGCAGGCCTTCAGGCGCGCCACCAGTCCCGGCACGAAGTCGTCGGCCCGGGCCAGGCCGGCCAGACCGCCGCGCTGCACGAACACCGGCGCGCACGAGGTGTTGAACTCAATCAGCTTGCCCAGGGACTCGACCAGCGCCGCCGGCGCGACCATCCAGCCGAGCCGCCAACCGGTCATCAGGAAGCTCTTCGAGAAGCTGTGCACCACGACCAGGCGGTCGTCGGGCGTGGCCAGGTCGAGGAAGCTCGGCGCGCAGCGGGCACCCTCGCGGTAGTAGAGTCGCTCGTACACCTCGTCGGCCACGATCCAGGTGCCGGTGCGGCGGCAGTGCTCGAGCAGCGCCTGCTGCTCGGCGCGCTCCAGCGTCCAGCCGGTGGGATTGTTCGGCGCGTTCACCAGCAGCACGCGCGTGCGCGGCGTCACCGCGGCGAGCAGCGCGTCGAGGTCGAGCCGCCACGCCCCCTGCTCCGCCTTCAGCGGCACACGCGTGACCTGCGCGCCGAGGATCTGCGGCTGCGCGGTGAGGTTGGGCCACACCGGCACCACGGCCACCACCTCGTCGCCGGCACCGGCCAGTGCCTGCATGGCCAGCATCAGCGCGTTGACGCCCGAGGAGGTCACCGCGATGCGTTCCGGCCCGACCGCGCCATGCAGGCCGGTGGTGTAGCTTGCCAGGGCCTCACGCAACTCGGGCAGCCCGAGGTTGTGCGAGTAGAAGGTCTCGCCGGCCGACAGCGACGCTGCGGCGGCATCGCGCACGAAGGCCGGCGTGACTTCGTCGCTCTCGCCGAACCAGAAGGCGAGCACGTCGCTGCGGCCGAGGCCGGCGTTGGCCACCTCGCGGATCTTCGAGCCGGGCAGTTCGGCAATCACGGGGCGAATGGTCGTCACGGGCGCTCCAGGGTGCAGCGATGGGGTTGTTCGGTGTCGCGGGCGGCGAACGCCCGCAGGGTGCGGAAGCCGTAGCCCGAGCCCTCATTGTCGACGCGCACGCCGGGTGCGCCGACCCGGTCCATCACGCTGACCACGAGCGGCTGGATGAACTGGTGGTCGTCCGCGCGCATCCAGCCCGTGTGCAGGCCGCCGAGCGTACGTCCGTCGTAGCGCAGGCCTTCGAGCGCGCGCGCCACGGCGGTGGCATCGGCGCTGCCGGCGCGTTCGATCGCCGCGGCCAGCATCTCCACCATCGCCTGCATGCGGGCATGCTGGTAGTCCTCCTCGGGCTTGGGGAAGCGCGCGCGGAAGGCGGCGTGGAACTCGCGCGCGGCCGGCGTGTCGACGTTGGGGTGCCACTCGGCCACCGCGAGCACGCGGCCGACGCCCGCTTCGCCGATCGCCGCCGGCGCGCCGAGCGCGTTCCCGTAGAAGCTGTAGATGCGGGCTTCCACGCCGACCTCGCGCAACGCCTTGACGAGCAGGGTCAGGTCATTGCCCCAGTTGCCCGTCAGCACCGCCTGAGCGCCGCTGGCCTTCACCTTCATCGCGTAAGGAAGGAAGTCCTTCACGCGGCCGATCGGATGCAGTTCGTCGCCGACGATCTCGATGTCGGGCCGCGCCGCGGCGATGCGCTCACGCGCCTCGCGGCGCACGTGCTGGCCGAAGCTGTAGTCCTGCCCGATCAGATAGACCTTCTTCACGGCGGCATCGGCGCGCAGCACCTCCAGCAGCGCCGCCAGCCGCATGTCGGCATGCGCGTCGAAGCGGAAGTGCCAGAAGCTGCACTTCTCGTTGGTCAGTGCCGGGTCCACGGCCGAGTAGTTCAAGAGCAGCGCGCGCGACTGCGGCGAGCGGGCGTTGTGCTTCTCGAGCGCGTCGACGAGCACGGCGGCCACCGCCGAGCTGTTGCCCTGCGCGACGAAGGCCACGCGCCGGTCGAGCGCCGCACGCAGCATCGCCAGCGACTCCTCGCTGCTGCCCTTGCCGTCGTAGCGCTGCAGTTCCAGCGGCCGCGCGCCGCCGGGCAGCTTCACGCCGCCCCGGCGATTGACGCGCTCGACCGCGAACAGCAGGTTGCGGTACACCGCCTCGCCGGCGTTGGCGAAGGGCCCGGAGAGGCCCTCGATCAACGCGATCGGAAGGGGCTCGGGAGCCGGCACGCAAGGCGCCGCGGCGCCCAGCAGTGCCGCGGCCAGAAGGAGTGATCGGATCATCGAATGCGCGAGGCGCGGCCGGGCCGCGAAGGGCGCGGATTCTAGGCTGCGGCCCTCACCACCTCGGCCAGCGGCCAGCGCGGCCGCACGCCGAAGCCGTAGTCGTGCGTCGCCGCCTGCGCGCCCGAGCGAAGGCGCATCGCCGCAGCCAGCGCGATCATCGCGCCGTTGTCGGTGCACAGCGCCAGCTCGGGGTAGTGCACGCGCACGCGGCGCTTCGCGCAGGCCTCGTTCAACTGCTGTCGCAGCGCCGCGTTCGCGCCCACGCCGCCGGCCACGACCAGCCGATCGAGGCCGGTCTGCTTGAGTGCCGCGACGGACTTCTTCACCAGCACGTCGACGATGGCCTGCTGCGTCGAGGCTGCGAGGTGCGCGAGGTCCTGCTGGCACACGTTCGTGCCCAGCTTGGACAAGCGCGTGCGCACGGCGGTCTTGAGCCCGGCGAAGGAGAAGTCGAGGTCGCCGCTGTGCAGCAACGGACGCGGCAGCTCGAAGGTGGCGGGATCGCCGAACTCCGCCAGCCGCGCCAGCGCCGGCCCGCCCGGGTAGCCCAGGCCCATCAGCTTGGCCGACTTGTCGAAGGCCTCGCCGGCCGCGTCGTCGATGGTTTCGCCGAGCAGTTCGTACTGGGCGACGCCATCGACGCGCATCAATTGCGTGTGACCGCCCGACACCAGCAGCGCCACGAACGGGAACGACGGCGGATCGGCCGAAAGGAAGGGCGACAGCAGGTGCCCTTCCAGGTGGTGCACCGGCAGCACCGGCTTGCCGAGCGACGCCGCGAGCGCGCAGGCAACCCCTGCGCCCACCAGCAGCGCGCCGGCCAGGCCAGGCCCCTGCGTGTACGCGACGACGTCGACCTCGTCGAGCGTGCGGCCCGCGGCGGCCGTCACCTGCCGCACCAGCGGCAGCACACGCCGGATGTGGTCGCGCGATGCCAGCTCGGGCACCACGCCGCCGTAGGCCTGGTGCATGTCGATCTGCGTGTGCAGCGCATGCGCCAGCAGGGCCGGGGTGCCCTCGCCGTGCGACGACACCAGCGCCACGCCGGTTTCGTCGCAGGACGATTCGATACCGAGGACATTCATGCGCCGAGTCTACGGCGCGAGCGGGTGGCCCTCAGACCAGTGCGGCGGCCCGCATGCGGCGCTTGGCCGCGCACACGGTGGTCTGCCAGGGCAACTGGTAGACCGCGCTGTTCAGGCACAGCATGCGCACGGCCTCGTCGACCGCGACGCCCTCCTCGTCGACGAAGCAGGCGTTCGAGACGATGGACATCGGGTCCGCGATGGCCACCACGTCGGGCATCACCTCGCGCCAGTCCCACGCGATGCCGAGCATCGAATCGTCGGTCTCGAAGCCCCACAGCAACTGGCCGTAACGCAGCGGCTTCTCGCCATCGTCCACGTGCACCGACATGCCGAGGTGTCGCAAGCGGCGCACCGCTTGCTGCCAATCATCCAGAGGCGTCGAAACCGTGGGCCAGGTCACGATTTTCCAAGCAGGTATCGTCATAATGCTCTCTGCGTCCGTTGGAACGAATGCAGTGTCGGCCCCGAGGTTCCAACGCTCAAGCTGTCAACCCTGGTAGCAAGCGCGCCCGGTGATGAGACTTCAACGGTTTCTCGATGTCAGCCAATCGTGCGATGTGGAAACGTTCACGCGTCGCCTGATCGGCTTCGCCCATGAGCTGGACTTCGGGATCGCCACCGCGGTGCTGGTGACGGCGGCGCCAGGCACCGATCCGATCGTCGTGAGCGTCGGGAACACGCCCGATGCCTTCAGGGAAGCCTCGCACAACCCTGGCGACGTGAAGCGCGACCCGGTGATACGGCGATTGAAGGCGCTGAGCGTGCCCTTCATCTACGACCAGGATCTCTATGTCGACGAGGGCGCGGGCGACCTGTGGGAGCAGCAGGCCGCGCACGGCTACCGCACCGGCATCGCGGTGGCACTGCACCTGCCGGGGCATCGGCACTTCCTGCTCGGCGTGAACCGCGAGGCCGAGCTCCCGCACGAGGACGAGAAGCTCACGCGCATGCTCGCCGATCTGCAGTTCCTCGCGGTGCATGCACAGGACGCGGCGCAGCGCCTGCTGGTTCCGGCCGACATCGACGGCGACGCGCCGCACCTCACGCCGCGCGAGATCGACATCCTGAGGCTCACGCGCGACGGCAAGTCCGCCTGGGTCGCAGGCCAGATCCTCGCCATCAGCGAACACACGGTGAACTTCCACCTGCGCAACATCCAGCGAAAGCTGAACACCACCTCGAAGCACCAGGCGGTGCTGGTGGCGATGCGCCACGGGCTGATCTGAGATCAGCAGCCGATCCGAAAGACCATCCCTACAAGCGTTTGTAGCTAGCCGGTCACGGCGCAGCTCTTGAGAATGGACCCCGAACCGCGTCGTGCGGCGCTTCTATCGGGAGACCACCATGAACTGCGCAATCATCTCTGACGTCGTCTGCATTCCTCGCGTCGGCTGGTAAGCATCGGCGGCCGCTGCGAGCTTCCGCAAGCAAGCCCGCTCGCAGCGGCCCACCGAACGGGGCCTCGACCACCCCAGACCGGATTCATGAACGGGCGCCACCGAGTGGCGCCCGTCGTCGTTTCAGGGTTTCGTTTCAGGGCACAGCATCCCGTTACCAAGAGACTGTCGGGGAAACGTCGAAAGCGGTCGTGACCGGCTTCCACGCACCCACGCAGCGGACTACGCTCCACATCCTCGCGGCGACGATGCATCGCTGCACCCTCACCGTCGTTGGCCCCCATGAAAGAGCACCGCCTCGCCGCCTGGCCCGATCTCGGCCCCCAGCATCGCCGCACCGCCTACCGGCGGCTTCTCAGCGACATGTCGCAGCGCTTCCTCGGCCTTCGTGAACTGTGCGAACGCAGCGGCCTGCCGCGTCATGAAGTGCGCTCCTTTCTCGAACTGCTCGCCGAGCGCGGTTTGCTGATCACTCGTGACGCGCCGCGCCCCGGCCGGCTGCTGACGCTGCGCCCGCTGCGCGACTGGCTGCGACGCACCCTGGTGCTGAGCCCGCGTCGCACCGGGCGCGCCTGACCCCTTCCGCTTGGCTTGAATGTTGCACGGTCAGGGCATGCGCCCTGCCCGCCCCCTTCGCATCGTCGTCGTCGCGCCCGAGATCCCGGCGCCCGATCTTGCGGACGCCCAGACCGACGGCGAGATCGAGCGTTCGCGCAGCCTGCGCATCGGTCTGCTCGAGAACGGCTACAACGTGGTGGCCACGCTGCCGGCCGATCCGTTCCTGCCCGAGCGTCTGTCGCAGATCGATCCCGACATGGTCATCGTCGACGCCGAGAGCCAGGCGCGCGACACCCTCGAGCACGTCGTGATGGCCACGCGTGACGAGCGCCGGCCGATCGTGCTGTTCACCAACGATTCCGACACCAGCCAGGTGGGCGCGGCGATCGCCGCCGGCGTCACCGCCTACGTGGTGGCCGGCCTCGCGCCGGAACGCGTGAAGCCGGTGCTCGACGTCGCGATGGCGCGCTTCCAGCACGAGGAGGCGCTGCGCCGCGAGCTGGCCGAGGCCCGCACCCAGCTCAGCGAGCGCAAGACCATCGACCGGGCGAAGGGCATCCTGATGGCGCGCCACACGCTCACCGAAGACCAGGCCTACGCGCGACTGCGCAAGACGGCGATGGACCGGGGCATGAAGCTCGCCGAAGTGGCGCAGCGCATCGTCGACGTGGCCGACCTGCTCTGACCGGCCGGCGCGCACAGCGCGGGTGCATCGCAGCGAGCACGCGGCCTTCCATGGTGCACGGCAGCATCTGCAAGGCCTGTTTCGCCTGGCACGACGCTTGCGATGCCTGAGCGACGGGCCACAGTCGGCTCGTCACCATCACCGGGGCGCATCAAGGTCGATGCGTCGCGGTGGGACGACGACGTCCGCACGAATGCTGCCCGAGGGCAGTGGCCGTGTGGACGTTTTTTTTCGACTGCCCACAGCCGCCACACCATGACCGACTCGACGAACCGGAAGATGCTCATGAGCCGCAGAACCCTCATCAAGGCCGCCGCTGCCGGCAGCGCCACGGGCCTGGTGCCCGGCCTGCAAAGCGCCGTCTACGCCCAGGGCTCCGACAAGCCGGAGAAGGAGGAGGTGCGCATCGGCTTCATCCCGCTGACCGACTGCGCCTCGGTGGTGATGGCCTCGGTGCTGGGCTTCGACAAGAAGTACGGCGTGAAGATCGTGCCGACCAAGGAAGCCTCCTGGGCCGGCGTGCGCGACAAGCTCGTCAACGGCGAGCTCGACATGGCGCATGTGCTCTACGGCCTGATCTACGGCGTGCACCTCGGCGTCGGCGGCCCGAAGAAGGACATGGCCGTGCTGATGACGCTGAACAACAACGGCCAGGCGATCACGCTGTCGAAGAAGCTGGCCGACAAGGGCGCGGTCGACGCCGCGAGCCTCGCCAAGCTGATGGCCGCCGACAAGCGCGAGTACACCTTCGCGCAGACCTTCCCCACCGGCACGCACGCGATGTGGCTGTACTACTGGCTGGCCAGCGTGGGCGTGAACCCGATGAAGGACGCCAAGGTCATCACCGTGCCGCCGCCGCAGATGGTGGCCAACATGCGCGTGGGCAACATGGACGGCTTCTGCGTCGGCGAGCCCTGGGGTCATCGCGCCATCATGGACGGCATCGGCATCACCGCGGTGACGACGCAGGACATCTGGAAGGACCACCCCGAGAAGACGCTGGGCACGACGGCCGAGTTCGTCAAGAAGTACCCCAACACCACGCGCGCCGTGATGATGGCCGTGCTCGAGGCGAGCCGCTGGATCGATGCCGGCCTGCAGAACAAGAACAAGATGGCCGAGACCGTGGCCGACAAGGCCTACGTCAACACCAGCGTCGACGTCATCAACCAGCGCATCCTCGGCCGATACCAGAACGGCCTGGGCAAGACCTGGGACGATCCGAACCACATGAAGTTCTTCGCCGACGGTGCGGTGAACTTCCCCTACCTCTCCGACGGCATGTGGTTCCTCACGCAGCACAAGCGCTGGGGCCTGCTGAAGGAGCACCCCGACTACCTCGCGGTGGCCAGGCAGGTGAACCAGGTCGACCTCTACAAGCAGGTGGCCAGCGCGATGAAGATCAGCGTGCCGGCCAGCCCGATGCGCAGCAGCAAGCTGATCGACGGCGTGGTGTGGGACGGCAAGGATCCCGCGAAGTACGCCGACGGCTTCAAGGTCAAGGCTTGAGCGCCACCCACGAGGAGCACACCATGGTCAGCGCCGTCTTCCACACGCCCCTGCAGGCCCGCGACGAGCACCCGGCCGGCCGCTCCGCACCAGTCTCCTCGCCGAGCGCGGAGGCCCCCGCCGTGCCCACTCCTGTTCCGGCCGGCCGCATCCGGCCCCCAAAGCCCGTGCGCGCCCCATTCGACGGACGAGCCGTGTTCATGGCCGTGGTCCCGCCGCTGGCCGGCCTCGGCCTGCTGATCGGCATCTGGGCCCTGCTCACGATGAAGGGCGGCAGTTTTCCGACGCCGCTGGAGACTTTCGTCGAAGCCGCGAAGCTCTTCTCCGACCCCTTCTACCGCAACGGGCCGAACGACCAGGGCATCGGCTGGAACATCCTCTTCTCGCTCGAGCGCGTCGCCATCGGCTTCGGCATGGCGGCGCTGGTGGGCATCCCGCTGGGCTTCATGATCGGACGCTTCGCGGTGCTGAACCGCATGGTCTCACCGCTGATCAGCCTGCTGCGCCCGGTGTCGCCACTGGCCTGGCTGCCGATCGGCCTGCTGGTCTTCAAGGCGGCCAACCCGGCCGCGATCTGGACCATCTTCATCTGCTCGATCTGGCCGATGATCATCAACACCGCCGTGGGCGTGCAGCGCGTGCCGCAGGACTACCTGAACGTGGCCCGCGTGCTGAACCTCAGCGAGTGGAAGGTGATCACGAAGATCCTCTTCCCCTCGGTGCTGCCCTACATGCTGACCGGCGTGAGGTTGTCGGTCGGCACGGCCTGGCTGGTGATCGTGGCCGCCGAGATGCTGACCGGCGGCGTGGGGATCGGCTTCTGGGTCTGGGACGAGTGGAACAACCTCAACGTCAAGCACATCCTGATCGCGATCGTCGTGATCGGCGTGGTCGGCCTGCTGCTCGAGACGCTGCTGGTGAGCATCGCCAAACGCTTCAGCTACGACGAGCACTGAACCGGAGCCCCGACCATGACCCTGAAGAATCGCTTCATCCAGGTCCAGAACGCCGAGATGGTGTTCAGCACCAAGAAGGGCCGCTTCCACGCGCTGCGCGAGATCGACCTCGACGTGGCGCAGGGCGAGTTCGTCACGCTGATCGGCCATTCAGGCTGCGGCAAGTCGACGCTGCTCAACCTGATCGCCGGATTGATCCGCCCGACCAGCGGGGTGCTGCTGTGCGACAACCGCGAGATCGCCGCGCCCGGCCCGGAGCGGGCGGTGGTGTTCCAGAACCACTCGCTGCTGCCCTGGCTGACCTGCTTCGAGAACGTGCAGCTCGCCGTGGAGCGGGTCTTCGGCGAGCGCGAATCGCGCACCGAACTGAAGCAGCGCACCCAGGCGGCGCTCGAGCTGGTCGGCATGGCCCATGCGGCGACCAAGCGCCCGCACGAGATCTCCGGCGGGATGAAGCAGCGCGTGGGCATCGCCCGGGCGCTGGCGATGGAGCCGAAGGTGCTGCTGATGGACGAGCCGTTCGGCGCGCTCGACGCCCTCACCCGCGCCAAGCTGCAGGACGAGCTGCTGAAGATCGTCGCCCGCACGCACAGCACCGTGGTGATGGTCACGCACGATGTCGACGAGGCGGTGCTGCTCTCCGACCGCATCGTGATGATGACCAACGGCCCGGCCGCCACGATCGGCGAGATCCTGAGCGTCGATCTGCCGCGGCCGCGAGATCGGGTCGAACTGGCCGAGGACAGCCGCTACGTGCACTACCGCAAGGAGGTGCTGGACTTCCTCTACACCCGCCACGGCCACGTGGAGGCGGCCGCCTGAGGCAGCGCCCGGCACTTGGGCACGCTGCTTGCTTGAGACTACACGACGGCTGGCAGAGCGGCCGTCGCTGTCTCCTCAGCAGGGCTCGTCCCTTTCGAACCGCCCCCGCGCCGACCCGGCCCGGGGGCTTTTTTTCAGCCGTGCTTTTGGCTCCGGCATCACGTCGCTGCGCGACATGAGCCTCGCCGAAAGCACTGTCAGTGTTTTTGGCTCCGGCATCACGTCGCTGCGCGACATGAGCCTCGCCGAATGCACTTTCAGTGCTTTTGGCTCCGGCATCACGTCGCTGCGCGACATGAGCCTCGCCGAAAGCACTGTCAGTGCTTTTCCTTCGCGTGGTTGATCGAGTACTTGGGGATCTCGATCGTCACGTCCTGGTTGGACAGGATGGCCTGGCACGACAGGCGCGAGGTGGGCTCCAGGCCCCAGGCGCGGTCGAGCAGGTCTTCTTCGCTCTCGTCCATCTCGCCGAGCGAGCGGAAGCCCTCGCGCACCACCACGTGGCAGGTGGTGCAGGCGCAGCTCAGCTCGCAGGCGTGCTCGATCTCGATGTGGTTGTCGAGCATGGCCTCGCACAGCGAGGTGCCCGAGGGCGCGCTGATCTCGGCGCCGTCCGGGCAGTACTCGGGGTGCGGGAGGATGCGGATCACGGGCATGGTCAGAGTTCCTCGACGCGCCGGCCCGAGAGGGCCTGGCGGATGCCCCGGTTCATGCGCTCGGCGGCGAAGGCTTCGGTGGAAAGGGCCAGGGCCTCGACGGCTGCGTCGATGCGGTGGTGGTCGGTGCCCTCGCGGGCGTTCTCCACGGCGGCCAGCTGCGCATCGATGGCTTCGCGCTGCGCGGCATCGAGCAGGTCACCGTCGGCGACGAGCGCCGCGCGCGTGGCCAGCAGCAGCCGCTCGGCCTCGACACGCGATTCGCGCAGGCTGCGCTCGCGCATGTCCTGCTCGGCCGTGGCGAAACCCTCGCTGAGCATGCGGGCGATGTCGTCGTCGGCCAGGCCGTAGCTCGGCTTGACGGTGATGGCCGCCTGCACGCCAGAGGTCTCCTCGCGTGCGGCGACGCTGAGCAGCCCATCGGCGTCGACCTGGAAGGTCACGCGGATGCGCGCGGCGCCTGCCACCATCGGCGGGATGCCGCGCAGCTCGAAGCGCGCCAGCGAGCGGCAGTCGCTCACCAGCTCGCGCTCGCCCTGCACCACGTGCAGCGCCATCGCGGTCTGGCCGTCCTTGAAGGTGGTGAAGTCCTGCGCGCGCGCGGTCGGGATGGTGCTGTTGCGCGGGATGATGCGCTCGACCAGGCCGCCCATGGTCTCGAGACCGAGCGAGAGCGGGATCACGTCGAGCAGCAGCAGTTCGTCGGCGCCGGCGTTGCCGGCGAGCGCATTGGCCTGGATCGCCGCACCGAGCGCGACGACCTCGTCGGGATTGAGGTTGGTCAGCGGGGTCTTGCCGAACAGCTCGCCCACCGCCTGCTGCACGCGCGGCATGCGCGTCGAGCCGCCCACCATCACCACGCCCTGCACATCGTCCTTCGCCACCTTGGCGTCGCGCAGGACCTTGCGCACAGCGGCCAGGGTGCGAGCCACAAGCGGCTCGGTGAGCGCCATGAACTCGTCGCGCGTGACGCGCAGCTCGAGTTCGCCGGCGGCCAGCGGGCAGGCCAGCGTGGCGTGGTCGGCCGCCGAGAGCTTCTCCTTGGTGGCGCGTGCCGCGGCGAGCACGGCGCGCTTGTCCTCGGCGGTCTCGGCGCACAGGCCGGCACGCTGCAGCGCGTGGGCAGCCAGCAGTGCGTCGAAGTCGTCACCGCCGAGCGCCGAATCGCCGCCGGTAGCCACCACCTCGAACACGCCGGCCGAGAGGCGCAGCAGCGAGATGTCGAAAGTGCCGCCCCCGAGGTCGTACACGGCGTAGAGCCCCTCCGAGCCGTGCTCCAGCCCGTAGGCGATGGCCGCGGCGGTCGGCTCGCTGATGAGGCGCAGCACGTTCAGGCCGGCCAGTTGCGCGGCGTCCTTGGTGGCCTGGCGCTGCGCGTCGTCGAAATAGGCCGGCACGGTGATCACCGCGCCGAACAGCTCGTCGTCGAAGCTGTCCTCGGCCCGCTGGCGCAGCGTGGCCAGGATCTCGGCCGACACCTCGACCGGCGATTTCTCGCCGTCGACGGTGCGCAGCTTCAGCATGCCGGGGGCATCGACGAAGTCGTAGGGCAGCTTCTCGCGGCCCTCGATGTCGGCCAGCCCGCGGCCCATGAAGCGCTTGACGGAGACGATGGTGTTGCGTGGGTCGAGCGCGGCATCGGCCAGCGCGGCCGCGCCGATGCGCCGCCCGCCGTGGGGCAGGTAGTGCACCGCCGAGGGCAGGATCACCTTGCCCTGCTCATCGGGCAGGCACTCGGCCACGCCATGACGCACCGCGGCCACCAGCGAGTGCGTGGTGCCGAGGTCGATGCCGACCGCGATGCGGCGCTGGTGCGGGTCGGGCGAGCCGCCGGGCTCGGAGATCTGGAGCAGGGCCATGCCGCTATTGTCCCAGCGCCTCGAGGCGCCGATCGACGTCGGCCGCAAAGCGCTCGACGAACATGAGGGCTCTGACCTGCCCCGCGGCCGCGGACAGGTCGCCGCGCTCGTCGATCACGCCGCGCAGCGCCTCGAGCGCGTCGGCCCGGTGTGCGTCGACCTGCTCGGCCAGCGCCTCGACCTGCTCGAGCGTGCGGGCCTCGTCGAGCGCCTCGCGCCACTCCATCTGCTGCATCAGGAAGGCCGGCGGCATCGCGGTGTTGTTCTCGGCGTCGACCCGCTCGCCGGCGAGTTCGCACAGGTAGGCCGCGCGCTGGAGCGGATCCTTCAGGCGCTGGTAGGCCTCGTTGACGCGCACCGCCCATTGCATCGCGACGCGCTGCGCCGCAGCGCCTTCCGAAGCGAAACGGTCCGGGTGCACCTCGGCCTGCAGGCTGCGCCAGCGCGCGTCCAGCTCGCTGCGCTCCTGGGCGAAGCGTCGCGGGAGGCCGAACAGCGCGAAGTCGTCGTCGTCGAGTTTCATGGAAGAAAAAGGCGCGGCATGCGGCCGCGCCTGCTCGTGGGCGGGAGCGTCCTCAGACGCGGAACGACTCGCCGCAACCGCAGCGGTCCTTCTCGCGCGGATTGTGGAACTTGAAGCCCTCGTTCAGGCCCTCGCGCACGAAGTCGAGCTCGGTGCCGTCGATGTAGGGCAGGCTCTTCGGGTCGACCAGCACCTTCACGCCGAAGCCCTCGAAGACGATGTCTTCCGGCGCCAGTTCGTCGGCGTATTCGAGCTTGTAGGCGAGGCCCGAGCAGCCGGTGGTCTTGACGCCCAGCCGCACGCCGACGCCCTTGCCACGTTTGGCCAGGTAGCGGGTGACGTGCCGGGCGGCGCGTTCGGTCAGCGTGACGGCCATGGCTCGATCACTGGCCCTGGCCCGATTTGGCCTTGTAGTCGCTCACCGCCGCCTTGATCGCGTCTTCCGCGAGGATCGAGCAGTGGATCTTCACCGGCGGCAGCGCCAGTTCCTCGGCGATCTGCGTGTTCTTGATCAGCAGCGCCTCGTCGAGCGACTTGCCCTTGACCCACTCGGTGACCAGCGAGCTCGACGCGATCGCCGAGCCGCAGCCGTAGGTCTTGAACTTCGCGTCCTCGATCAGGCCGGTGGCCGGGTTCACCTTGATCTGCAGCTTCATCACGTCGCCGCAGGCCGGCGCGCCGACCATGCCGGTGCCCACCGTCTCGTCGCCCTTCTCGAACGACCCGACGTTGCGCGGATTCTCGTAGTGGTCGACGACCTTCTCGCTGTATGCCATGTCGGTACTCCAACAACCCTGTTTTCGTGCTCAGTGGGCCGTCCACTGGATCGTGCTGAGGTCGACGCCGTCGCGGTACATCTCCCACAACGGCGAGAGCTCGCGCAGTTTGGCCACGCGGTCTTTCAGCGTGCTGACCACGTAGTCGATCTCGTCTTCGGTGGTGAAGCGGCCGATCGTCATGCGCAGGCTCGAGTGCGCCAGCTCGTCCGAGCGGCCGAGCGCGCGCAGCACGTAGCTCGGCTCCAGGCTCGCCGAAGTGCAGGCCGAACCCGACGACACCGCGATGCCCTTGATGCCCATGATCAGCGACTCGCCCTCGACGAAGTTGAAGCTCATGTTCACGTTGTGCGGCACGCGCTTCTCGGGGTGGCCGTTCAGGAACGTCTGCTCGATGTCCGACAGGCCACGCAGCAGTCGCTGCTGCAGCGCGCGGATGCGCTCGTTCTCGGTGCCCATCTCCTCGCGGGCGATCCGGAAGGCCTCGCCCATGCCGACGATCTGGTGCGTCGGCAGCGTGCCCGAGCGCATGCCGCGCTCGTGGCCGCCGCCGTGCATCTGCGCCTCGAT
>WBZM01002515.1_pt1 | contig 15414 bp, 7 predicted proteins | sample 5204271 | NCBI WGS metagenome assembly WBZM01 (sample SAMN12344346, study PRJNA552823) | activated sludge metagenome | biome: Activated sludge suspended growth; feature: Nitrification reactor; material: Wastewater; isolation source: activated sludge from nitrification reactor of wastewater treatment...
TCGGCTGTCAGGATCAGGACCGACTGTACACCAGCCATGGGCTGCCAAGGGTCGACGACGTTGACCACCACCCGCCCGCCGAGGTCCGCGCGCCCGTCGATGCTGAGCCGATCGGATAGCCCGGCGGTGCCGGACCCGCCGGGGTTGAGATCGACGGCGAGCACACCGCCATCGACCTGTGTCAGGTTGCCTGTCAGTCGGGTGTTGCCGATCTGGCCCTGGCCACCCACCGCAAGGGTGCCCTGGTTGGTCAGGTGGGAGACATCGAGCAGCGGGCCAGCATTGACGACACCGCCGGGTTTGTTCAGCAAGTCGATGCTGGACGGCACGCCAAACACGGCGCCGTTGACGCCGCCGTCCGTCTGGAGTTGGTCGCTGTCGATGCCTGTGATCGCGCTACTGTCGGTGCCGCTCATGGAGCCGGTGATGGTGCCATCGTTCTGGACGGAAAAGGTGAAGGGGCTGGACACGCGAACCGCGTAGCTCGCGGCATTCCCACTCGTAATGGTCCCATGGTTCTGGAGACTGGACCCGGCGCCGGCGCCAAACACCCCGACGGTCTCGGCACCTTGCGCCCCGGTCGAAACGGTCGCATCGGCGGCGATCCCGATGGTCACCGCCCCGGTGGCCTGGTTCTGGTAGCTGGAGCTGGCGACCAGGATGCCGCGGCCGCCGCTCCCGGTGGCGGAGATGTCGGCATTGGCCTCGACCTTGACCGTGCCGCTGGAGTTGCCCACGACGGCACCGCCGGCGCTTTGGGCCACCACGCCCACGGAGCCGGTGCCGCTCACGGAGATCGGTGCGTCGACCTCGACGTAGACGTCGCCGCCGCTGCCGTTCGCCCCGCCGCTGCCGGCAAAGACCGTGGTCGACAGCGCCGAGGAGTAGGACAGGGCGGCGATGCCGCCGGAACCGCCGATGGACTGGGCGATGATGCCGTCCGCCGCCTGGCCGGTGGTCGTGATGGCGCCGCTGGAGGTGACGTTGACGGCCCCGCCGTCGCCGCCGTTGCCGGCGTCTTCCTGGATGCCGAGGCCGGTGCCGATGTTGAGCTGGGTCCAGGAGTCCGAGAAGCCGAGGCCCACGTCCCCCGCCGACCCGCCGCCCCCGCCGACGGACTGGGCGAAGATGCCGGTGCCACTCAGGCCGCCGGTGGTGATGATGCCCCCATTGGTTACCCACACCGCGCCGCCGTTACCGCCGCCGCTGCCCGCCCGCCCGAGGGTCAGGGTGGCGCTCAGCCCGGAGGAACCGGCGCCGCCATTGCCGCCGCCGCCGCCGACGGATTGGGCGTAGATGCCCGCGCCGCCGGCGAGCAGCGGCAGGAAGGCGTCGGCGGGCAGGTCGGCGATGCCGGTATAGCGCTGCACGATGGAGGGGTCGGGCCCCGCGGCCGTGATGTTGCCGGTGTTGTGGACGGTCACCGCCCCGCCGTCACCGGCCGCCCCGGCGGTGCCGCCGATGGCCACGTCGGTGGAGTTGAAGCTGGGCAGGAAGTTGCTCGGGATGTCCGCGAGGTTGTTGAGAATGGTGTTGCTGGTCCAGGCCTCGATCCCGAGGGAGCCGTCGCCGCCGGTGCCGCCGCCGCCGCCCACGGACTGGGCGTAGATGCCGTGGCTCATGTTGCCGGCGGTCGAGATGGTGCCCGAGTTGTCGACCGTCACCGCGCCGCCGTTACCCGCCAAGGCGCCGTTGCCGCCGATCTGTACCGTGCTGCTAATGCTGAAGCCGGGTTCCGACTCGGGGCAGACGTACTCCCCCGAGCCGACGTTGCAGATGTCGCTCAGAGCGAACGATGTGGCGGAGGCCGTCCCGCCATCGCCGCCGCCGCCGCCGACGGACTGGGCAAAGATGCCGCGGGCATGGTCGCCCTTCGTTGAGATGGCGGCGTAGTTCTTGACTTCTACATTGCCGGCGTCGGCACCCGTGCCACCGCCGCCGCCCTTGCCGACATTGACCGAGATCTCCAGCGGAAAGCCGGAATCGCTGTAGTTGACCGGCGGGGTCAGGTTGAGGCCGATGTAGCCTGTGCTGCCGCCGCGACCGCCGTTGCCGCCGATGGACTGGCCGTAGATGCCGTCGGAGCCGCCCTTGTAGGTGGTGATGGGGCCCGAGTTGGTCAGGGTCACGTCGTTGCCCACCGCGCCGACACCGCCCGCCCCGCCGAGGGAGACGGTGACCGACTCGGGGGCCGCCGGTCCGATCTGGACCGCCAGGGTGTGGATGGAGCCGCCGTTGCCGCCGCTCCCGCCGACGGACTGGCCGAACAGGCCGATGGCGTCGTAGGCGTTGGTGGTGATCGCCCCGTAGTTGTCGACGGTGACGGTCCCCGCGGTCGAGCCGTTGCCCCCGGAGCCGCCGAGCTCGACATCCACGTTGATGGATGCCTTGGTGCTCATGTCCAGGTTGCCGGCCACGATGCTGCCGCCGTCGCCGCCCGAACCGCCGATGCTCTGGGCCAGGATGCCGAAGGAGGCGATGTCCGAGACGTTGATCGTCGAATTGTTGTTAATGGTCACGTTGTTGGCCTTGCCGCCAGCGCCACCGGCGCCACCCAGGGTGACCCCCACCTGACCCGTGACCCCATCGGTCCCGGCGCTGATGTTCGCGGAGAATTCGGCCGCGAAGCCGCCCTGTCCGCCTTGTCCGCCGAGGCTCTGGGCGACGATGGCGGAGGAGAAGGCCCCGTCGGTGCTGATGGTGGACTCGTCATCGGTCGAGACGCTGACCGTGCCGGCCTGCCCGCCGTTGCCGCCCGCCCCGCCATGGGTGATCTGGACGTTGCCGACGTCGATGACGCTCGCGGACACCGAGCTCAGGGCCTGGCCGCCGCCGCCGCCGATGGACTGGGCGAGGATCGCGCTGGAGAGCGCGCCGCTGGTGGTGACGTCGTCGGTGGTCCAGACGCCGACCGCGGACGACACCCCGCCGTCGCCCCCGGCACCGCCGGTGGTGACGTTGACGGTCCCGATGGCCCCGGCCTGGGCGGATACCGCCATGCTGGAGGCGCCGCCGCCCCCGCCCTGACTGAGGGCGTAGATGGCGGTGGCGTTGTTGCCCGTGGTGGTGACCGGGCCGGCGATCACCGACACCATGCCGCCGCTGCCGCCGGGGCCGCCTGCGCCGCCGGTGGTGAGGTCGATCTTGGCCAGGTCGGCGTACCCGGCGGACGAGGCGAGGCTGCCGGCATCGCCGCCGCCACCGCCGATGGACTGGGCCAGGATGCCCTTGGCGCCGTCACCGCTGGTCTGGATGGAACCCAGGGTGTCGACGATGACCATGCCCGCGGAGCCGCCAGAGCTGCCGCCGCCGCCGACGGTGATGCTGACCCCGAAGGGTGTCCCCGAGATGGCCCCGATGGCCGAGCCCCCGTGGCCGCCGCCACCACCGATGGATTGGGCCAGCAGGCCGTGGGCGTGGCTGCCGGAGGTGGTGATGTCGGCGGAGGAGTCGACCCCGACCTGGCCGCCGTCGCCGCCCGCGCCGCCCTGGCCGCCGACGGCGTGGGTCAATGTGAAGCCACCCAGGGTCGAGCTGCCGATGGCCATGCCGCCGACGCCGCCACCTCCGCCCACCGATTGGGCGAGGATGCCGTCGGACAGGTGGCCCTTGGTGGTGATGGGCGCGAGGCTGTTGATCGAGACCGCGCCACCGGCCCCACCGCCGGCGGCCGAGCCGCCCACGGTGTGGCTGATGTCGATGCCGGCGACGGTGAGGGTGGTCGCGTCCCCGCCGTTGCCGCCGCCGCCGCCGATGGACTGGGCGAGGATGCCCCGGGAGCGGTCGCCGCTAGTCTGGATAGGCCCCGGCTCCACCAGGTCGTCGATCCCGTTCAGGGTCACCGTCCCGCCGTTGCCACCCGTGCTGCCCGAGCCTCCGACCGCCGAGTCGTAGATCACGCCGGTGCTGGACACCGAGGCACCGTCGCCGCCGCCACCACCGACGGACTGGATGAACACCGCATCCGCGTCGTCCCCCTGGGTCGACACCGCGCCCGAGAGGATGAGCTCAGCGGTGCCGCCGTTGCCAGCACGTCCGCCGTTGTTCCCGCCGATCACCCCAAAGGTGGTCGCTGACGCGGCCGAGCCGCCGCCGCCGCCGCGGCTGGCGACGACGATGCCGTCGGACTGATCGCCGGTGGTCACCACCGGGACCGACACGTCGGCGTGGGCCAGGCCGCCGTCTCCGCCGGTACCGCCGGACGCGCCGATGGTGTTGACGCCGGTCGACGGGCCGGCGTTGCCGCCGCCGCCGCCGAGGCTCTCTACATAGATACCGCGGGCGAAGCGGCCGCTGGTGAAGATGCCGGCGTTGCCACTGATCCAGGTCCAGGCCTGACCGCCGTTGCCTCCGGCGTCGCCGGTACCGCCCAGGACCTGGGTTCCCAGCGGGGTGAAGGCGCTGCCGCCACCGCCGCCAACGGACTGCACGAACACTGCGTCCGAGGTGTCGCCGCTGGTAGTGACCGCGTAGGTGGACGACGAGGTGAGGGAGAGCTGGGCGGTCGCCTGACCGCCGTAGCCTGAGCTCAGGGTGCTCGCGCCGAAGCCGTCCTGGCCGAAGTACCCGCCGACGGACTGGGCGATGATGGCATCGGACTCGCCGCCGGCGGTGGTGACGCCGCCCTGGAGGTAGACGCTGGCGTCACCCCCGGGTCCGGGTCCGAGCTGGGCGCCGTTGGCCGCCACGTCGATGCTGTTGGCGGTGCCGCCGCTGCCCCCGGCGCCGCCGACGCTCCGTACGAAGACGCCCCGCGCGTTGTCCCCGCTGACGCCGATCCGGGCGCCGAAGTAGCCGCTGGGCGAGCCCAGGGAGGCCGCGCCTCCCATGCCCCCGACGCCGCCCTTTCCGCCGTAGGTACCCCCGGTGGAGTTGGAGGCGTCTCCGCCGCCCCCGCCCGCTCCGGCGATCGACTCGACCCTGACCCCGTCGAACGGTCCGGTGGCAGCGGCCGTCAGGACCAGCGAGCCGGTCAGTTGGGCGGTGCCGCCGTTGCCGCCGGCACCGCCGTCGCCACCCTGGCTGGCATATTGGCTGATGGTGCTGATGCCGTCGTTGGATGCGCTGGTCCCGTAGCCCCCGGACGCCCCCAGCGACTGGACCAGCACCCCGGCGCCGTTGCCGTTGGTGACGTTGAAATTGGCGACCGCGATGTCCGCCGAGGCGGCGCCACCGGCACCGCCATCGCCGCCCGAGCCGCCGATCAGGGAGCCCATACCGACCAGGTCGGTCCGCATGGTGAATCCTGGAGACCCGCCGACGCTGGACACCAGGATGCCAGTCCCGATCCCCGTCAGTGACAGGTTCGGCACCTGCACGTTGGCGCTGGCAGTACCGCCCTGGCCGCCGTCTCCGGAATCGCCGCCTTTTTGGGTGGTCGTCGATCCGCCATTGGGGTCCAGTGGCTGGGCCCATCCTTCTCCACCGTTACCGCCATCGGATACGACTCGGACCCCATAGCCGAGGAACGGGGCCTGACCCGGGTCGTCGTAGGCGCTCGAGGTGAGCGAAGGGGCGGTAAGGACGAGGGTCGCCGCCAGACCGGTCTGTCCGGATTGGCCGGACTCCCCGACCGCCGTGCCGTTGCTGTCGGTGGTGTAACCCGAGCCGCCCCAGCCGTCCACCCCCTGGATGAGGACGCGAACGCCGGCCGCGCCGGTGGTGGTCACGCCATAGTTGCCGCCGGTGAAGAGGATGGTTCCGGGCGAGATGCTGGTGCCGCCCCCAACTACCGGACTATTGGCGAGGAGCACGCCATCAGTTTGGAGCGATGGGGCGATCGGTGCCGTCAGGGAGTCGACGGTAACGGTGCCGACGTTGAACAGCACGACACCGCCCGACAGATCGCCGCTACAGGTCGCGGTCGGGGCATGCGCGGTAGCAGTGCATTGCGCCAGCGCCAGGTTGCTGTGCAGGGGTGTCAAGGTCGCGGAGAGGACGGCGAGGGAAACGGGGAGGCGGCGCAAGGATCGTGGGGGCATGGGGTGTACCCTGTGCTGTGGTGGGCATTTATTGTTGGCCGGCGCGTCGTGGGGTGAACACGGCGTCGAGCCGGAGGATACGCGAGTGCAATTCCGTGGCGCAATCGCCTGACAAATGGCGTTCCGACTGCTGGTGCTATGACCCTATTAAGATGGGCAGCTCCACCACCCGGTCGACGTCCCTTCTGCCGGCGTTGCGGATCCGCAGCTTAGCGCACCTGTCCGGCCAGACGTCAGTCCAGTCGTCCCGCAGGATGCCCCTCGTGTCGCGGGGACAAGTCGCACCATTTGGTGGCATTCGGGAGCTTCGTGGATTCGAGCCTTCAGTACATAGGGCGGAGCGCACAGGCGCTGCTCAAACCATGCCCGCTCTCGCCCAGGCTCGATCCTGATCGGGCGTCTTCCACGCGGTTGACCAGTCCTTGTGATCTCGATATCCTCAGGATCGTGGGCCGTGCGGGGCTTGAACGGAAAATCGCTCGAGCCGAATGATCTTCACCCGGTCGCGGAATACCCAGCCACAATTCGAGGGTTGCACAAGCCATGATGGTCACCTACGCCGATGGCGATCGGCTGTTCGTCACCCTCCAGCCCGACCACTCGCGGGTGGCGGGCTTTCTCGCGGCCCATTGGGGCAATGAGTGCTTCTCTCGGCCCCATCCCTGGAACTCGGTGGTGTTGGCCGCCCAGGAGCATGACCGGAACTGGTGGCGCTGGGAATGCCGCCCCACCCTGAGCGATCAGAACGGGCCGCTGGACTACCAGAACGATACCCTGCATCACCTGGGTGCCTTGCGCACCCGCATCTATGCGGCCGCCGTCGAAGACCTGATTCCCATCGACCCCTATGCGGCGCTGCTGGTGCTGGAGCATTTGACCGGTTTGCTCACCGCCGGAAACGGCGCCTTTTCCTTCCGTACGGACGTCAGCGATCACCCCATCGCCAGTGCGTACCTGGCGGAGCAGGCCGTGGTCAAACAGGGGCTGTTGGAGCGGCTGCGCCAATCGCCGGAGCCCCAGGGGTACTGCGGCCCGAAAGAGATCGAGGCCAATTGCCAGGTGGTCGAGGTCTGTGACGCCCTGGCCCAGTTCCTGTGCAACCGCTATCCCCTCGATAGCCACCACCGGGGAAAGGACCCCAACCGGGTGTTCCGCGAAATGCCCGTCCCCTTGCAGGCGGCGCAGTCGGAAACGCGCCTCGAGGTCCGGGCGCTGGATGAACGGCATTTGGCGATCGCCCCCTACCCCTTTGATCGGGACCACTTGGAGGTCAACTACGTCGCGCGCTGGCTGTCCGCCCGGCCATTCGCATCTGAGCAGGAATTCCTGGAGGCGTTCTACGGGGCCGAGACCCTGGCCGTGCAGTATTCGTTGGAGGCGGCATGACCGGGACGCACGACGAGCCGATCCCCGCCCTGCTCGCTACCTTGCAGGCGGGTTGGAGCAACCCCTTCTATCGGCGCCTGTGGCAGGGGCAGGGTCTGGGCTCCCCCCGGGAACTGGAGCAACTGCTGTGCGAGGCTCGCTTTGGGGAGCTGCCGATCGTGCGCAAGGACGATCTCAAGCGGCACGCGGACGAGATCATGTGCTGGGACGGTGCCGTGGATGTGGTCAGCTCCTCCGGTACCACCGGCCGGCCGGTCGATATTCCCCTGCTGGCCGCGGAAGAGCAGAACCGTGTGGACCGTGTGCGGCGCACGATTCGCGAGATCGGCGTGGGGCCCAATGGGCGCGTGCTCGATCTGCTCAGCCTCAACGACATGTTCGCGCTGGGGCCGCAGATGTGGCTGGCCATCAAGGCAGAAGGGGCCATGGCCATTCGCTGCCAGGCGGCCCGCCTCCAGCGCATCCTCGATGTGGTGCACTACCTCAAGCCGGGATTCGTGGTGGGCAATCCCCACGTACTGGTGGCGATGGCCGAGGATGCAATAGCCAATGGCCTGTGGCCGGACCGCGCGCTGTTGCCGCGGGCCGCGGTGTTCGCGGTGGCGGCAACCTTTCAGTCCGACTTGCTGCCCGCCCCCGTGGTGCAGCGGGTCCAGGAGCTGTGGGGCATCGAGACCTATACCTCCCAGTACGGCTGTAGCGAGGCCGGGACCCTCGCGTACGAATGCGGGCACCACCGCGGCTACCACATCAACGACGGAGACAACCTGATCGAGCTGATTGACCCGGACACGGGCGCGGCCTGCGGCCCGGGGCAGGCCGGCGAGGTGGTGATCACCGCCCTAGCCCTGCCGCGGGGCTTTCTGCCCATTCGCTACGGGACCAACGACATTGCAGCCTGGATCGACCACCGGGCCTGCGACTGCGGCCGCACCTCCAGCCGGCTGGGGCCGGTGATCGGTCGCCGCGATCACCAGCTCAAGATCAAGGGACAGACCCTGTTTCCCGAGCTGTTGCTTCAGGTCGTCGACGAATCGCGCCTGGCCCGGCACTGCGCCATCGGCGTTCGCAGGACCGAGCTGGGTGCCGATGAGGCCACCATCCTGGTGGTCCCGGCGGAGGGGGTGGACGGGGGCGACCTAGTGCACCGTCTGGAGGCTATCCTCACACGGCACGTCCCGGTCCTGCCCCGTCTCAGCCTGATCGAGGAGTCGCAATTGCGCGCGCTTGAAGAGCGGGAGCTCCAGCGCACCAACGGCGTGAAGGTTCCGCTCGTCCTGGCGCTGTAACCGTCCGCGATCACCGTGACTGAGACCCCGCCCACCGCGCCCACGCCCCTGGTGTCCCTCGCGCCCGTTGGGCCGGGTCTGTTCGGCAAGCTGGAGTATGTTCATCCCACGCGTTCGGCCAAGTTTCGCGCCCTAGTGCCCTACCTGCGGCAGGCCGCGCGGGCGGGCGATCTGGTCGGCGTCGAGCGGGTGGCGATTCGCAGCGCGGGCAGCGCGGCGGTGACCGTCGCCTGGGCCTGTCGTGAATTGGGGCTCACCGCCGAGGCGGTGATTCCCGAGCAGGTGGACGACCCGCAGCTGATGGGTGCGTTGGGTGCCCTGGGTGTGGTGGTCCACCGGTTGGCCGCGGACGCTGCGGCGTCCCTCATGCAGCAGCTGACCGCCGACCCGAGCGTCCATGTGCTGGACCAGTTCCACGACCCGCGGGTGGTGGGCTATTACCGGCCCCTGGCCGCCGAGATCCTCGATCAGCGGCCCGACGTGGTGGCCATCGTGGCAGGGATAGGGACGGGTGCCACCATCATGGGGCTGGCGGATGAGCTGCGCGCGCGCAACAGCAACTGCCGAGTGATCGGTGTCTGGCCGGCCGAATTCGACCCCACCTGGCGCCGGCCCTACAGGGCGCACGGCATCAGCGGGCTGGCCCCGCCGGTGCGTGAGACCCACCTGCGACCCGAATCCATCGACTCCATCGTGCAGGTCCCCAGCGCGGCGGCGGCGCGTCGCGCGCGGCAGGTCTTCCGGGAGCTGGGTCTTCCCGGGGGGACGTCCTCCGGCGCCACGGTGGAGGCGGCCCTGGAGCTGCGGCGCTCGGGTCTGGAGGGGACCCTAGTGTGTCTCTTCGCCAGCGCCTGCAACAGTGCATCGCCCGACCAGCCGGGGACGCACGCCCGATGATCGAGCGGGTCGGCATTGTCGGCGGCAGCGTGGCCGGCCTGTCTCTGGCGCTGGAGCTACAGCGGCGAGGCATCGCCGCGCGGGTCTACGAGCGCTCCGCTGGCCTGCTGGCGCACCAGGGGGCCGGCCTGATGCTGGCGCGGCCCATCGTGGAGCGACTGGGCCTCGCGGGGGCGCGCAGCGTTCGCCGTCGCCTCTCGCTGGGGCCCGCCGGACAGGTGCTGTGGCGGCAAGCGGTCGAGAAGCATGCCGTTGGCTGGAGTGAGGTCATCGGGGCCCTGCGGGCGCAGGTCGAGGGCATCGGTCTCTACGAGCAGTGCTCGGTGAGCGCGGTCGGCGCCGATCCGCCCCGCGTCCATACCGCTCGCTTCGGCACCGAGACCTTCGACCTGGTGGTGGGGGCGGACGGCATCGGATCGGTGGTCCGCGCCGCCGTGGACCCTGGATTCGAGGCGTGTTACCTGGGCTACGTGGCCGTGCGCGGCCTGATTGCCCGCCGGCAACTGCCGAGCGCCTTGCCCGCCGTCATCGACAGCCTGTTCGACGACGCCATGGCCAAGGTGCTGCTCGGTGGCGCGCACGTCACCCTCTACGGTCTGCCCGGAGGCGACGAGCCGCTCAACTGGATGTGGTACCTGAACCTGCCTTCAGGGGATCTGCCGGGGCTGCTGACCGACGCCCAGGGGATCGCCCACCGCTGGTCCCTGCCCGCAGGGACCCTGCCCGCCGCCACCGAGGCCCGGTTGCGCGCCATGGCAGATGAGCGGCTGCCGGATTGGCTGGCGGCACTGGTCGACTCCACCGAGACCCTGTTCCTTCAACCGGTGTATGCCGGCTTCGCGCAGCAGATGGTCGCCCCCGGGCTGGTGCTGGTCGGGGATGCCGCCCACCTGGCGGTGCCCCACGTAGGCGGGGGTGTGACGCTGGCGCTCCAGGATACCCTGGCCCTTGCGGAGGCTGTGGCGCAGACCGGTGCCGGTCTCGAGGAGCGTCTATCCCGGTGGGAGGCGGCCCGCTTGCGGGCCAACACCCCGCGCCTGGAGTTCGCCGTGCGGCTGGGGCTATCGCTCCAGTCGAAGGGGAAGGATTGGACCGGCTGGGGCGCGGCGGACTTCGAGCGCTGGTGGTCCCATATCCTCGAGGACGCGCCCGATGACGCGTCGCGCTAGGCGCCATGACCGGCGCCGGTAAGCCCAGCGGGGCGCTGGAAGGACTTCCGCCCAGCTTCCACAGCCTGCTGGACGAGGCCGATGCCGCCACCTACATGCTGGTGCGCTCGGGCACCAGCCGCATCCTGGCCGTCTACGGCGATCAGGTCCGCCGAGGCAAGGCCGGTGAGGCGGAGTTGTTGCGCCTCCTGCTGGGCCGGGATGGTCGTGGCGGGCTGGGCGGACCGACCCTGCAAGACAACAAGGTTGCCCTGGTGTGGCATGAGGACGGTCTGGCGCGTCTTCGTTTCCGCTTTCTCCAGGTCATCCCGTCCAACGGGACGGTGTTGCCCATGGAGTGCTCCAACTCGGCCTCGGCCGCCGCCATGCTGGCGCAATTTGGGGGCCGTCACCGGGTGCTGGAGCCCTGCTGGCATGCGGAGAATGTGTCCACCCGTCAGCGCATCGAACTCAGGCCCTTCGGCGGGGACCGAATCCCCGAAGCCTATCAGGTGCGCTTCCTGGCGTCGGATCGCACCCGCCGCGCACTCGCCGGGCTGGCCGGCCCCGGGGTGGTCAGGGTCCGCGGCCGGCAGGTGGCCTTCCAGCCGGTGCTGCTGGGAAACCTCTTCCTGTTCAGCGAAATCGATCCCAACCTGGACGCCGAGACCCTGGACGCCTTGGTCGGCGCCGGCATGGAGGCGGCCCGGGCGGTCGGCTTCCAACCACCTCCCGGGTACCACCCCAAGGTGATCCCCTATCGGCTGCTGGACTCGGAGGCGGTCCCCACGGTACTCACCGCCAGCTTCTATCTGGGGGAGCGGCATCGCTCCTTCCCCGGCTCGGCCGCCATGGCCCTGTGCGCCTATCTGGCGCAGCGGCGCAGCGCCCCGGATCAAGCCCGCGACCATTGGCAGGTCCGCCATCCCAGCGGCCAGATCGACGTGCGGCTGGGATTCGATCCCTCACGTGGCGGCGCTTTGCTGCGCTGGACGGAATTCGTCACCCCGGTCTCCTTGCTGGCGTGGGGCCGGGTGGCGATGCCCTGGCGGGATCGCTGAGCATGTGCGGGATCGCGGGGGTGGTGTACGACCGGCCGGGGCCACGTCCCGGATTGCCCGACCTGCTGCGGGCCATGTCCTTGGCGCACCAAGGACGCGGCCCGGATGGTTTGGACACCTGGGTCGACCCCACCGGTCGGGTCGGTCTGGGGGCCGTGCGCCTGGCCGTGGTCGGCAACAGGGAGCGTGGCCACCAACCGATCTCCGATGGCTGGGGCGGTCGCCTGGTCTTCAATGGCCAGCTCTATCGACCGGCCCAGGTGATGGCCTCCCTGGGCGGCGCCTTCCACCCGGGAGAGTCGGACGGCACCGTGCTGCTGCGTCTGTTGCAGCGGCGGGGTGTGGACGGGCTGCGGGGGGTGGGGGCGATGTTCAGTCTGGCCCTGTTCGATCCCGCCACGGGTGAGGTCCTGCTGGCGCGCGATGCCTGGGGACAGAAGCCCCTCTACCTCTGCCGCATCGAGGGCGGGCATGCCTTTGCCTCCACCCTGGTCGCCCTGCATCATGCGGCGGGCGCCCTGCGCATCCGGCCCGAGGCCATGCTCGAGTGCCTGATCTTCAAGAGCGTCGGCGGCAACCACTCGGCCTTCCAGGGCGTGGAGCAGTTGCCGGCGGGTGGTTGGATGCGCATTGGCCCGGGCGGCATCGTGCACCAAGGCCGCTGGCTCGACATCCCGGACCCCCGCGACGAGGCCCCCCAGCCCGAACGCCTGCGCGCCGTTCTGGATGACGCCATCGCGTCCCAGTGTCCGCCCGAGCATCGCCCCGCCATCTTCCTTTCCGGCGGGCTGGACTCCAGCATCGTCGCCACTGTGGCGAGCCGCCAGCCGACGCCGGCGCCCCGGGTCTTGACCATTGGCTATGACGTCGGTGGCTGGGAAGACGAGCACCGTTTGGCGGTTCGGCTGGCGCAGGGGCTCGGCCTGGAGCATCGGGCGATCATCCTGAGGGTGGACGAGGTGCCCGATCTGCTGCGCGAGAGTGCCGTCGCGCTGGAAGACCCGGTCCATGACCCGGTGACGGTGCCGACCCTGGCCCTGTCCCGGGCCGCCGCCGCCGAGACCAAGGTCGTCCTGACCGGGGACGGCTCGGACGAATTCTGGGGAGGCTACGAGCGCTTCGACCAAGCCACCGACGACCTCGATGCCTACCTGTACCGCACCATGGTGTTCGAGCCCCGAGACCTGGGGCTCGACCGGATCCCCAGCAGCTATCTGGACTCGGTGGCCCTGCCCGCTGCCGGGGCGATGCCGGCGCTGGACCGTATCCTCCGGCTGGAAACGGCGAACCGCCTGCGCAACTACCACCTGTCGCGGCTCGACAAGCTCTCCATGAGCACCGGCCTGGAGGCGCGCTCCCCCTTCCTGGAGATCTTCGTCACCTCGCTGGCCATGTCCCTGACGGCTGCGGCCAAGCGAAGCGGGGGCAGACCCAAGGGCATGCTGATCGATGCCTTCGCCGCGGATTTGCCCGGCTGGCTGGTGCAACGCCGCAAGCAGGCGTTTACGGTACCGGTCGCCGCCTGGTTGGCCGGTGGCCTGGGTGAATGCTGCTGGGACACGCTCGCCTCACCCAATGCCTTCGTGCGCGGGCTGGCCGACGTCGGGCGTTGGCAGCGTGCCTTTGGTGAAGATAGCGGCAACACCGCCCTTGCCATGCGCATCTGGTCTCTGCTGCACTTGGAGATCTGGTATCAATCCTTCGGGCGAATCATGGAGCGCAAGGCGTGACCAGACCGACACGACGGGCGATCAATCTGGCCGAGCGGCTACAGACGGCCGGGATCGTGGATACCCACTTCCACGTGGGGCCCGAGCTGGTCCCGCGCCGTTATGACGTGGCGGACCTGGCCGAGGCGGCCCGGGCGTGGAACGCCACGCTGGTGCTCAAGAATCACACCTATCCCACCACCCCGCTGGCCGCCCATGCCCGTCGCCATGCGGGCGTCACCTTTTTGGGCGGCACCGTCCTTAACCGCTTCGTTGGTGGGCTGAGTGCCGATGCCGTCGCCTCGGCCGTGAGCGGCAACCGCACCCACCCCAGCGAGACGGCGGACGAGCCACCCTTCGTGGTGTGGATGCCCACCGTCCATGCCGCCGCCCATCTCGACGCCCTGGGCTTTGCCTTCGACAAGCGCTGGGGCGGTTGCTCGGCGTGCAACGCCCAGGTGGAGATCGAATCGGAAGGGCCGGAAGTCCCGGTGCGGGTGTTCCTGCCCGACGGGACCCCCAACCCGGAGCTCCCGGCCGTACTGGAGGCCATCGCCCAGGCGGGTGCCCGCCTGGCCACGGGACATCTGTCGGCCGAGGAGATCATGCGCCTGGTGCCGATGGCGTTGGAAGCAGGTGTCCCCGCCGTGCTCCTGACCCATCCCCATTACCCCGCGGTCAACCTGTCGGACGAGCAGTTGATCCAGCTCACCCGCGACGAGCGCGTGTTCATCGAGCACTGCTACGCGATCCACACCATCGAGGAGGTGCCGACGGAGCGCTTCGTGGCATCCATCGAGGCCACGGGCACCGAGCAGGTGGTGCTGTCCACGGATTTCGGCCAGGTCAGCAGCGCCCCCTTTCCCGAATGTACGCTGCGCTTCGCCGAGGCCATCGAGGCCCTGTGGCCCGCGCGTTGGTGTGAAGAGCGCCTGATCACGCTGTTCACCGACAACCCCAGGCGCGCGCTCGGCCTGAGCGCCCCCCCTCGCTGATCCTTGTGCGAGGACGGCCTGTGCGCACTGGGAAGCAGGCGAAACCCCAGGTGTCAGGATAGATGTCGCCTCCCTTTGGGATGGTTTGTGTGACGATCGGGATGAAATCGGATGGCTATGCCTGAGACCCTCGTGTGCTCCCTTCTCGTGAACCGCCTAGTGCGGACCCGCATGCTAGGTGGTGTGGGGAGGGCTGGCTAAACCCCCGCCCTTATCCGATTAGCCTATGGGATATCAAAAATTACTCCGGTCATTTCATCTGGATCAAAACCACCTTCTGACTCTTCGGGATCTGACCATGCACCGAAGAAGTCTTCCACATGACCCTCGCGCATTAAAAAGCGAATGTTAAGCATCTGTGGTTGCTTTCTTCTATAGTAATTTAATTTGTACAACCCGCCCCGACTGATCGTCGCGGCGGGTTGCCCGGTGGACCTTGCCGGCAATCAGGGTTGGATTTGCAAGTAGCCATCCTGAACCAGTTGGATGATTCGCAGGTTGGCGGAAGTGACGACTTTTACGCCTGACAAGACATCCTCGTTGGTCCAGCCGTTGCCACGGGCGGTCACGGCGCAGAGCTCAAAGCGTACCCCCTTCTCCTGCAGGGTCGCGATCATCGCCTTGTAGGGGTTGCCGCGTGGCGTATGGCGGACCGCGTTATACCGCGCATCATCCAGGAGCATGTAGCCGGCCTCGCCGTGGAAAATGGCCACCAAGCTGTGATGGGTCTTTGCCTGGACAAAGTCTTCGTGTAAGACCTTCATGTAATTAAGCCCAGTCGGGTTGTCACCCTCGAAGGCCAGGTGGTCCATGTTGAACACTACGCGGGCCTCCTTCAATGCCACGGGGATGTCGATATGGAGCGTCCCGGTCGCCGCCGGCTCCGCGGCTGGAAGCAGTGAGGGGACACCGAGCACCAGCGCACCAGTCAGAAGCCCAAAGTAGAGC
>WBZM01002516.1_pt1 | contig 15410 bp, 10 predicted proteins | sample 5204271 | NCBI WGS metagenome assembly WBZM01 (sample SAMN12344346, study PRJNA552823) | activated sludge metagenome | biome: Activated sludge suspended growth; feature: Nitrification reactor; material: Wastewater; isolation source: activated sludge from nitrification reactor of wastewater...
GTCTTCGCCGTTGTCGATCTCGGGGCGTTCCTCCCCACCACCGCCATCGCCCCCACCGCGGTCGCCTTCGCCCCCTCCGGGGACGGCTCGGCGGACCGGGTCTACCTGGCCTTCACCGATCAGGACGCCAAGAAGTCGCCCCACCTCCTGGCGCTCGGCGCCGCGCCCGCCGGCCCCGTGCTCGACGCCGCCGCCGGCGACCTCCTCGACCTCGGGGCCCAGCTCATGCCGGGGGTGGGCGGCGCCGCGGCCACGGCCGCCAACCCGGACGCCGAGCCCCGCGTGGAGGCGCTGGCCTGGTTCCGGCGCCGGCTCCACGTCGTCACCGGCGGGGGGATCCGCCGGTCCACCACCGCCGTGCCGGGCCCCTCCGCGAGCGCCGCCGCCGACTGGACCGACGCCACCCCCTCCAGCGCGCGCTGGACCGCCCACCGGGGCCTCCCCGCCACCGCCTCCTCGGCCCTCACCCCGGCGGATCGCGCCGTGCCCGCCACCGCCGCGTACGGCCGCTGCGGCGAGGGCGCCTGCCTCTGGCTCGTCCGCAACACCCGCGACACCGGCCAGCCGGTGCGCCCGCAGCTCTGGAAGTGCGACCCGGGACCCAGCGGCGCCTGCGACCCGGGCACCTGGTCGCTGGCGGCCCCTGACGCCGCCCCGGGCCAGGACTTCACCCGCCTGGGCGACCCCACCAACGGCGCCGCCACCGTGCTCCTCGCCACCGACCACTACCTCTACCTGGGCTTCGACAACCCCGTCACCGGCGCCCAGCTCTACCGGACCGAGGTGGCGCCGGCCGCCCGCGCCGACTTCCGCGGCCGCGACGGCTGCACCGCCGGCGCCCCCGGCTGCCAGGGGCTGGGCGGGAACGGCCTCGGCCTCGGCCCGGCCCTGCCGCGCCTCCTCGACGCCCGCGCCGTGGTGCACGGCGGCGCCACCACCGTCTACGTGGTGGCCGGCGACGGCGCCGGCGCCCTGCGCCTCTTCTCCCTCCCGGAGTGACCGTGCCGACGCTGCTCATCGCCGACGACGAGCCCATCCTCCTCGACGTGCTGGCCCGCTTCCTGGCGCGGGAGGGGCGCACCGTGCTGCAGGCCGGGAGCGCCGCCGAGGCCCGCCAGCTGGCGCGCACCCGGGGGCCGGTGGACGTGGCGCTGCTCGACCGCCACCTGGGCGACGGCTCGGGGCTGGAGCTGGCCGGGTGGCTCAAGGCCGAGCGGCCCGAGACCGAGGTGCTCCTGCTCACCGCCTACGCCTCCTTCGAGTCGGCGGTGGAGGCGCTCCAGGCCGGGCTCTACGACTACCTCTCCAAGCCCATCGACGACTTCGACGCCCTCCGGCTCAAGATCGACAACGCCTTCGCCAAGGGAGCGGCGGTGGCGGAGCGGCAGCGCGCCGAGGGGCAGCTGCGCCACATGCAGAAGATGGACGCCATCGGCCGGCTGGCCGGCGGCATCGGCCACGACCTCTCCAACATGCTGGCGGTGATGCTCTCCTGGGTGGAGGACCTGTCGGCCCGCACCGACGGCCCGGTGCGCGAGGGGCTGGGGGAGATCCAGGCGGCGGCCGACCGGGCGGTCAAGCTGGTCCGCCACATGATGACCCTCTCGCGCAAGGGGCCGGCCGAGCCGGTGCGGCTCACCGTCAACCAGGCCATCGAGGACATGGCCAAGCTGCTGCGGCGCAGCCTGGGCGAGCGGGTCACGCTGGCCCTCGACCTGGCCCGGGATCCCTGGCCGGTGGTGGCCGACCCCTCGCACCTCGGGCAGGTCTTCCTCAACCTCGCCGTCAACGCCCGCGACGCCATGCCGGAGGGCGGCGCCCTCACCTTCCGCACCGAGAACGTCCCGGCGGCGGCCCGGACGGCCGGCGACGGCCTGCCGCCCGGCGACATGGTCCGCCTCACCGTGAGCGACCAGGGCACCGGCATGGCGCCCGAGGTGCGCGAGCGGATCTTCGAGCCCTTCTTCACCACCAAGGCGCCCGGCGAGGGGACCGGCCTCGGCCTGGCCATCGTCTACGGCATCGTGGGGCAGGCCGGCGGCGCCATCGCCGTGGACTCGACGCCGGGCCGCGGCACCACCTTCCAGATCCTGCTGCCCCGCGCCCCGGCCCCGATCGAGCCGGCCTCGCCGCCGCGGCCGGCGGTGGCGCCGGCCTCCGGCGCCGCCGGCACCGCGCTGGTGGCGGAGGACGACGCGGCCGTCCGCGGCCTGCTGGCCCGGGCGCTGCGCCAGGCCGGCTTCCAGGTGCTGGAGGCGGCCGACGGCGCCGAGGCGCTGGTTGCGGCCCGGGCCCACCAGGGCCCCATCGACGTGCTCCTCAGCGACGCGGTGATGCGCGGCCGGTCCGGCCCCTCCCTGGGCGCGGCGCTGCGGCAGGAGCGGCCCGACCTCCAGGTCCTGCTGGTGACCGGCTTCCCCACCGACCCCGAGGTGGTGGCCTTCGCCGCCGCCGGCGGCGAGGTGATGCAGAAGCCCTTCCGCGCCAGCGCCGTGGTGGAGGCGGTGCGGCGGGCGATGGCGCGGCGGCCGGGGCCGTAGGCGGGGCGGGGCGCGACGCCGCCCCGTGCTACAACGCGCCCCGTGCAGCCCCTCCCCATCGACCCGCTCCTCCCGGAGATCCTCCGCGCGCTGCGGGGCGGCCCGTCGCTGGTGATCGAGGCGCCCCCCGGCGCCGGCAAGACCACCCGGGTGCCGGCGGCGCTGGTGGCCGGCGGCCTGGTCGAGGGCGAGGTGGTGGTGCTGGAGCCCCGGCGCCTCGCGGCCCGCCTGGCGGCGCGCCGGGTGGCCGAGGAGCTGGGCGAGCGGCCCGGCGAGACGGTGGGCTACCAGGTCCGCTTCGAGGACGTCTCCGGCCCCGCCACGCGCATCCGCTACGTCACCGAGGGGCTGCTGACGCGGCGGCTCCTCTCCGACCCGCGCCTCGCGGGCGTGGGGGCGGTGGTCCTCGACGAGTTCCACGAGCGCCACCTGCAGGGCGACCTGGCGCTGGCGCTGCTGCGGCGGCTGCAGCGCACCGCCCGCCCCGACCTCAAGCTGGTGGCCATGTCGGCCACCCTCGACGCCGGCCCGGTGGCCGCCTGGCTCGCGGCCCCCTCGCTCCGCTCGGAGGGGCGGCGCTTCGAGGTGGCGGTGGAGCACCTCACGCCCGAGGAGGCGGCCCGCGCCGACGACCGGCTGGAGGACAAGGTGGCCCGCGCCGTGAAGCGGGTGCTGCGCGAGGAGCCGGACGGCCACGTGCTGGTCTTCCTGCCGGGCGCGGCGGAGATCCGCTGGTGCGCCCAGCGGCTGGGCGGGCTCTCCGAGCTGGGCGTGGAGGTCCTCCCGCTCCACGGCGACCTGCCGCCCGAGGAGCAGGACCGGGCGGTGCGGCCCTCCCCGCGGCGCAAGGTGATCCTCTCCACCAACGTGGCCGAGACCTCGGTGACCATCGAGGGGGTGGTGGCGGTGGTCGACTCGGGCCTGGCCCGCATCGCCTCCCACTCGCCCTGGTCCGGCCTGCCGACCCTGGAGGTGCGGAAGATCGCCCGCGCCGCCGCGGCCCAGCGCGCCGGGCGCGCCGGCCGCACCCGGGCCGGGCGCTGCCTGCGGCTCTACACCCGCCACGACCACGACACCCGCCCCGACTACGAGACGCCGGAGGTGGAGCGGGAGGACCTCTCCGAGCCCTTCCTGGCCCTGGCCGGCGCCGGCGTGCTGGCCGACCCCGGCGTCTTCGAGTGGTTCGAGGCGCCGCCCCCGGCCGCCGCCGAGGCGGCCCTCGGGCTGCTGCGCCGGCTCGACGCGGTGGACGCTCGCGGCGCCATCACGCCGCGGGGCCGGCGCATGCTGGCGCTGCCGGTCCACCCGCGCCAGGCGCGCCTGGCGCTGGAGGCGGCCGACCGGGGCGCCGCCGCCGAGGGGGCGCTCCTGGCGGCGCTCCTCGGCGAGCGCGATCTCCGCGACCGGCGCGCCGGTGGCCCGACGCCGCCCACCGGCCCCTCGGACCTGCTGGAGCTGGCGGCGCTCTTCGAGGAGGCGGCGCGCGGGCGCTTCGACCCGGACCGCTGCCGGCGGCTCGGGGTGAGCGCGGGGGCGGCGCAGGCGGTGGAGCGGGCGAGAAGGCAGATCGAGCGGGCGGTGCGGAGCGTGTCCGCGGTCCCCTCGGCACGCGCCCCCTCACCCCGGCCCGCTCCCCCTGCCCCAGCCTCCAAGCCCCGCCCCGGCCTCACCGGCCTCACCCACGTCACCCCCGCCGAGGAGGCCCTGCTCCTCGCCACGCTGGCCGCCTACCCCGACCGCGTGGCCCGGCGGCGCGCCGCGGGCGGGGACGAGGTGGTGCTGGTGGGCGGCGGGTCGGCGCGGCTCGACCCGGCCTCGGTGGTCCGCGAGGCGGCGCTGCTGGTGGCGGTGGACGCGGAGGAGCGCAAGGGCGACCGCCGGCCGGGCGCGCCGCCGGGCGCCGGCGGGGCCGGGCGCGCCGAGGCCCGCGTGCGCGTGGCCTCGGCGGTGACGCAGGAGATGCTGCTGGAGGTCCTGCCCGACGCCCTGGCCTACGACGAGGCGGTGGCCTGGAACGCCCAGGCCGAGCGGGTGGAGGCGACCGAGCGGCTCCGCTACGAGGACCTGGTGCTGGAGGAGGCCCGCGCCGCGAAGCCGGATCCGGCGCTGGTGGCGGGGCGGCTCGCCGAGGCGGCCCTGGCCCGCGGCCCCCGCGCCTTCGCCGAGCCCGGGGCCCTCGACCGGCTGCTGGTGCGCCTGGAGCTGGTGGCCCGCCACGCCCCGGCGCTCGGCCTCGCGCCGCCCGGCGAGGCCGAGCTGGCGGCGGCGCTGCGCGATCTCTGCGAGGGGCGCCGGAGCTTCGCGGAGCTCCGCGAAGCGGACCTCCCCGGCGCCCTCCTCGGCCGCCTGCCGGGCGCGGCGCGGGCCGCCCTGGACCGCCTGGCGCCGGAGCGGCTCACCCTCCCAGGCGGCCGCGGGGTGCGGGTGGAGTACGAGACCGGCAAGCCGCCCTGGATCGAGAGCCGGCTGCAGGACTTCTTCGGCCTGGCCCAGGGGCCGGCGGTGGCGGGCGGCGCGGTGCCCCTCACGCTCCACCTGCTGGCGCCCAACCTGCGGGCGGTGCAGGTCACCACGGACCTGGCGGGCTTCTGGGAGCGCCACTACCCGGCGCTGCGGCGGGAGCTCTCCCGCCGCTACCCGCGCCACGCCTGGCCGGAGGACCCACGCCACGCCACGCCGCCGGCCCCGCGCCCCCCACGTTCACGGGGGTAGGGCGGGGCGCGGCCGTTGCTGCGGACCCGATCGGGGGCGGCTACAGTCGCCCGGTGCACCGCGGCGTCGCCCTCCTCTCCATGAACCGAGCCGAGCGGCGCGCCGCGCTGCTCCGCACGGCGGCGGCCCTCTCGCTGGCCTCGGCCCTCGACCTCTCGCTCGAGCCGACCCCGGCGCGCCTGGCCGTCTGGGCGGCCTGGATCGCCACCTACGGCGGGGCGGCGCTGCTGGTCGGCCAGGCCCCGATGGTGGTGGCCTACGCCGGCGCGCTGTCCGCCAACTTCGCCTCGGTGCTCGGGCTCCTGGCGCTGGCCACCCAGGGCGCCGGCACCGCCAGCCCCCACTTCCTCTTCCTGATCGCCGTCCCCATCCTCCTCGCCCTGATCGTCCCCGACGACCTCCCCACGGCGGGCCTGACCGGCCTCGTCGCCCTGGTGGGCGGCGCCTGGCTGTTCCGCGCCGAGGGGCGCCCCTGGGCCGACCTGGCCCGCTGGGCCACCGGGGTCTTCGTGGTGGTGGGGCTGGCGCTGGCCGCCACCGCCCTCCACCGGCTCCGCCAGCGGCGGGCGCTGGCCACCGAGCAGGCGCGCTCCCTGGCGGTCGCCCAGCTGGCCGAGTCGGAGCGGGCTCGCATCCTGGCCGAGCGCTGGGCCACGGTGGGCCTGCTGGCCGACGGCGTGGCCCACGACGTCAACAGCCCCCTCGGCTCGCTGCGCTCCAACCTGGCCTTCGCCCGGGAGGAGCTGGGCGCCGGCCGGGTGGCCGAGGTGGACGAGGCCCTCTCCGACGCCCAGGAGGGGGTGGAGCGGATCCGCGAGATCGTGGCCTCGCTGCGCGCCTTCTCGCTGGCCGAGCGGGAGGCGCTGGAGCACCAGGCGCTGGCCGAGCAGCCGGTCGCCGCCGCCGCGCCGACCCCGCCGCCGACCCCCGCCTCCGCGCCCGCCGCGGTGACCCCGGGCGAGGGGACGCCGGAGATGCGCCGCGCGCGTTGACACCTCTCCGGCCCGCGCGTACACAGGCTCCGGATCGCCGCGGCGCGCGCCGGCGCCGTCACCGTCCCGTCACCTCCGAGGTTCCGCCATGCCCGAGACGGCCCCCGCCCGAGAGACCTTCGGCGACCCGCGCTTCCTCTTCCTCTCGGACCTGCTCGGCCGGCCCGTGGCCGGGGCGGGGGGCGCCGCCCTGGGCCGCCTCGTCGACCTGGTGGTGGCCACCGGCGAGAACTACCCGCCGGTGGAGAGCCTGGTGCTGAAGGGCCCTTCCGGCCGGGTGCAGTACCCCTGGACGGCGGTGGAGCGGCTCGACGCGCGCGGCCTGGCCCTCAAGGCCGACGCCGCCGGCGCCCCGCCCCCCGAGCGGCCGCCCGCCGATCGCATCCCCCTCGCCGAGGAGATCCTCGACAAGCAGATCGTCGACGTCCACGACGCCAAGCTGGTGCGCGTCAACGACCTCCACTTCCTGGAGGTGAAGGGGCAGCTCCGGGTGGCCCACGTGGACGTGGGCTTCCGCGGCCTGGTGCGGCGCATGGGCTGGCAGGCCTGGGTGGACGGCGCCGTCCAGCTGGTGGCCCGCGAGGCGCGGTACCTCCGATCCGACCAGCTGGTCTCCTGGAAGCTGGTGCAGCCCCTCGACCGGTCCCCGGGCCGGGTGCGCCTCGAGGTGGCCCAGCGGCTGCTGGCCACCCTCCACCCGGCCGACCTCGCCGAGATCATGGAGGACCTGGACCGCGACCAGCGCGCCGTCCTGCTCCAGCGCCTCGACGTCGAGACGGCCGCCGAGGCCCTGGAGGAGGCGCCACCCGAGCTGGCCGCCCAGCTCCTCGAGGAGGTGGCCCCGGAGAAGGCCGCCGACATCCTCGAGGAGATGGCGCCGGACGAGGCGGCCGACGTCCTCCACGACCTGCCCGGCGACACCCGCGCCGAGGTGCTGGCGGCCATGGAGCGGCCCGAGGCCCGCGAGGTGCAGGCCCTGATGGCCTACCCGCCCGACTCGGCGGGCGGCCTGATGACGCCGGACCGGCTCCAGGTCTTCCCGGACCAGACCCTGGCCGAGGCCATCCTGGAGCTGCGGAAGCGTGCCGAGGAGCTGCCCTTCGTCTACGAGCTCTACGTGGTGGACGGCGCCGGCAAGCTGGTGGGCCTCCTGACGCTGCGCGACCTCCTGCTCCACGACGCCGCCACGCCGGTGAAGGACGTGATGCGCGAGCCGCCCGCCACCGTCCTCACCGGGGACGGGCTCAAGGAGGTGGCCGGGGCCGCCTCCAAGTACAACCTCATGACCGTCCCGGTCGTCGACCAGGCCGGCGCGCTGCACGGGATGGTGACGGTGGACGACATCCTCGCCGAGGTCATCGATGCCCGCTGAGGCGGCCGCCGCGCCGGAGGCCCGCCGCCCGCCCTTCCTGCGGCGGGTCATGCTCTTCCTGGCGGTCTTCGGCCCGGGGCTGATCACCGCCTCGGTGGACAACGACGCCGGCGGCATCACCACCTACTCGGTGGCCGGCGCCAGCTACGGCTACGACCTGCTCTGGACCCTCCTCCCCATCACCGTGGCGCTCATCGTGGTGCAGGAGATGAGCGCCCGCATGGGCGTGGTGACCGGCAAGGGGCTCTCCGACCTCATCCGCGAGAACTTCGGGGTCCGCACCACCTTCTGGATGTCCATCGCCCTGATCGTGGCCAACCTGGGCAACGTCATCGCCGAGTTCGCCGGCGCGGCGGCCAGCCTCCAGGTCTTCGGGGTGCCGGTCTGGGCCTCGGTGCCGGCCACCGCGGTGGCGGTCTGGCTGCTGGTGCTGAAGGGCACCTACCGCAGCGTGGAGAAGTTCTTCCTGGTGGCCTCGCTCTTCTACGTGGCCTACCCCATCACCCTCTTCTTCGCGAAGCCGGACTGGGGCGAGATCGGCACCGCCCTGGTGGTGCCGCGCTTCCACGCCGACCCGGTCTTCATCGGCATGCTGGTGGGCATGGTGGGCACCACCATCGCCCCCTGGATGCAGTTCTACCTGCAGGCCGCGGTGGTGGAGAAGGGCGTCAAGCCCGAGCACTACGGCCTGTCGCGCCTCGACGTGGTGGCCGGCTGCATCGTCACCGACGTGGTGGCCTTCGCCATCGTGGTGGCCTGCGCCGCCACCCTCCACCCGGCCGGCGTCCACGTGGAGACCGCCGGCCAGGCCGCCATGGCGCTCCAGCCGCTGGCCGGGAAGTACGCCTCCTGGCTCTTCGCCTTCGGCCTCTTCAACGCCTCCTTCTTCGCCGCCGCCATCCTGCCCCTCTCCACCGCCTACTACGTCTGCGAGGCCTTCGGCTGGGAGTCGGGGGTGGACCGGAAGTACGGCGAGGCGAAGCAGTTCTACTGGCTCTACACCTCGATCCTGGTGATCGGCGCGCTGGTGGTGCTGCGGCCGGGCCTGCCCCTCGTGCCCATCATGCTGGTCTCGCAGATCGTGAACGGCATGCTGCTGCCGTTCATCCTGATCTTCATGCTGGTGCTCATCAACAAGCGGAAGCTGATGGGCGACATGGTCAACGGGCGGTGGTTCAACGCCGTGGCCTGGAGCACCACCGGCATCATGATCGCCCTCACCGTCTACCTGGTGGCGGTGAGCGCCCGCGACCTTCTGGGGTGAGCCGGTCACGGGCGGGCGCGCACCGCCTCGGACCGGCATGATCCCGCGCGTGCTCCCGGCCCTCCCGCTCGCCCTCGCCGCCCTCGCCGCCGCGGCCGAACCGGCCGCCCCCGCCGCCACCGAGCTGGCGCCCGGCGTGCGCCTCCTGCCGGGCCGGGTGGCCGCCGGCGAGCAACCGGACGGCAACAGCCTGCTGCTCACCGCGCCGCAGGGGCTGATCGTCGTCGACACCGGCCGCCACGCCGATCACGTGGACCGGCTGCTGGCCCTGGCGCGCTCGGCCGGGAAGCCGGTCGCCGCGATCGTCAACACCCACTGGCACCTCGACCACCTGGGCGGCAACCCGGCGCTGCGGAAGGCCTGGCCGGGGGCGAGGGTCTGGCAGTCGGGGGCGCTGGCCGGGGCGCGGAAGGGCTTCCTGGCGGAGTACCGGGAGCAGCTCCAGGGGGTCCTGAAGAAGGCCACCGATCCCGGCGCGCTGGCCCAGGCCCGCGCCGAGCTGGCCATCCTCGACGCCGGGAAGGCTCTCGACCCGGACGTGGTCGTGAAGGCCACCGGCGAGCAGGTGGTGGCCGGGCGGCGGCTCCGGATCGGCGTGGCGCCGCGGGCCGTCACCGCCGCCGACCTCTGGATCCTCGACCCCGCCACCGGCGTGCTGGCGGCGGGCGACCTCGTCACCCTCCCCGTCCCCTTCCTCGACACCGCCTGCCCGTCGGGCTGGCAGGCGGCGCTCAGGGCCCTTCGGGACGAGCGCTGGATCCTCCTCGTGCCCGGCCACGGCCCGCCCCTCTCGCGCGGCGACCTGGCGGTCTACGCGGCCGGGCTCGACCACCTGCTGGCCTGCGCCGCCACCGACCGGCCGGCGCCGGCCTGCGTGGAGGGGTGGCTCGGCGACCTCGGGGAGCTGGTCAGGCCGGAGGAGCGCCCGCTCGCCGCCGCCATGCTCTCCTGGTACGTGCAGGCCACGCTGCGCGGCGACGAGGCGGCCCTCGCCGCGCGCTGCGCGGGGCGCTGACCGCCGCCGGGGCTACTGGGGCGCGATCCCCGGCGCGCCGTCTCTGGCCGGGTCGAGGGTGGTCCGGCCGAGCTGCCCCTCGGCGTTGCGCCCCCAGCACTTGACCTGGAGGAGCGGCGCGCCGAGTGCGCCCACGTCCACCAGCGCGCAGGCATGGGACAGGCCGGCCGTCACGCTGACCAGGACGCCGCCCGGGATGACGTCGTTGGCGTCCACCAGGTTGCCGACCCCGGGGGCCACGGCCGGGATGCCGATGGGGAGGTCGTCGGCCAGGCCGCCGCACTTGAGCGTGGTCTCCTGGGTCGGCGCCCGGCCGGCGCAGGTGAAGACGCCGCCCGCCAGCACCAGGCCGTCGAAGCGGGTCCGGTTGTCGAGGGCGCTGGACTGGACCGGCACCGCCGAGGAGGCGGCGGGGGGCGCGGCCGGATCGCCGTTGCCGAGCTGCCAGAAGGCGTTGTCGCCCCAGCACCAGAGGCCGGTGGTGGCCCCGGTGTTGGCGCAGGCGTGGGCGGTGCCGACGGCGAAGGCGGAAATGGTCCCGCCGGCCGGGAGCCCGGTCACCGGCGCCGGGGTGAGGGCCGCCGCGGTGCTGCCGCGCCCGGTCTGGCCGGAGGTGTTGGCGCCCCAGCAGAGCAGGCCGGCGGCGGTGGTGGCGCAGGTGGTCCCGCCGCCGGCGGCCAGGGCGGTGGCGCCGGCGAGGATGGCGGCGGTGCCGGGCTGGGCCACGAAGGTGGTGGCGGTGTTGGTGCCCGACTGGCCGGAGGCGTTGGCGCCCCAGCAGCGGACCGCCCCGGCGCCGGTGAGGGCGCAGGTGTGGTTGGCGCCGGCGGCCAGCTGGATGACGCCGGTGAGGGCGCCGCCCACCGGGACCACCGGCGCGGGCGTCGCGCTCGGCGTGGCGCCGGTGGAGCCGCGGCCGAGCTGGCCGAGGTCGTTGGCCCCCCAGCACTCGACGTGGCGGTCGGCGCCGACCACGGCGCAGGTGTGGCGGGCGCCGCCGGCCACCGCGGCGACCTGGCTCGCGATGACCACCCGCGGCACCACGCTGGTGGCGCCGGCGGCGTTGGGGCCGAGCTGGCGGCCGCCGTTGTCGCCCCAGCAGGCCAGCGCGCCGCCGTCCAGCACGGCGCAGGTGTGGCGCTGGCCGGCCGCCACCGCGGCGGGGCGGACGCAGGCGCCGTTGGCCTTGAAGAAGCCGGCGTCGCAGGCGTAGTCGCAGGCGAAGACGGCGCCGCCCTGGTCGGCGCAGGTGTGGGCGCCGTTGGCGATGGGGCCGGCGGCGGTGCAGTCGGTGCAGGCCGCGCCGCAGGAGGTCGGGAGCTGCGCCAGGCACTGGCTCCCGCAGGCGCGGAAGTTGGCGTCGCAGGTGATGCCGCAGTCGAAGGCCCCGCCCGGCTGCTGCAGGCACGCCGGCTGGCCGTTGTTCACCACCGCGTCGCACCGCTTGCAGGTGTCGCCGCAGGTGAAGTTGTCCTGGCCGACGCAGCCGATGATGCCCGGGCAGAGGCGCGTGGTGCCGCTGCAGACCCCGGTGTCGAGGACCGGGACGCCGTCGGCGTCGTAGAGCGTGCCGCCGCAGGAGCCGGCCACCAGGCCAGCCACCAGGGCGACGAGGACCGCGGGACGTGGCAGCCGGGGCGGGCGGGGCACGGGGCGCCTCACTTGAAGCCGTAGAGGAAGACCAGCGTGGCGCCGAAGGCCGGATGGGCGCCCGTGCTGTCGTTGACCTTCATGAACCGGGCGCCGCCGAAGAGGTCGAGGGCGGCGCGCACCGGGCCGATGGGGCGGGAGAGGCGGAGCACCGCGCCGCCCGTGAGGTCGCCGGTCTCGAAGCGGCGGCCGTCGCGGAGCGCCTGCGTGTCGTAGCCGCCGCCCAGGTCGATGCCGCCCTCGAGGAGGGTGCGGGTGCCGGCCAGCGGGTAGAGCAGCGAGGCGCCGCCGCCGATGCGCGTGTAGTCATAGGAGAGGGTGCGGTCGGTGACGCTGCCGAGGGCGTAGTCGGCGTGGAGCAGGAGCCCGAAGGGGCCGATCTCGCGGCGCAGGCCGGCGCGGAAGCCCATCACCACCCCGCCGCCGGGCAGGCCGACGTAGTGGGCCCCGCCGCCCAACCAGAGCTCGGTCGGGAGCGGGCCGCCCTTGGAGCGGGCCACCTCGTAGCGGGTGGGGGTGAGCTGCGGCAGCATGCGGGTCTCGCCGCGCCCCAGCATGAGGTCGCCGCGGGCCCGCGCCCCCCCGACGGCGCGCCGCTCGATGGCGTAGGCGCCGGCCGGCAGGGCCAGGGAGAGCTCGGCCGAGCCGGCCGGGATCTCGGCGGTGAGGCCGTGGGGACCGCGGAGGAAGTAGCGGCTGCCGGGATCGACCGGGACCAGCAGGCGGGCCTCGGCGCGGCGCAGGTCGGCCAGGATCACGTCGCCGCGGCCGGACATGCGGAAGTCGTAGGTGGGGTGCTGCGGCCCGACCTCGGTGGCGGCGGTGGCGGCCTGGGTGGCGGTGGCGGTGTAGCGGAAGGCCTCGGCCATGGTGACCAGGCCGTCGCCGTCGGCGTCGCCCGCCCCGCGGAGCGCCACCTCCAGGTGGTGGGTGAAGAAGCTGCCGCCCAGCGCCACCGACTCCTGCGCCGACTCGCCCACCGCGGTGGAGGCGATGAAGGCCGTGCCCTTCACCTCGTCCACCGGGAGGGCGAAGTCGACGCGGGCCGAGGACCTGGCCCCCTTCACCTGGGTGAGGGCGCCGGCCTCGCAGGCGTCGATGATGAAGATCTTGGCCTCGGCGCTGGAGCGGGCGGCGAACGCCTTGAGCTCGTCGTAGGTGATCCGCTCGTTGCCGAACTCCAGGCCGCCGTTGCCGGCGTGGCCCGAGTAGTAGATCACCAGGAGCGTCTTCTCGCCGGCCGCCCGGGCCGCCTGGACCTTGGCCTCGGCCCGGTCGAGGGCCTGGCGGAAGGCCTCGGTGCGCAGCCCCTTCTGCAGCTCGATCTGGTCGGCCTGGAAGTCGCCCAGCTCGCGCAGCGCCCGCTCGAAGCGCTCGGCGTCCTTCTCGGCGAACAGCAGCTTGTCGCGGGAGGCGGCGCCCACGTTGACGCCCGCCACCACCGCCACCCGCCCGGTGAGCGCCGGGGTCGCGAGCGGAGCGAGGAGCGCGAGGGCGGCGGCGATGGCGCGGAGGGTCACGGCTTCTTCTCGAGGAGGATGCTGTCCTGGGTGGTGCCGGCCGGCAGGCCGGGGACGCTCCGCACCGATCTAACGGAGGCGGGGCCGCCCGCCATGGCGGTGCGGGCCGCGGCCTCGACCCGTGCATACGGGACCTCGACCGGGGTGCAGACGGCGAGGAAGCGCTCCGGGCCGGCCTGGCCGTCGAGGACGGCGCCGCCGGGGAGGACGCTGGTCTTCGCGAGGTCGTGGCCGCCGTCGCCCTGGGCCGGGAAGAGGCGCGAGACCTGGCCGGCGGCGTCCACCGAGACCACCCACAGGTGGCAGGGCTTGGAGGGGCGCACCTTGAAGCGGAGGGCGGCGTTGGCCGGCACCTGCTCGCCGTCGCGGGCGGCGCGGGCCTCCACCCCGTCCTTCTGGAGGAAGACGGCCAGGCCGATGCTGGTGCCGCCCTTCACGCCGACGTAGCCCTCGGGGGCGGTCTCGGGGCGGGCCATCACCAGGATGGCGGCGGCGGCGGCCAGGGCCGGGATGGGGGCCAGCCAGCGGGGGAGCGAGAAGGCCGACCGGCGCTCCGCGGCGGCCGCCTCGATCCGCTCCACCGTGGCCGGGTAGACGTACTGCATGAACTCCTCGCCCTGCTTCCGCATCACGGCGAGGCGGGCGGCGCAGCGCGCGCACCCGTCGACGTGCTGCTTGACCGGGGAGGTCCCGGGGTCGAGGAGGAAGCCTTCCAGCTTGAGATCGGATGGGCAGCGGGCGGTCATCGTCAGCTCCGGTCGAGGTACCGGCGGGCGTTGTCCAGGAAGCGCTCCAGCTTGCGGGCCACGGTGCGGCGGGAGATGCCGAGCACCTCGGCGATCTCCTCGTGCTCCATGCCGTCCACCAGCACCCCCACGGCGACGGAGCGCGTGGTCTCGTCGAACTGCGAGAGGACCTGCTGGGCCAGGGCCCGGTCCGGGTACATGTCCGCAGGCGTGGCATCGGCCAGCTCGAGGTCGGGCATGGCGGCGTCCTCGCCGTGACGGCTGGCGTTGCGCCGGAGGTTGAAGCAGTGGTTGGTGGCGACCCGGTAGATCCAGGGAAGGACCGTGGCGCGATCTTCCAGCTTCGACATGTCGCGCACGAGCTTCACGAAGACCTCCTGCGTCGCGTCCTTGGCGGCCTCCGGGTCCTTGAGGATCCGGAGGCAGCGGCGGTAGACCACCGGGCCGTATTGCCGGTAGAGCTCCGCAGCCCTGCTGCGGGAGTCCGTCAAAGTCGGCCTCCTTTCCTTCGTGACACCGGGGTCTCCCCGGAAGTGCCACTTACATGTTGGGATCCGGGCAGCTTGGCCCGAGATCCGCGACGCGACAAGGGAATTGGCGTGGGCGGGGGCCGTCCGGCCCCCGCCTGGGGACTTCCCGGCGCCCGGCTTGGCGGGCCCGGCTCGCCTCCGTCAGGACCCCGGGCGGAGGGCGCTGATCACAGGTCCAGAAGGAGCCGATCCGGCTCCTCCAGGCAGCCCTTGACCCGGACCAGGAAGCCGACCGCCTCGCGGCCGTCGATGAGCCGGTGGTCGTAGGAGAGGGCCACGTACATCATGGGGCGCACCACCACGGCGTCCCCCTCCCCCACCACCGGCCGCTTCTGGATGGCGTGCAGGCCGAGGATCCCGCTCTGGGGCGGGTTGAGGATGGGGGTCGAGAGCAGCGACCCGTAGACGCCGCCGTTGGAGATGGTGAAGGTCCCGCCGGCCAGGTCGTCGGGCAGGATGCGGTTCTCCCGCGCCTTCTTCGCCAGCTCGGCGATGGTCTTCTCGATCTCCGCGAAGCCGAGCCGGTCGGCGTCGCGCACCACCGGCACCACCAGCCCCTTGCCGCCGCCCACCGCGACGCCGACGTCGTAGTGGTCCTTGTAGAGGATGGCGTCGCCGCGGACCTCGGCGTTGACCGAGGGGAAGGCGCGCAGCCCCTCCACCGCCGCCTTCACGAAGAGCGACATGAAGCCGAGCTTCACGCCGTGCTTCTCCAGGAAGGCGGGGCCGTGCTTGTCGCGGAGGGCCAGGGCCCGCGACATGTCGATCTCGTTGAAGGTGGTGAGGATGGCGGCGGTGGACTGGGCCTCGACCAGGCGGCGCGCCACGGTGCGGCGGAGCGGGGTCATGGGGACCAGGCGCTCGCGGGGGCCGGCGGGGGGCGGGGGCGAGGTCGGGGTCGGGGTCGGGGTCGAGGTCGGGGTCGAGGTCGGGGTCGAGGTTGGGGCGGCGATGGCCCTGGCGACGTCGTCGCGGCGGACCGTGCCGGCGGCGGCCACGGCGGCGGGGGTGAGGCCGTGCTCGGCCATGAGGCGGCGGGCGGAGGGGGTGGCGCGGAAGGGGACCGTGC
>WBZM01002517.1_pt1 | contig 15407 bp, 15 predicted proteins | sample 5204271 | NCBI WGS metagenome assembly WBZM01 (sample SAMN12344346, study PRJNA552823) | activated sludge metagenome | biome: Activated sludge suspended growth; feature: Nitrification reactor; material: Wastewater; isolation source: activated sludge from nitrification reactor of wastewater...
CGATCGAATACACGCGGATTACTGTTCTACCGCTTGGCTCAGCAAGCCGTTGCCGTCGGCCCAGCACCGTACAGTTCCATTATTCACGGCAAGTCGGCTTGGCGTGCGTGAAGGGGATACCCATTTTCCTTAAAAACCAGTCCCACCATCGCCAACCACCTCCGCCAACTGCTGCACCACGCCCCTTCCGGCTGAGTCGCGCTCGACGGAGAACAGGAACAGGTTGCCGGTCAGCTTGGCCCATACCTCCCCGATCAGGCGCTTCTCGACCGAATCGTCGTTGGTCCTGTAGCCCTCGCCCTTGTATTCGACCACCAGCAGCCGCCCGTCGTGCAGCTCGGCGACGAAATCCGGGTAGAAGCGATCCTTCGAAGTCGGCAGCCAGAACGAGAAATCGGGAAAGCGCGGCAGGTTGCGCACCCAGTGGCGCACCTGCGGCAACTCGTCGATAGCGACTGCACAGTGGTACTCGTGGTCGGGCTGCTGCGGCGGCGCTTCCTTCAAGTCGCCGATCACCCCGTAGTAATGCTTCAAAAAGCGGTAGCGCCCCTGGTAATACGGCGGTCGCGCCGGATACGTGCCGCAGCCGAACCGAAAGACAAAATCCGGGCTGACACAGCCGCGCTGCTCCGCCCCCAGAAACGAAAGCTGGAAGCCGCGTTGCCGCGCCGTGGCGGCAAGCGCACTCAGGCGTTCGAGCAGCGTATCGCACAACTGGTTGCGATGCCGCACCAGCGCCGTCAGGGTGTGGCCGCCTTCGCGCTGCAGCCAGCGCAGCACCCTCGCCAGCCAGGCCAGACGCTGCGCCTGCGCCGTGTCGGCGCCGCGCAGCCGGCCGTCCAGCCAGCGCAGCAGATCGGCCTCGCTGATTTCCGTCGCCACCAGATCGAGATTCGCCGTGTACGCCGCCTGCTCCTGTTCGATGCGCAGATGGCCCCCAGCCACGTCGAGCAAGTACGGCTTGCGTTCGCGGTCCGGCACGAAAGCGGGCAGTTCCGCCGGTTCGTCGGCCAGCGAGAAACCCGCCAGATCGAGCAGCGCCTCCTTCTCCGCCAGATCGAGTTCGCCCTGGCTGTCGCGCACGCAAAGCAGCGGCATGGGCGCGAACGGCACGCCGCGTGCCGACGGTGCCAGCACCGCCTGATGGCGCAGCGCGAAACGTTCCAGCAGCTTTTCGACACCCTCGCGCGATTGCCGGTCGGCAAAAGTCGCCACCAGCGCCGCCCGGATTTCCGGCGTCGGCGGCTGCGCCAGCGTCACCGTCACGCCGCCGTCGGCACCCGGCGTCAGGGTCAGCCCCGCCACCGGCGAAGCCCCCGCCCGCAAGCCGCCCAGCAAATCGGCGGCAAAAGCCGGCGCCTGCGGCAGGCTCAATTCCAGCGGCGGCAGCTCGGGCAACTGTTCCGGCGTGCGCTGATCGAACAGCGGCAAGGTGGTCGGAAACACCCCCTGCGCCGCCTCCAGTTCCTCGAAGCCCATCGCCACAAGCCGGTCGGCCAGTTCGTTCGCCACCCGCGCCGTTTCCGGACTGGCCAGGTGGGCGTAGGCCCGGTTGAGCAATGCGCTCTTGCGGCTGCGCGCATAGGGCATGCGCAGCACGCGGCCGAGCAACTGTTCCATGTCGCGGCTCGAACCGATCTTTTGCAGCGAGCAGAACACGTAGGCGAAGGAGCAATCCCAACCCTCCTTCAGCGCCTCGACGGTAATCACCACCTCCACCGGGCAGGCCGGATCGAACAGATTCACCCCGTCCAGTTCGCGCTGGCTGCCGGTGGCGATGGCGATGCGCTCGGGCGCGATGTGCTCCTGCGCCAAAAGATGGCTTTTCAGCACGTCGACCGTAACCTCCCCCGCCTTGTCCTCGGCCTGCAACAACAGGATCGGGCGCAGATAATCGGCCTCGTTCGCCGCCTCCGCCGCCAGCCGCTTGCGCGTCAGCAGCGCGTCGCGCACCGCCTCCTGCCAGTCGGGGTGGGTTTGCAGCACGATGGGCAGCTTGATCATCTGCTCCGCCTTCAGCTCCTCGGCCGAAACGTGATACAGCACGTTGCTGCGGTGTACCCCCTGGCGCACCGGCGTCGCCGTCATCTCGATCAGCACCGCCGGATTGAGGCGGGCGAAGGTGTCCCAGGTCAGCGGCGTGCGCGCATTGTGCGCCTCGTCGATGATCACCACCGGCCGCTGCCAGAACATCAGGTTGGCGAAACTCCGCTTCACCTTGCCCAGGTCGGCCCGCGTCAGGTAGGGCTGCGCCGCCAGATCGCGCTCGCTCACCCGCTCGAAACCGGGCAAATCCGGCGCGCGGGCGAAATGCGGCTCGAAATCTTCCTTGTAGGCATACACATCGCGCCCCGAGGTGTCATCGACGCGCAGCGTCTGCAGGGTGCCGACGGCGATGATCGCCTTCTGCGCGAAGTCCTGCGCCCGCAGTTGCGCGCAATCGGCGATGTCGAGCACGCGAAAGCCATCGAGGCCGAAATGGCCGGCCAGCGCCTCGCGGTAAGGATGACCCGGCGTGCGCAAGGCGGCCAGCGTCTGCGTGCGGATGATGTTGGAAGGCACCAGCCACAACGCCAGCGGCCGGTCCGCGCCGGTGTAATGCCGCCCCGCCGCCGCCAGCGCGTGCGTGCCGAGCAAGGTCTTGCCGCCGCCGGTGGGAATGCGGATGCAGACATACGGCGTCACCCCCGCCGCATTCACGAAACCCTGCGCCAGATAAGGCGGAATGCTCTCCGGCGCCACCTCCTGCGCCAGCAATGCCTGACGGAAAGCCGCGTCCAGCCCGGCCTCGTCGCGCGCCCCGCGCGCCAGATCGAAGAACCCCGCTAGCGCGGTCAACGCCTCTTTTTGGTAGTTTTTCAGTTCCAGGCTCATGGCAGCTTCTCAGCGGGCGCGAATGTCGTAGGGAATCTGCTTGAAGACGATGCCGAGCGCCTTCAGGCGGGCCGGCGACAAGCGGCAGGATTCGCCGTAGACCACCCGCAAATCCGCCCGTGGCCCGGCCGGCAGCGCAAGCCCGTCGAGCTTCGCCAGCAGCGGCCCGGTCAGCACATTGCCGCCCTGCGGCCGGCGGTCGCCGAAAATGCCGTTATAGAGCAGGTAAACCGCCGTGCCCTCATGCACGCCGAGCAGCGGCGTCGGTTCGCGTCCGGCCGGGATCACCAGCGGCGTCCGCGTTTCCTGATACCAGACCCAGGCCGCCAGCGTCGCGAAGCGGATTTCCGGGTTGATGCCGCCGTCGGCCAGAAACACCGGCTGGCCGAGCCGGAAGAAACGAAAACCGCCGCCCCCGGACCAGTTGACCGCCGCCGAGATGCCGCCTGCCTCGCCGGCCACCACTTTCTCCAGACGCGGCAGGCAATGGGTACGGGCATGCTCGCCCATCTCGATGCCGATCCAGCGCCGGCCCATCTTGTGGGCGACGGCGGCCGTCGTGCCGGAGCCGAGGAAGGAATCGAGAACGAGGTCGCCAGGGTTGGTGGCGATCTGCAAAACTCGCTGGATTAACTCTTCCGGCTTTGGCGTTCCGAAAGGGGCTTCCTCGTTGAACAGTTCAAGTATTTCTTTCTTTGCGCTTTCCGTATCGCCTACTTCCGATGCAAGCCAAAGCGTATTTGGCACCAGCCCTTTTTCTTCACCTGCGTACTGTTTGATACGCGGGGCGGTTTCAATTTCCAAGTGCAACGAGTTGATGATGATGTTCGAAGAAGTCGAACGACTCTGGCATAAGCAGTTCAGCGGGGCATCGGAAGTTGAGGCTCTTGCGTGGCCGAGTATTGAGTTGCCAAGCGACGGCGTCGAGTTCTGCTTGAGAGAAACCAGAGAGGTCGGAGCCCTTGGGGAAATACTGGCGAAGAAGACCGTTGGTGTTCTCGTTGATGCTGCGCTGCCAAGGGCTATGCGGGTCGGCGAAGTAGACCGCGACGCCCGTGGTCTCGGTCAGTCGAGCATGCTGAGCCATCTCGCGTCCTTGGTCGTAGGTGATGGAGAGCCGTTTTTGCGCATCAATCCGATTCAGGACCGTACCGAAGGCTGTCACCGTTGTGTCGGCCGTGGCGTCAGCCATCTTGACGAGCGTCACGAAGAGCGTGGTTCGTTCGACCAAGGTGCCGATCGACGAGGCATTGCGAGCGCCCTTGATCAGGTCGCCCTCCCAGTGACCAGGAATGACGCGCTCGTCGATCTCCGGAGGGCGCTGATGAATGCTGATCATGTCGGGAATTGAGCCGCGGCGATCTTCCCCCCGGGCACGGGGCCGGCGACTCTTGCGGGCTTGACGCAGACAAGCGATCAGTTCGCTGCGTAAAGTGCCGCGCGGCATCGCATAGAGGGCGGTATAGATGGTCTCGTGGCTGACCTGAAGTGAGGGCTGGTCCGGGTGCATCCTGCGCAGTATGCCCGCGATCTGTTCGGGCGAATGCTGTTCCCGAAGCAGGCGTTCGACCTGCCCCCACAGCAGGCCGTCCAACGCGAGTCGCGAGGTGCATCGTGCCGTACTCGCCAGGGCGTCGGCGCGGTGTTGTGCCAGCGCCGCGCGATAGCCGCCCGCGACAAGCGGGCGCCCCCGCCTCTTCAGTGCCGTCGCCGGATTACTCCAGCCGTTGCGGCTCAATTCACGACTGATCGAGCTCGGCGCGCGCTGCACACTGCTCAAGACTCCACTGGATCATCGTGCGCTCTTCACAACTCAGGTGGCTGTAGATCTTTCCCATCGCAACACATTACCTCCCGGTAAGTGTTGCACTTCAGATTTGAGTCCGCCCGGCCTTCCAGCACCATTTTTCGGGAAATAAACCCTCCCTTCATCTCGTAACCGAAGAAACTCAGCTTCCGTCGCCCCCCAACACCTGCCTTTGGGCGGTTGGTGGACCGTGCCGTCAGAGCTGACAATCGCATACATCTGATTCGGACGAAACCCTTGAGCTGAAAAGGGAATAGAACGCCATGCTCCACGCGGATCATCATCTGGATTGGCGAACCCGGAATCGTTCGGTGGCAGGAGGTTTCGAACATTCTTCCACTCTTTGGCTGGCCGCTTCGCATAGAGCAACAACGTGTCGTGTGAAGAACCAATAGCAGCCCGATTTTCCCGAGAAGCCCGTTTCTGCCAAATTATTTCGGCCACAAAATTCCCCCGCCCAAACACCTCATCCATCACCACCTTCAGGTAATGCGCTTCGTTGTCGTCGATCGACACCCAGATGCTGCCGTCCTCGGCGAGCAGGTCGCGCAGCAACTCCAGCCGGGGGTAGATCAGCGACAGCCACTGGCTGTGTTCGAGGTTGTCGTCGTAGTGCTCGAAGGCGCTGCGGGTGTTGTACGGCGGGTCGATGTAGATGCATTTGACGCGGCCGGCGAAGAACGGGAGCAGCGCCTTGAGGGCTTCGAGGTTGTCGCCCTGGATCAGCCAGTTGTCGTTGTTCGCCCCGCCGGTCTCGCCGTGGCTGCTGACCGCTTCGAGCAGCCGGAACGGCACGCCGGCCGCGGCTTTCAGGGCGTGGGACTTGTTGAGCCAGTCGAGCAGTGGCATGGCAGGCGGGGCGGACGAAATCGTGCAATTATAGGCGCTGCCCCGCGCCACGGGCATTGCCGCGGTCGACCGCGCAAAACGGGCAAATCCCGGGCGGCGACGCCATTTATGTTTCCCCGGCATTGGCAATAAACTGGAGCCCTCACCTCCGAAACCCCGCATCATGTTGTCCGCCCTGGCCCAATTGCCGCTTTTCCAGTTGCTCGGCGAATTCGCCATCGAGGGTTCCGAAGCCGCCGCCTTTGCCGATCTGGCCAAGTTTTCCTGACCGGAGCCTGTATGCCGCTAACCATCGTCGAGATCATCAAGCCGGCCGAGCAGGGCTTGTCTTCGCCTTTTCTCTGCCGGGGCGACGATGGGGCGCTGTATTTCGTCAAGGGCCGGGCCAGTGGGCGGGCAAGTTTGTGGGCGGAGTGGCTGGCTGGGCACCTGGGTCGGGCTTTCGGCCTGCCGATTCCGCCCTTTTGCATCGCCGAAGTGCCGGCGGCCTTGATCCGAGAGTGCACGCCCGAGTTGCGCGCGCTGGGTAGCGGCCCGGCCTTCGCTTCACGCAAGATCGAGGATGTTCAATGGCTGGAATTGGCTGGCGCTCCCGGCATCACCCCGGCCTTGCAGCGCGACATTTTGGTTTTCGACTGGTGGCTGCACAACATCGACCGCACACGCGGCAACCCGAATCTGCTGTGGCATTCGGGCAACAGGGAATTGGTGGTCATCGACCATAACCAGGCATTTGACCCGGCTTTTTCGGCAGCCGATTTTTGGGAGCACCATTTGTTTGCCGGGCAGCGCGATGTCGTTTTCAACGATCTGGCCGAACAGGCGCGTTACGCCGGGCGGCTCGATGCTGCGCTTTCCGTCTGGGATGATGCTTGCGATAATGTCCCACCCGAATGGTGGTGGGAAAACGATGAGCAAGACCTTCCCGCCCGCTTCGACCCGGTCGCCGCCAAAGCCTTGGCAGCACGTTGTTCAACCCCTGATTTCTGGAGGACGCCATGAGTCTGTTTGCTTGCCGCTACGCGGTCGTGCAGTTCCTGCCCTATGCGGAAACGGGGGAGTTTGCCAATGTGGGCATTGCGTTGTTGTGCCCGGAAACCGGTTATTTCGGTTTCCGGCTGCAAAGCGCCCGCCGCACCAGGCGGATCACGCAGTTCTTCGAGCGACTGGATAAGACAATCTATGTACGTGCAATGGATTTGTTCCAGCAGGAATTGCAGCGCGTCGGCCAGTTACTGACGCATGAGGTTTTTCCTGCCGGGAATGCCGATGCTGCACGCCAGACGTTCATGGCGCTGACTCATCCGCGCGAGGCAATCGTCCGCTTTGCGCCGGTTCGGGCGACGATGGCGGCGGTGCCGGAGAAAGAACTGGAAACCCTGTTTGGCCGTTACGTCGACCACGATTTCGCCACCCCGGAACATCGCGAGGAGGTACTGGAGAAACGCATCGGCCAGATCTTGCGCGAGTTGCCTTTGGCCAAGCCCTTCCAGCCGCACACCGTCGGCAACGATGAAACCCGCGCCCGTTTTCCGTTCGTGTTGATGGAAGACGATCGACCGATCAAGGCCATCAAACCGCTTTTCCTCGCGCAGGATGAGCCGCACAAGATTTTCGAGCACGCCGATTTCTGGCTACCCAAAATGCGTCGTTTGCGCGCCCGTGGCTTGCTGCCCGAGGCGACGCTGATTTCCACCGAAGCGCCGCCCGCAGACGACGACAAGCGCTTCAAGGTTTTCGCCGAGATCAGGGATGAGATAGCCGGCATGAATCTGCTCACGGCCACCGCGAGCAATACCGAAGCCATCCGCCGCTTCGCCTTGTCACATTAGCGTGAGGGTGCGGCGTCGGGCAGGGGAATAGTTCGGCCCGTTGCGGTCGACCGCAAATCCTGGGCAAAAACCGGAGCGGCGCGCGGGAGTTCCCGGCGCCGCTTTCTTTTTGGAGGATGACCATGCTCGCGTCGCTCACCACCCTGCTCGTTTTCCAGCTCGTCGGCGAAGTCGTCGCCCGCGGCCTGGGACTGCCGGTCCCCGGCCCGGTGCTCGGCATGCTCTTCCTTTTCCTCGCCCTGGCCCTGCGTGGCGGGCCGGGGCACGAGCTGCAAGCGACCAGCCAGAACCTGCTGCAACACCTCTCGCTGCTCTTCGTCCCGGCCGGCACCGGCATCATGATCCATCTGCACCGCGTCGCCGACGAATGGCTGCCGCTGCTGCTGTCGCTGGCGATCAGCACGGTGGCAACGCTGGTGATGACGGCGCTGGTGATGAAGCTGTGCATGCGCGGCGAGGCGGCATCGGGGAGCGCACCGGGAGACGCGCCATGACCCCGCAGTTCGACGAGATCTGGGTCTATCTTTCGGCCTCGCCGCTGCTCGGGCTGACCATCACGCTGCTCGCCTATCAGGCCGCTTTCTGGCTCTACCGGCGCTCCGGCATGAACCCGCTGGCGAACCCGGTGCTGATCGCCGTCACCATTCTGGTGCTTTTGTTGACGTTGACCGCAACCAGCTACGAAACCTATTTCGCCGGCGCGCAGTTCGTGCATTTCCTGCTCGGTCCGGCCACGGTGGCGCTGGCCATCCCGCTGTACACGCAGTTCAGCCGCGTCCGCGCGCTGCTGCTGCCGGTTTTCGCCGGGCTGGTCGCCGGCAGCCTGACCGCTGCGCTGTCGGCGATCGTGGTCGCCCGGCTGTTCGGCGCCAGCCTGCCGACCCAGTTGTCGCTCGCCCCCAAGTCGGTGACGACGCCGATCGCCATGGGCATCGCCGAGCGCATCGGCGGCATTCCGTCGCTGACCGCCGTGCTGGTGATCGTCACCGGCATCCTCGGCGCCGTCGCCGCGCGTTACGTCCTCGATGCGATCAAGGTGCGCGATCCGGCGATTCGCGGCTTCGCCATCGGCGTCGCCGCGCACGGCATCGGCACCGCGCGCGCCTTCCAGGTCAGCGAGCAGGCCGGCGCCTTCGCGGCGCTGGCGATGGGGCTGAATGGCGCGCTGACCGCGCTGCTGCTGCCGCTGCTCCTGGGCTGGATGCGCTGAGCCGCCGGCGCCGCATATTAGGGTATCCACCTATGGCCGAGCGCCAGCGGCAGGCGAAGAATCAGCCCATGTTCGTTCGCCCCCCGCCCCGACAGCCCAGGCAGACCTGGCTGTGGCTCGCGCCCTACGCCGCCATCGGCATCTTCGCGCTGGCCATGCTCATCGTCACCGCCCTACTGCAGTGGCGCGAGCAGGATACGGCGCTGTCGGCGCTCGAAGGCGACATGCACTGGGCCGAGCGCACCATCGAGAACCGCCTGCACGGCCACCAGGATTTCCTGACCGAGCTCGGGCGCGAGCAGGAATTCCGCCAGCTGACCTACGAGGCCTTTCAGGTGAAGGCCAGCCGCTATGTCCGCGACAACCCGGAAATCGGCGCCATCATCTGGGTCGGCATCGACGGCAAGGTCGAATGGGTCGCCCCCAACGAGTCGACCGCCGCCTTCGTCGGCGAGCAACTGACCGACATCCGGATGGTTGCGCTGCAGGATGCGTTGCGCACGCGCCGCCCGCTGTTCTCGGCCGACTATCCGGACGCCGACCAGCGGCGCGCCAACGACCTGATCCTGCCGGTGCAGCGCGGCAGCAGCGACCTCGGTGCCTTCATCGCCATGCAATCGCTCGAGGGACTCTTGCGCGTCACGCTGCCCGCCAGCTTTACCACGCGTTACAGCCTGTCCGTGGTCGACGCAGAGAATCGCGAGGTTTTCAGCAACACCTCGGTGCGCCCCACCGACCGCCGGATCTCCGGATCGATCAGCCTCGACCTGCCGAGCAACCGGCTCGGCCTCAACATCGTCGCCTATCGCGGCGGCGGCTCCTGGCTGCCCTTCGTCCCGGCGGCGCTGATCGTTTTCCTGACCCTGCTCGCGACGGCCACGCTGCTCCAATTGCGGCGTCATGCGCGCGGCCGGGCCGAGACCGAGGCGCAGTTGCGCGCCGCCTACGCCTTCCGTCAGGCGATGTCGCAGTCGCTGGTCACCGGCCTGCGCGCGATCGACCTCGAGGGCCGCATCACCTTCGTCAATGACGCCTTCTGCCGCATGACCGGCTTCGCCGAGTCCGAGCTGCTCGGCGTCGCGCCGCCCTACCCCTACTGGCCGCCCGAAGAATTCGCGCAGCTGCAGACCAACATCGATACGGCGCTGGCCGGGAACGCTCCCGCCAACGGCTTCGAGATGCGGATCATGCGCAAGAACGGCGAGCGTTTCGATGTCCGCCTCTATTTCTCGCCGCTGATCGATGCCGGCGGCCGGCAGATCGGCTGGATGGCGTCGATGAACGACATCACCGAGCCGCGGCGGGCACGGGTCGAGCTCGAGCGTGCGCACGAGCGCTTCGTGACGGTCATCGACGGCCTCGACACCGCGGTCCATGTCGCCGATGTGCAGAGCGGCGAGATCCTCTTCGCCAACCGCGCCTTCCAGCACATCTTCGGCTTCAACACGGTCGGCCGCGACTCCGGGCTGGTCACGGCCGCCTGCCGCCCGCCCGCCGATGCGCTCGAGCGCGATCCGGCCAGCCTCGAACCGGGCGAACTGCCGTGCGAAATCTTCGATGGCGAGGTCCAGCACGCGCTTTCCGGCCACTGGTACCACCTGCACGAGCGCGCCATCCGCTGGGTCGACGGGCGCACCGTGCGTGTCCAGCTTGCCGCCGACATCACCGACCGGAAGCACATCGACGAAGTCAACCTGCAGCAGCAGAAGCGCCTTGAGCAGACCTCGCGCCTGATCACCATGGGCGAGATGGCCTCGTCGCTGGCGCACGAACTCAACCAGCCGCTGTCGGCGATCGCCAACTACTGCGCCGGCTGCATCAAGCGCATGAATGCCGGCAATTACCGCTTCGACGACCTGCTCTCGGCGATGCAGAAGGCCAGCGACCAGGCCGAGCGCGCCGGCAAGATCATCCGCCGCATGCGCGACATGGTGAAGAAGAGCGACCCCAACCGCGAGCCGATCGCGCTCGCCGAACTGCTCGACGAGGCGCGCGCCTTCGCCGACATCGAGGCGCGGCGCACGAGCACGCAGATCGTCGTCAACCTCCCCGAAAACTTGCCCAGAATCGTCGTCGACCGCATCATGATCGAGCAGGTTCTGCTCAACCTGGTGAGGAACGGCATCGAAGCCATGCACGACACGCCGGTCGAGCGCCGCCGCCTCGACATCTCGGCGCACCAGATCGATGCGCGCTGGCTGCAGGTCGAAATCGGGGATCAGGGACACGGCTTGCCGGAAGAAGACATCGAGAGGATCTTCGCGCCGTTCTACACGACGAAGCAAGAGGGCATGGGCATTGGCCTCGCCATCTGCCGCTCGATCATCGAGTTCCACCAAGGCCGCCTGTGGGTCGAGCCGCGCCGCGAGGGCGGCACCAGGTTCCGTTTCACCGTACCGATCGAGGAAGACGAAGATGAGTGATCCCCTGCAGACCATCCACGTCGTCGACGACGACGAGGCGATGCGCGATTCGATGACTTGGCTGCTCGAAGGCGAAGGCTATGCCGTCGCCTGCTACGACTCGGCTGACAGTTTCCTGGCCGCGCGCAACGAGGGCATGCACGGCTGCATCGTCCTCGATGTCCGGATGCCGCAGACGAGCGGCCTCGAACTGCACGAAAAACTCGACGCCCTCGGTTCGCAACTGCCGATCATTTTCGTCACCGGCCACGGCGACGTGCCGATGGCCGTCTCGGCGCTGCAGCGCGGCGCCTGCGACTTCATCGAGAAGCCCTTTAACAACGAGGACCTGCTCTCGCGCATCCGCCGGGCGCTGGCACTCGACAGCCAGCTATCGGCCCGCCGCCAGCGCGACAGCGTGATCGAACATCGCCTGCGCCTGCTCACCCAGCGCGAGCGTGAAGTCATGGAACTGGTCGTCGCCGGGAAGCTGAACAAGCAGGTCGCGGACGAACTCGACATCAGCATGAAGACCGTCGAAGCCCACCGGGCGCGGGTCATGGAGAAGATGGGCGTGCGTACCCTGGCCGAACTGGTGAAGGCGGTGATGTCTGTAAACTGAGGTAGGCCCGCCTGCCGAGGATATCGGAAGCCCAAATCCCAGCCCGGGCTGGGGCGTCAGAGAGATTGCGATCAGCGGGTGGCAATTTGCCCGTGGCGGACTTTCACGGTCTCGACTCCCGACGGACGGGTGTCAAGTGCAACTGCCGTTCATGGACGCCATTCACGTAGAAGTGGGGGCAAGAAAAGCATGAACGCCCGCCTGAGGATCAGACAACCGCCACTTGCCTGCGGCGCCAAACGGCGGGAGAAGAACCGGACCAGCGCCGGAAGGCCCGTGCAAAGGCAGTAACGTCTGCATACCCCAATCTGTTGGCAACGTCTTCCAGCGATACGGCAGAGCCGCGAAGCAGCCCTCGCGCTGCATCGAAGCGAACCGCATCGAGAAGTTCCCTGAAAGTCGTTCCGTCTTCCTGCAAACGCCGGGCGAAGGTTCTCCTGTTCATGCCAAAGGCGCTCGCCACGTCTTCCTGACCGATACAGCCCGTCGCCAGCAATGTTCGCATCACCCGCTGAACCCGATCTCCGGCAACGCCCCCGTCCCCGATTCGCTGTTTCTCCCGAAGTTGCGACGCGATAAAGTCGCGAAGCTGGCTGTTCGCACCAGCAATCGGATGCCCAAGCAGTGCGGCATCGAAGAGTACCGCGTTGCGATCGGCATCGAAGCGAACCGGCGCGGCGAAGTGTGCGGCAAATGCCGATGTATCCTGTGGCGCACGGTACGCGATATTCACCTCACGCACCGTGAACGCTGCGCCGCAAATTTCACGCAGCAGATTGGCTGCGATGGCGAGTGCGCCAAATACAATCTGCTCGGCGCCCGGCAGATCGGGTTCCAGCACTTCGTAACTTAGAACGGCGAGGCTGCCCTCCTGTTGGAAACAAGGGACCGCGCCCTCGTCGTGCAGATGCAGATAGGACTGGAGGCTGGCAAGTCCCGCCCTTACGGTGGCAGAGTTGGTCACCAGGTAGCCGACGGTGCCTAGCATGACGAGCCCGGTGTGCATGCAGGCGCGCAAGCCGAGGTCCGGGAGCCCGGCGCGTTCGGCGGCAAGATGAGCGAGTTCGCCCAATTTGGCGAACGGGATCACGTTGTCCGGATGGTCAAAAGCTGTTGCCTGAAGACCGACTTCAGCAATCAGCGCGTCAGCGTCGATGCCGCACTCACGAAGCAGCGGCGGCAGTGCGATGGCACCGCCCACCCGGATCACCCGGTTGTTGATGGGCGGACGGCCGCGCTTCATTGGTGTCGAGTTTGCCAAGGCCGCTCCGGACTGAATTACTTTGGGAATTTTGGCATGAAATGTCAGGAAATTGAAAAATCTGCCACGTAATTGCGTACTGTTATTAACTATACTGATCAGGTTGCGAGCTCGGGCCCTGTGGTTTGCCAAGCAACCTGCCAAGGCTCGGCACGAACGCTTCTTGTCAAGGTTGCTCCTCCGGGAGCGAGTTCACGTAGTGCCCCAGCAATTGATAGGAGAAAACAATGCATCGTAAGAAACTGTCTTTGGTAGCCGTCGCGGTTGTGTCTGCGCTGACCCTGGCGGCCTGCGGCAAACAGGCGGAACCCCAGGTCGACAAGGTTGCGGCGGAAGCCAAGGCGAAGCTTGAAGCGGAAGCGAAGGCGGTCGAAGCGGCGGCGAAGGAAGCCGAAGCGCGGGCGATTGCCATCGAGAGCTACGTCTATGCCTACCCGCTGGTCACCATGGAGATGACGCGTCGGATCATGACCAATGTGGAGGCGCCGACAGGTTCGCACGCACCGATGGGGGATTTTGTCCGGATGCGCAGCTATCCCGACGCCTCGTACCGCGATGTCACGGCACCGAACGCCGACACCCTCTACACGACCGCCTGGATCGACGTTTCCAAGGAGCCGTGGATTCTGAGCCTGCCGGACATGAAGGATCGTTATTTCCTCTTCCCGATGCTTGACGGCTGGACCAACGTGTTCCAGGTGCCGGGCAAGCGAACGACGGGCACGAAGGCGCAAACCTACGCCATCACCGGGCCGGGCTGGTCCGGCGAACTACCACCCGGTGTTACCGAGTATAAATCCCCGACTGGGATCGTCTGGATTCTTGGGCGCATCTACTGCACCGGCACCCCCGAGGACTACAAGGCGGTTCATGCCTTGCAGGACAAGATCTCGGTCGTGCCCTTGTCTGCCTACGGCAAGCCCTACACCCCGGCCCCAGGCACGGCCGACCCGGCGATCGACATGAAGACCGCCGTGCGCGAGCAGGTCAATGCACTCGATGCCGCCGCGTACTTCAAGCTGTTTGCCGAACTGCTCAAGACCAATCCGGCCGCCGCTGACGATGCCCCGATGGTCGCCAAGCTGGCAAAGATCGGTGTCGTTCCCGGGCAGGATTTTGACGCCGCCAAACTCGACCCGGCCGTGGCCAAGGGTCTTGCCGGCGCGCCCAAGCCGGCTCAGGAAGTGATCATGGACTGGATGAAGGCGGGCGTCGTGGCGGGCGACTTCAAGCTGGAAAACGGTTGGGCATTTACGACCAAGACCGGTTTGTACGGCACGCACTATGTGCAGCGCGCCTTGATCACCGCGATTGGTCTGGGTGCCAACCGGCCGGAAGATGCGGTTTATCCGACCTCGACCGGGCCGGATATCGCCGCCAAGTACAGCGGCGAGAAGAAGTACGTCCTGCGTTTTGAAAAAGGCCAACTGCCGCCGGTGAACGGATTCTGGTCGCTGACGATGTACGACGCGGACTACTTCTTCGTAGACAACAAGCTCAACCGCTACAACCTGAGCCAGCGCAACAAGTTCAAGACCAACCCGGATGGCTCGGTCGACCTCTACATCCAGAACGAATCGCCGGGCAAGGCCAAGGAATCGAACTGGCTGCCGGCGCCGAAGGGTGATTTTGTCCTGATGATGCGTCTCTACTGGCCGAAGGAGCAGCCGCCGTCGATCCTGGATGGCAGCTGGAAGGTGCCGGCCGTCAAGGAAGCGTCCTGACCGGACGCAGCGGCACGCTGGCTACCCCGCGTGCCGCTGAAGAGCAGTTCGAAGACGAAAAGCCCGCCGTACGGCGGGCTTTTTCTTGCCGCGCGGGCGCATTTCTCCGATCCGCTGTCGATCATCCGCGCTCGCCATTGCGGCTTTGGTCTAGTCGCTCGCTTGGGGCATCCGGCAGGCAACAGTACGCCTCCGGCACCTGACGACTACTCACCGCCAAGACTGCGGCCACTCCAGCCAGATATGGAGTTGATCAGGTGAATCGTTTCCGGTGCGCCTGAACCGCGATCATCCGCGCATTGGCCAAGCGAAGTTTTATGGTGTCGGATAGATCATCGTCGGTATCGGCTACCTGCGCCAACGCATGCGCCTCGACTGCCTTCATGCGTGCGATGAAGAGGCGAAGCTTTATCGGGCCCGAAAGCTGCACAGCATCTGCCGTGTCCTCATCGTCTTCTGATTCGCTGACCAGCCTTGGGCGACTGTATGGACCATGAAGTGCCAGTTCGTCGTAGCCCGTCTCACCGTTTTGGCCATCCAGGTGTTTGGGAACCGCCTGCTCACCGTTCTTTGGTTTGGATGCCAGCAAGGCCATCTGATGCCGTTCCGTGCGGGATAGCATCATTTTCGGTAGCGGCCTGTTCTTGGCCAGCTTCGATCCCTTGGCTGACCGAAGCTTCACCACGGGCTTTGCGGTCGTCGCCAGTTCGATCACCGACGGCGGCATGGGGATGGGCGTAACCACGATGTTGCCATCGGTTGCTGGCGCCACAACCTCCACCGCTACCGGCGCTTCATCAGCGACTGGCTCGGACGCAACGACACT
>WBZM01002518.1_pt1 | contig 15402 bp, 14 predicted proteins | sample 5204271 | NCBI WGS metagenome assembly WBZM01 (sample SAMN12344346, study PRJNA552823) | activated sludge metagenome | biome: Activated sludge suspended growth; feature: Nitrification reactor; material: Wastewater; isolation source: activated sludge from nitrification reactor of wastewater...
GGGGGCCGTGCTGCTCGCCGGCGGGAAGGCGGACGAGGCGGTGACCGCGCTGGAGACGGCGCTGTCCCTCGACCGGGCCGACGCGGAGGCGCAGAAGCTGCTGGCCCAGGCCAGGGCGCCGGCCAAGGCCGCGGCGCCGCCGGCCAGGCCCGCCGCGACGGCGACGGCGACGGCGGCCAAGGTGCCCGGGAAGGTTGCCCTGCCCGCCAGGGCGGCGCCGGCGAAGGCCCCGGCCGCGAAGCCCGCGCCGGCGGCGACCCCGCCGGCCCCCAAGGCGGCCGCGCCGGCCCCCTCGCCGAAGGCCGCGCCCGCGCCGAAGCCGGGCGCGCCGTCCGCGCCGGCGGCCCCGCCGGAGAAGAAGCCGCCCGCGCAGTCGAAGTGGTGGTAGCGGACGCGGCGGCGGGGGCTGCTATCATCCGCCGCCGTGGCGCGAGGGCCTTCCAGGTCGAGAGCAGGTGATGGCGGCGAGGCGGGGGCGGCGACTCCCGTCGAGGCGCGTCTCCGCGCGCTGCTGGCTGCCGGGATTCTCAAGGCCGCCGCCACCGAGACGCTCCGGGCCTACGGCCCGCAGCTGCTCCGCTACCTCCGCGTCCTCCTCGGCAACGACGGCGACGCCCGGGAGGCCTTCGCCCTCACCGCCGAGCGGCTCTGGCGCTCGCTGCCGGCCTTCCGCGGCGAGGCCTCGGTGCGGACCTGGTGCTTCCACCTGGCCTGGAGCGCCGCCGCCGACCTGCGCAAGGAAGCCTGGCGCACCATGGGGCGGCGGCTGGAGACGGAGGAGGCCGCCCGCCTCGGCACCGGCGGCCGGACGCCCTCCTGGCTGCGGGAGGAGCGGCTCCACCTGACCCTCGCCGACCTCCGGAAGGCGCTCACGCTGGAGGAGCAGAGCCTGCTCCAGCTCCGGGTGGACCAGGGGCTCACCTTCGCCGAGTGCGCCGAGGTGCTGGCCGAGGAGGGCACGGCCCCGTCGGCCGACACGCTCCAGAAGCGGTTCGAGCGGCTCAAGGTCAAGCTCAAGGCGCTGGCCAAGGAGCGGAGCGGTGGCTGACGCCGACGCGCCCGGCACGCTCACGCGGCTCATCGAGGAGGTGGTGCGCGGCGCCACCGACGAGGCGGCCGCGGCGCCCTGGAGCCCCGGCTTCCGGCCCGGCGCCATGGTCGGCCGCTACGAGCTCCTCCGCGAGGTCGGGCGCGGGGGCTTCGGCGTGGTCTTCGAGGCCAGGGACCGCGAGCTGGGGCGCACCGTGGCCTTCAAGGCGCTCCGGGTCGGCGGCGAGGCGGCCAGGGAGCGGCGCCTGCTCGCCGAGGCCGAGGTGGCGGCCCGCCTCTCCCACCCCAACATCGTCACCGTCCTCGACGTCGGCCGCAGCGAGCAGGGCGTCTTCCTGGTGCAGGAGTTCCTCACCGGCGCGCCGCTCTCCCGCCGCCTCGCCGAGGGGCGCCTCCCCGTGCGCGAGGCGGTGCGCGTCGGCCTCGAGATCGTCCGCGGCCTGGCCCACGCCCACGCCCACGGCGTGGTCCACCGCGACCTCACACCCGGCAACGTGCAGCTCTGCGACGACGGGCAGGTGAAGCTCCTCGACCTCGGCATGGCGGCGGCGCTGGGGCGGCGCACGCTGGCGGGCGGGACCCCGGCCTACATGGCCCCGGAGCAGGCCCGCGGCGACCCCGAGGACGAGCGCACCGACGTCTACGCGCTGGGCGTGCTCCTGTACCGCATGCTCACCGGCGTCGCGCCGGTGGAGGCCGGCGCCGACGGGCGGCCGCGGTCGCAGGCCCGCGGGCTCGACGTGCCCGAGGCGCCGGCCCTGGCCAGGCTGGTGGAGGCCATGCTGGCGCCGGCGCCGGGGGATCGGCCGCGGGACGCAGGCGTGGTGCTGGAGGCCTTGCGGGAGGTGAGCGAGGGGCTGCCGCGGTCCACCGGGACGGCGAGCCGGGTGAGGGTGCGGGCGGCGCCGAGGGTGCGGTGGGCGGGGTCGGGCGTGGCGGTAGGGCTGCTGCTGGCGGCAGCGGCTGGCACAGTGACCCTCAAGCGCGGCTCGGTCCCTGTCGTGGCAGCGAGCGCAGGTAGTCCCATGGTGGTCGCCGCCTCGTCCGCGCGAACCGCCTGCAACTGGAGGCACGCGCCCGGCCGGGATCTCCTCCCACTCCCTCCGGACTCCGTGGTGCGAAATGGCGAGTTCCAGGGGCAGGGCGTAGCCACCGTCGAGGGGCGCCCAGCCTGGCTGCAGCGCTCCGACTGGAATCAGCTCTTCCTCCCCGTACCCGGCGCGATGCTGGAGGCCGACGTCTTCGCCATCGAGGTGGAGTTCTACTTCCCCTCGGTCACCGACACGCCGCGCCGCGCGACCATGCGGATCTTCGCCGACCCCGGCGGGCCGGATCCCTCCGACGTAGACCACGGACTCGGACTCATGCTCCAGGAGGAGCCCGGCCGTGCCCCGGGCTTCTCGTGGGGTGTCATCCAGGGTCCGACGCACGCGCGCATCAGCTACACCGGCACCCTCCCGACGGCACTCGGCGGGCGCTGGCACGCGCTGCGAATTGAGGGCTCCCGCTCACGCTGCTGGCTGCGAGCTATCCTCGACGGGACACCGCTCCTCTGGGCGACTGGGGACTGCGACCTGGCTGGCCGGCACCTCCTGCTGGCCGGCAACACCTCCAGCTATCGCCCGGCCGAGGTGGCCTGGCGCGAGGTGCTGCACTACGTGGGCGGCGCCGACTGCCAGTAGGCGGGTGCCGCCCGTCCCGGGATTGGGGGACGGCGCGTCGGTTCAACCGCGCCCGCTCGTCTGCCCAGGGAGGCCGCCCACGGCCTCCTTCCACGAGCGAGGCCCCACCACATGACGTCGCCACCCTGGATCCGCGCGCTCTTCGTGGCCACCGCCCTGACGATGGCGGCCTGCGGAGGCAGCACGGCCACTCCACCGGCCAACGCCGGGTCCGTCGTCCTCTCCATCAACGGCGGCCCGGCCCTGGCGGCCGTCACCAAGGTCACCCTCTCCGTGTCGCCAGCTGGCGTCACGGCCGACCTCCTGCCCGACCAGGCGACCGGCGCCTTCGCCGGGACGCTCTCCTTGCCGGTGGGCCTGCAGACCATTACCGCCCGCGCCTACGCGGGCGCCACGCTGGTGGCCGAGGGCTCGGCCTCGGTCACGGTCACGGGCGGCCAGGCGCTCTCGGTCACCATCACCGTCCTCGACGTCACGGGCCCCGAACCGACGCCGGACCACGCCCCGGTGCTGACCTCGCTCGCCGCCTCGGCGGTGACGCTCGACGTGGGGCAGGTGCTGACGCTCTCGGCTGCGGCGACCGACGTGGACGGCGACGTCATCACCTACACCTGGAGCGCCCAGCCGGCCGGCTGCGCCACTTTCTCGCCGGACACCACGACCGGCGGCGGCACCGCCTCCACCACCGCCACCGCGGCGCTGGCAGGATCCTGCGCCGTCTCGGTCCGCGCCGAGGCGCTCGGCCTCGCCGACACCCTCTCCACCACGGTGGATCTGCTCCTGCCCGTGGTCATCGGTGGGATCTTCGTGCCGCAGCCGGTCATCGCGTCGGTCGAGTTCCTGGCGCCAGCCTCCGCCACCGTACTTCGCACCGACGTCGACGCCACGGTCCGCCACGCCTGGTTCGCCGGAACTCCGGTGTCCGTTCGGATCTCGTGGGACGCCACCCCCTGGCTGGAGCGGAGCGTCGCCGCACTGGAGGATGGGTGCGGTGGCACGGTGGTTACGACGGCGGCGACCAACACGTCCGAGACCTTCGACTGGACCCCGACCGGCGGACCGGTTTGCCTGCTCACCGCGCGCGTCGAGCGCCGGGGGCTCGCCGACGCCCTCCCCGTGGCCGTGATCCTCGGCGCGCCGCTGACCGGCCAGTGCGCCTGGACGCAAGTCGCCATTCACGATCTCTCATCACTGCCGGCAGGGGCTGCGGCAGCAGGGGACGGTCCGCAGGGGCCTGCTTCGGTGTCGGGACGGTCTGCCTGGCTCCAGTCCGGCAACTGGAACTGGCTCGCCATCCCATCGCCGTTCGCGAACGAGGATGTGGTGGCCGTCGAGGCCGACGTCCTCGTGCCATTCGTGGCCGGCAGCGGCCGGCACGCCTCCTTCTTCACGTTCAATGACCCGACCCCGGGGAGCGGCCTCGGAAATCACGGGATCGGCACCAGCCTCACCAGCTTCGACGCGACCACGGCCTCAGTGGACTGGTGGCTCAGCCCGGCTCCCGAGGGCACCTTCGCCCGTCGGACCCCTGCCAGCATGGTCTTGGACCAGTGGCACTCCTACCGCCTGGAGGGTCGGCGCTCGACGTGCTCATTCCGTGTGCTCCTGGACGGCGTGGAGATCGATCGCCTCGCTTCCCCTTGCGACACGACCGGAGGCAGCATCTCCCTCGTTGGGAACTCGATGCTGGCTGTGCCAGCTTCGGTGGCCTGGTCAGCCCTCCGCATGGAGACCGGCACCGCCGCCTGCGCCCCGTAGCCCCCGCTCACCCACCACTCCTCCTGACGCAGCCGCGGCGTCGGGGCTGCTATCATCCGCCCCTGATGGCGGACGATCCCACCACCAAGCACGGCGGCGATCCCGGCGCGGCGGATGACGCCCCGGGGACGCTCTCCCGCCTCATCCAGGAGGTGGTGCGCGGCGCCACCGACGAGGCGGCCCGCGCCCCCTGGTCGGTGGGGCTCAAGCCCGGCCTGGTGGTGGGGCGCTACGAGCTGCTCCGCGAGGTGGGACGCGGCGGCTTCGGCGTGGTCTTCGAGGCCCGTGACCGCGAGCTGGGCCGGCGCGTGGCCTTCAAGGCGCTGCGCGTCGGCGGCGACGCGGTCCGCGAGGGGCGCCTGCTGGCCGAGGCCGAGGTGGCGGCGCGCCTGGCCCACCCCAACATCGTCACCGTCCTCGACGTGGGGCGCAGCGAGCACGGGGTCTTCCTGGTGCAGGAGTTCCTGGCCGGCGAGCCCCTGACCCGCCGGCTCGCCGGTGGCCGCCTCCCGGTCCGCGAGTCGGTGCGCATCGCCGTCGAGGTGGCCCGCGGCCTGGCCCACGCCCACGCCCACGGGGTGGTCCACCGCGACCTCTCCCCCGGCAACGTCCTCCTCTGCGACGACGGCCAGGTGAAGATCCTCGACCTCGGCATGGCCGCCGCCCTGGGGCGTCGCAAGGTGGAGGGCGGCACGCCGGCCTACATGGCCCCGGAGCAGGCCACCGGCGCCCCCGAGGACGAGCGGACCGACGTCTACGCCCTGGGCGTCCTGCTCTACCGCATGCTCACCGGCGTCGCGCCGGTGGAGGCCAGCGCCGACGGGCGGCCGCGATCGCAGGCCCGCGGCCTGGAGGTGCCCGAGGCTCCGGCCCTCGCCGCGCTGGTGGAGGCCATGCTGGCCAGCGCCCCCGCCGACCGGCCACGCGACGCCGGCGCGGTGCTGGAGGGGCTGCAGCGGGTGTCCGAGGCGCTGCCGCGCGCCTCCGGGGAGCCGAGCCGCGTGCGCGTCCGGCCGCCGCCGCGCCACCGCTGGGTCGGCGCCGGCGCGCTGGCCGGTCTCCTGGCGGCGGCGCTGGTGGGGCTCCCCGCGGCCAACTGGTGGCGTGCCGGGGCGGTGGCCGGGCCGGCGGTCATGGCCGGCGGCTCGGCGCAGACGCCCTGCGCGTGGCGGCTGGTGCTCCGCACCGACTTCGACACCGACGAGGTGCCGCACACCTGGCGCAACGGGAAGGTCTTCGGCCAGGCCCTCCGGCGAACCGACGGCGTGCCCGCCTGGTACATGGGCTCCGACTGGAACCAGCTCTTCATCCGGCTCCCCGAACCGCTGCCCGACGTGTTCGCCGTCCAGGTCCAGCTCTTCGCCCCGCCGCCGCGGGAGGCCAACACCTCGGCGGGCCTGATCGTCTTCACCGACCCGGTCGGCCCCCTCGACGCCACCACCTCCGACCTCCGCCACGGGCGGGGGGTCAACCTCTCGGAGGACAAGGGGCACGCCCCGTACCTGAGCTGGGGGCTCCCCCAAGGCGAGCACAGCACGCGCGTCGACTACCGGGCCGGCACCGACGGGCCCTTCACCGGCACCTGGCGGACGCTCCGGCTCGAGGGCTCGCGCAGCGGCCGCTGGCTGCGCCTCCTCCTCGACGGGCGGCTCCTGGTGGCCGACGGCGCCGCCGCCGGCCTCGACGGCCGCCACCTGGCGCTGACCGGGCAGGGCGACGTCTACGGCGAGGCACGGGTGCAGTGGAAGCACCTCATGGTCTTCGAAGGCGGGGCGGACTGCCGGTGAGGTGGCGGACGGGCGGAACCCGCGGCCCGCGCGCGCATCCGTCCCCTCAACGCCGCCACCTCCCCGCCTCCACGAACGAGTAGTACCCCCCGCTGGCCACGATGACGTGGTCCCGCGCCAGCACCCCCACCAGCTCCGCCGCGGCGCGGAGGCGCTCGGTGAGGTCGGCGTCCTCGGCGCTCGGCGAGGGGTCGCCGCTGGGGTGGTTGTGGGCGAAGACCACCGAGTGGGCCCCCTCGCGCACGGCGGGGCGGAGGGCGTCGCGGGGGCTGACCGGGCACTGGGAGATCGACCCCTCGGCCACCTGCTCGGTGCGGAGCAGCCGGCCGCGCACGTCGAGGAGCACCACGTGGAAGCCCTCGCGCTCGGCGTGGGCGGCGTGGCGCAGCAGCTCGTGGACTCGGGCCGGGTCGAGGCAGCGCTCGCCGCGGCGCGGCGGCGACCAGGCGCCGCGGCGGCCCAGCTCGAAGGCGGCGGCGATGGCGGCGGCGCGCGCCGGGCCGATGCCGGGCCAGCCGGCGATGGCGTCGGGCGGGGCCCAGGCGAGGTCGGGGAGGGGCACGCCCTCGACGAGGGAGAGCGCGGTGGCCCGGGCCGAGCGGCCGCCGCTGCCGGTGCCGAGGACCAGGGCCAGCAGGTCCGCGTCGGAGAGGGCCCGCGGACCGGCGGCGAGGAGCCGCTCGCGCGGGCGGTCGGTGGGCGAGGCGGAGGGGTCCATCCGCGCCGGGGAGAGCAACGGGCGTGCCGGGGGCGGCGGCCTGGCGGGATCGGCGAGCCGATTCCCGGCGCCAGGCGCCGCTGAAACCCCGCTGAAACCGCTGGGGCCAAGCGGCGAGATCGGTGCCAGGCACCCTCGTTCCATCAGCCGCCCCCGCCCGGGCCCCTGGCCCCCACCCGTCCGCCCCGCGGCCCCCGGGCCGCGCCGCGTCCGCCCGGGCGTTAGAGTGTGCCCAGCCACCTCATGAGGCCCCGTGCCCGCCTTGACCCTCGCCACCGCCCTCCTCGCCGCCCTCGCCCTCTCCGCCCGCCCGCCCCCGGCCGACGTGGCGGGCCGGGTCACCAAGGTGGTCGACGGCGACACGCTCCACGTCCGCCCCGAGGAGGGTTCGGGCTTCCCGGGGCGAAAGCCGCGCGAGCTCAAGGTCCGCCTCGCCGGCGCCGACGCCCCCGAGCACGACCAGCCCCACGGCCGCGAGGCCCGGCGCGCCCTCGAGGCGCTGGTCGAGGGCCAGGACGTGCTGCTCCACCCGCTCACCACCGACCGCTTCGGCCGCACCGTGGCCCGGGTCGAGGTCGGCGGCCGCGACGTCTCCGAGGCCCTGGTGGAGGCCGGCCACGCCTGGGCCTTCCGCCGCTACCTGGGGCGGCGCGCCGGCGACGAGCGGCTCTGCGAGCTGGAGTACCGCGCCCGCGCGGCCGGCGCGGGGCTCTGGGCGCTGCCGCCGGCGCGGCGCCTCGCCCCCTGGGCCTTCCGCCACGAGGGGAAGGGCCAGGAGCAGGTGGACCGCGAGCGCGGCCCGGCCGACTGCGTGAAGGCCTTCGAGCGGCAGGGGCGGCGCCACCGCGCGCCGCGGTGAGGGCGGGCCCGGCTCAGGGATCGGGGAACGACGCCAGCCAGGCCTTGGCCTCTTCCAGCGTCGGGAAGTCCTTCACCGTCCCGTGCATGAAGGGCTTCAGCGACACGAAGAGCACCCGCTGCAGCGTGGAGAGCCCGACCACGGCGCTCGCCAGCACGTGAGGCCGGATGGCCGCGGAGTAGGCCTTGATGCGCTCGCCGGCGCCGGCGGCGAAGCGGGCGCGCGTCACCACGGTGGCGACCCGCACCGAGCCGAGGGGCTCCTTGATCACCAGCGCCGCGCCGGCCCGCAGCACGTCGGCGTACTGCTCCGCCGCCACGTCGGTGCCGTCCACGACGATGATCCTCTTCCCCTGGTGCTGCTCGACGCGGACCCGCTCCATCTCCACCCCCGGGATCACGAGCATACGATCGGGGGGCACGGCGCGCCGCCCACGCAGCGCCGCAGCCCAGGCGGGCCGGTGGTGCGGTGTGGGCGGCGGTGGGCCGTTCTACTTCTTCACGTCCTTGAGCAGCTCGGCCTCGATCTCGATGCTCACCTCGTCGCCGACCACCGGCCCGGCCTCGATGGCCTTGGACCAGGAGACGCCGAAGTCCTGGCGGTTGATCTTGCCGGTGGCCGAGATGCCGCGCCGCGTGTTGCCCCAGGGATCCTTGATCTCCTTGGTGGGCCCGGTGACGTCGAGGGTGACCGGCTTGGTGACGCCCTTGAGCGTCAGGTTGCCGGTGACCTTGAGCTTGCCCTCGCCGGCCTTCTCCACCTTGGTCGAGACGAAGGTCATCTTGGGGAACTTGGCCACGTCGAAGAAGTCGGGGCTCTTGAGGTGCTCGTCGCGCTTCGGCTCGCGGGTGTCGATGGTGCCCATGTCGATGGTGGCCTCCACCCTCGACTTGGTGACGTCGCCCTCGTCGAGGGTGACGGTGCCCTCGGTCTTGCCGAACTCGCCGCGCACGTTGGTGATCACCAGGTGCCGGACGGTGAAGGAGGTGTGGGCGTGGGCCGAGTCGATCTTCCAGGTGCTGGAGTCGGCCAGGGCCGGCAGCGCGGTCAGGGCAAGGGCGAGGAAGGTCAGGATGCGCTTCATGTGGTGGCTCTCCTTGGGTGCCAGGGTGGCGCGGGGTGGGTCGCCCGGGGGCGACCCGCGTCGATGTAACGGCGCGCCCGTGCCGATCAAGCACCGGCCGTGGCCCCGTCGGGGCACGCCCACCCGAAGCCGTTGGCGTGTCATCCATCCGGGGCACACCGGCGCCCCGCCCGGCGGAGCCCTGCCCGCGCCCGCCGCGGCGCCCGTCACGGATGGTGCCGGCGGCGCTAGAAGCGGGTGCCGAGCCCGCCGACGACGCGCACGTAGTCGGCCTGCTCGAAGCCGACCTCGCCGCCCACGAAGATGGGGCCGAGGTCGATCCGGGCGCCCAGCGCCACCTGGAACCAGGAGCGCCAGCGGTCCTCGTAGGCGGTGCCCAGGCCGAAGGTGATGGAGCCCTCCAGCCCGCGCCGCGACTGGAAGCGCTCGGTGATGCGCACCAGCGCGATGGGCGACCACTCGCGGGCGCTGGTGCGCAGCCGCGCGTACTGCCCCAGCACGCCCAGCTCGACGGCGTCGAAGCGCCAGGCCACCTCGCCGCCGTAGACCCCGGCGCTCGGCGCCGCGCTGCCGGTGATCGTGGCCAGCTCGCCGCCGAACACCTGGAGGCTGAGCCGCTTCTGCTCCGGGCCGCGCCGGGGCGCGTCGAAGGCGTCCCAGCCCTCGCCGGCGGGATCGTCGCCGTCGTCGCCGTCGTCCGCGACCTCCCGCTGGGCGCGGGCCGCGGCGGGCATCGACAGCAGCAGGAGGGCGAGGCAGGCCAGCGGGACGAGCAGACGGGTGGGCGCGCGCACCCGGCGACGATAGCCGCCGGTGCGGGCCGCGGCACGGCCCCGCGCGGCACGCCCCGCCCGGGAAGGCGGCGGCGCCCGCGCGGCGCGTCAGGTGCGCAGGAAGGCCTCCAGGACGCGGTAGCCGCGCCCCAGCGCCGCCACCTCGATCCACTCGCCGCGCTGGTGCGCCTGCGAGGGCTCGCCGGGCCCCAGGTTCACCGCCGGCACCCCGTGCACGGCGAGGCGGGCCACGTCGGTCCAGGCCTGCTTCGGCTCGGCCGCCACGCCGGTCCGCTCCAGCAGCCGCTGCACCAGCGGGTGGTCGCCGTAGGCCGGGCAGGAGGGCGAGAGGTCGGTGAAGGCCACGCTGGCGCCGTGGCGGGCCGCCAGCGCCTCGAGGTCGCCGGTGGCCACCTCCAGCGTCTTGTCCGGGCCGAAGCGGTAGTTGAGGTTGAGGGTGCAGCGCTCCGGCACCACGTTGCGCGCCTGGCCGCCCTCGATGCGCGTCACCGTGAGCACCTCGCGGAAGAGGTGGCCGCCCGAGGTGGCGGCCCGCGGCGGCAGGGCGTGGAGCTCGGCGAGGAGCGCCCCGGCCTTGTGGACCGCGTTCTCGCCCTGCCAGGGCCGGGCCGAGTGGGCCGCCCGGCCGTGGAAGGTGACGGTGGCGTGGATCGAGCCGACGCAGCCGAGCTGCAGCCGGTTGTCGGTCGGCTCCAGGCAGATGGCCAGGGCGGCGCCCTTCAGCTCCGGCGCCGCCGCCAGCACGTCCTCCAGCTCGTTCTCGAGGTAGGGCCCCTCCTCGCGGGCGTAGAAGACCAGCGCGAGATCGCAGAAGCGCGCCGCCCGCGGGATGGCCTCGGCGGCCATCATCATGAGGGCCAGGCCGCCCTTCATGTCGGAGGCGCCGGGGCCCACCAGGCGGGTCCCGTCGCGGCGCGGACCCCCGCGATCGGCCTCGTGCACCGGCACGGTGTCGAGGTGGCCGCACAGCGCCACCACCGGGCGCGGCGCGCCGGCCTGCGGCGGGTCCACCTGCACCACCAGCGAGTTCTTGACCCGCCGGACGTGGGGGAAGCGGGCCGAGGCCCACGCCTCCACCTGGTCGCAGAGGACCCGCTCCTCGCCGATGGGCGAGAGGTAGCCGCAGAGGCCGGCGGTCCGCTCGGCCAGCAGCTCGCTGAGGGCGGCGTCGGCCTCCGGGCTCGACGGGATCATGGCGCCCCCCGCGCCGGCATCAGACCTGGACCTCGAAGTCCCGCAGCGCCTGGTTGAGCGAGACCTTCTTGTCGGTGGAGGCGCTGCGGCGCCCCACGATGAGCGCGCAGGGGATCTGGTAGGTGCCGGCCGGGTACTGCTTGGGCCGGGTGCCGGGGATCACCACCGAGCGGGCCGGGACGCGCCCCTTGTAGATGACCTCCTGCGGGCCGGTCACGTCGATGATGGGCGTGGACGCCGTGATGCAGACGTTGGCGCCGAGGACCGAGTCCTCCTCCACCAGCACGCCCTCCACCAGGATGCAGCGCGAGCCGAGGAACACGCCGTCCTCGACGATGTTGGGGCGGGCCCCGGGTGGCTCGAGGACGCCGCCGATTCCCACGCCGCCGGCGATGTGCACGTTGCGCCCGACCTGGGCGCAGGAGCCGACGGTGGCCCAGGTGTCCACCATGCTGCCGGTGCCGACGCGGGCGCCCACGTTGACGAAGCCCGGCAGCACCACCGCGCCCGGCTCCAGGTAGGCGCCGAAGCGGACCACGCCGCCCGGCACCAGTCGCACGCCGGCCGCCTCCAGGTCCTTCTTGAGCGGGATCTTGTCCCGCGTCTGGAAGGGCCCGTACTCGTGCACCGACATCCCGGTGATCCCGAAGTAGAGGTTGACCGCCTGCATCAGCCAGGCGTTCACCTTCCACTCGCCGTCCACCTTCTCGGCCACCCGCTGCTGGCCCTGGTCGAGCCCGCGCATGGCGGCCATGACGGCCTCGCGCGCCTCGGCCTGCTCCAGCCGCTTGCGGTCGGCGAAGGCCGCCTCGACCTGCTGCCTCACCGCGCCCCAGTCGCTCATGTCGTCACCGTCCTCCACCGCTCGATGGCCTCGCGGCTCTCGTCCAGCGTGGGCACCAGCGCCACGCGGATGTACCCCTCGCCGGCGCCGAAGGCCGTGCCCGGCGCCACCACGATGCCCGCCTCCATGAGCCGCAGGGCGTAGCCCTCGGCGGTCAGGCCGGCCGGCACCTTCACCCACAGGTAGAGCGTCGCCTCCGAGCCGTGCACCTCGAGCCCGTGGGAGGCGAAGAAGGCGGCGAAGAGGTCGCGCTTCGCCTTGAAGATCTCCCGCCGCTCGGCGGCGTGGGCGTCGTCGCTCCAGGCCGCGGCCGCCGCCGCGCTCACGAAGGAGGGCGAGGCCACGCCGGGGTGGGAGCGGAGCTTCTTGAGCGTGGCGACCAGGTCCGCATCGCCGGCCACGAAGCCGGAGCGGTAGCCGGTCATGCCGCTGCGCTTGGAGCAGGAGTGGATGGCGAGGACGTTCTCCACCTGCACCTGGAGCATGGAGAGCGGCGGCGCGCCGAAGTAGATGTCGGCGTAGCACTCGTCGGAGACCACGATGAAGCCGTGCTTCCTCGCGGCGGCGCCCACCCGCTCCAGGTAGTCGCGCGGCGCCATGGCGCCGGTGGGGTTGTGCGGGTAGCTCACCCAGAAGAGGAGCGTGCGCGAGAGGACGGCGTCGCCGAGGTCGGCCGGCTCCACCAGGAAGCGGTTCTGCGCGGTGAGCGGCACCTTGAGCGGCTCGAGCCCGGCGAAGCGCGCCCCCACCTCGTAGGTCGGGTAGCCGGGGTCGGGCATCACCACGGTGCGCCGGGCCGGGTCGCCGCAGAAGGCGAAGGGCAGGTGGAAGATGGTCTCCTTGGCGCCGGTGGCCGGGACCACCTGCTTCTCCGGATCGACCGTCACCGCGAAGCGGCGCTGCAGGTAGCCGGCCACCGCCTGGCGCAGCGCCGGCGTGCCCAGGGCGCTCGGGTACTGCGAGACCTCCGGCACGGCGGCGCGCAGCGCCTCCCGCAGGAAGGGGGGCGTGGGCTCCTTGGGATCGCCCAGGCCGAAGTCGAAGAGCCGCTTCCCCTCGGCGCGCAGCCGCGCCTTGCGCTCGTCGAGCGCCACCATGAGGTTCTGCTGGATCTGCCCGAGGACCGGGTTCTTGGGGGCGTCGCGCACGGGCGCCGGATTATGCCCAAGGGCGGCGCCGGGCGCCATGGAGAGGCGCACGGGCCGCGGGCCGGGCCCGGGAGCTAGCCGAGGCGGGCGCGGGCCTGCGAGAGCGCGGTGTGCACCTGCTCCAGCGCCCGCTTGGCGGCGTCCAGCTCGTCGCGGTCGCGGCGGGCCGCGGCCAGCTCGCCGGCCAGCTGGTCGCGCTCCCGGGAGAGCTCGGCCAGGGCGGCGCGGAGGCGGGCGCCGTCGGTGGCGGTGTCGCGCAGCTCCTCGGTGAGCCGCTCCACCTCGACCTCGCGCTCGGCGCGGGCCTTGGCCTCCTCGTCGGCGCGGCGGGAGACCTCCTCGAGCAGGCGGGCCCGCTCCTCGTCGAGGGCGGCCACCGCCTGGGCGCGCCGCAGCGCCTCGTCGCGCTCGGCCTCCAGGGCGTTCATCTCGCCGAGGAGGTCGGCCAGCACGCCGCGCTTCTCCTCCAGCTCCTTCTCGCTCACCAGGAGCCGCTCGCCGGCCGTGCGGGCCTCGGTGGCGGCGCGGGCGGCGTCGGCCTGCGAGGCCGCGAGGTCGGCGCGCAGCGCCTCCTCGCGCTGGCGCGACCGCTCCAGCTCCACCTCGAGGTCGCGGGCCAGGCCGAGCACCTTCTCGGCGGCGCGCACCGGGTTGGCCGGGGCCGGCTCGGCGCGGACGGCCGGCTTGGCGGCCTCGGCGACGCGGGCCTTGATCTTCTCCAGGCGGGCGCGGCGGGACTCGACGTCGTCGGACTCCGCCACGGCGGGCGCGGCGGCGAGGGCGGCGGTCACCTTGGCGGCGACGGGGGCCGCGGTGGCGGCCGGGGCCGGGGCCGGGATCGCGGTCGAAGTCGGGGTCGAAGTCGGGGTCGGGCTCGGGGTCGGGCTCGGGGTCGGGCTCGGGCTCGGGCTCGCGGTCGGGCTCGTCTCGACCTCCGCCTGTCCCGAGCGTAGCGCCGCAGGCGCGGAGTCGAGGGACGCCACCGGCCCCCCGAACGGCACCCGCACCGCATCCGGCGCCTCCTCCACCAGCTCCTCCAGCGGGATGGTGGCGGCGGGCGCCGCGCCCTTGAGGCGGGGCTTCAGCTTGGGGACGTTGGCGTCGAAGGCCTTGCGCATGGTTCTCGCTCCCGGGGGCTACGCGGCCCGCCCCGTGCCGGCGATGCGGCCGAGGATCTCGACCTGCATCGCCTCGATGTCGTTGGCGCCCTTGGAGTCCGGGTCGTACCCGAAGACCGGGCAGCCCTCGCTCGACGCCTGGGCGAACTTGGTGCACTGGCGCACCACGCTCGTGAGCAGGTAGTCGGCGTAGTGCGCCTTCAGGGCCTCCAGCGCCTCGCGGGCGATCTTGAAGGTCTGGTTGAAGGCGTTCACCACGATGAAGATGTTCTCCAGCTGGTGCCCGAGGTCGGACTCCAGCCCCTGCACCGTCTCGAAGAGCAGGCGCAGGCCGTCGTAGGAGAGGAAGTCGGCCAGGACCGGGATGATCAGGTCGTGGGCCGCCATGAGGGCGTTGAGGTTGAGCAGGCCGAAGGACGGCGGCGCGTCGAGCACCACGAAGTCGTACTGGCCCAGCACCTCGTCGAGCGCCTTCTTGAGCTTGAACTCGCGCCCGGCCATGGGCATGAGCGAGAGGTCGATGGTGGACATGGCCAGGTTGGCCGGCACCAGCGACAGGTTGGGCATGCGGGTGGGCAGCGTGAGCTGCGAGATGGGCACCTTGCGCACCAGCACGTCGAAGAGCGTCTTGACCGCCTCGCCGCCCTCGTGGCCCAGGCACTTGGTGGCGTGCCCCTGCGAGTCGAGGTCCACCACCAGCACCCGGTAGCCGCGCTCGGCGAGCCGGTAGGCGTAGCTGGAGCTGAGGGAGGTCTTGCCGGTGCCGCCCTTGAAGTTGAGGAAGAGCTGGACCCGCGGCGAGGCCACCGGCTTCGGCCAGCGCTGCAGCTTCTCGCGCAGCTCCGGCAGCACCTCCGGGCCGTAGGCGTCCCGCTTGCCGAGGGCGCCCTCGACCTGGCGCGGCGTGGCGCCGACGATCTCGGCGAGCCGCTTGATGGTGTAGCGCAGGTTCTCCATCCGTTCCCCTTACGCGAACCACCAGCGCGGGCCGCGCAGGACGAGGGTGCCGCGGGCGCGCAGCGCCTCCAGCGCCGCCTCGACGCGGGCGGTGGGCGCGCCGGTGGCGCCGGCCAGCTCGGCGGCGGTGCGGCCGCGCAGGGCGCCGCGGAGCTCCAGGGTCAGCGCGTCCATGAGCGGGGCGAGGCCGGCGCCGGCGGGGGCGGCCACCTCGACCACCGCCACCGCCGTGCGGGCGGCGGTGCCGGGGAGGCCGGCGGCGGGCGCGGGTGAAGCGACCTGGGCGGCCACCGCCTGGCGGACCGTCGGGGCCGGCGCGGGCGCGGGGCTGGCCGCGGCGAGCTGGGCCGCCACGCGGAGCGCCGCGGCGCTGGGGGCGTCGGCCGAGAGGGCCGGGGCCGGCGCGGCG
>WBZM01002521.1_pt1 | contig 15391 bp, 16 predicted proteins | sample 5204271 | NCBI WGS metagenome assembly WBZM01 (sample SAMN12344346, study PRJNA552823) | activated sludge metagenome | biome: Activated sludge suspended growth; feature: Nitrification reactor; material: Wastewater; isolation source: activated sludge from nitrification reactor of wastewater...
CCGCTTGAAGTCGTTCAGGCGAAAGCCGAGAACCCATAGTGTAGCGAAATAGGCGATTACGCCAAGCCCCACCATTACCCCGAGGCGGATCAGGCGTTCGGGCAGCCGATGAGCGAGCCACGCGGCGTCGCTGCCGCTGGCCAGCCACAGCGCGCCGCCCATGACGACGAGCGCGGCCAGCAACTTGAGCGAGAAGGCCATCCACCCGGGCTGCGGATGGTAGACGTCGTGCCGGCGCAGGCCGCGATAGAGCAGCGCGGCGTTGAGGCAGGCGGCGAGGCCGATCGACAGCGCCAGCCCGGCATGTTGCAGCCAACCGATGAAAGCGAGGTTCATCGCCTGCGTGGCGACGAGCGAGATCACCGCGATCTTGACCGGCGTCCTGACGTTCTGGCGGGCGTAGAAGCCGGGCGCCAGCACCTTGACGAGGATCATCCCGACCAGGCCGATGCTGTAGGCGACCAGCGCCTGGCGGGTCTGCAAGACATCGTCGGCGGTGAATGCGCCGTAGTGGAACAGCGTCGCGATCAGCGGCACCGCGAGGATGGCGAGGGCCAGCGCGGCCGGCGCGGCGAGCAGCAGGGTCAGGCGCAGTCCCCAGTCGAGCAGCTCCGAGTATTCGCGGTGGTTGGCGCTGGCGTGGTACTTGGAGAGTGAGGGCAGCAGGATGGTGCCGAGCGCGACGCCGAGCATGCCGGAAGGGAATTCCATCAGGCGGTCGGCGTAGTAAAGCCAGGAGACGCTGCCTGTTTTCAGGAACGAAGCGAAGATGGTGTTGATCAGCAGGCTGATCTGCGACACCGAGACGCCGAGCAGGGCCGGGCCCATCAGGGTCAGGATGCGGCGGACGCCGGGATCCTGCCAGGCGGCGCGCCGGACGCGGCAGCATGGCGACGCGGCGCAGCGCCGGAATCTGGATCGCCAGTTGCAGGACGCCGCCGAGAAAAACCGCCCAGGCCAGCGCCAGCACCGGCGGGTCGAAATACGGAGCGGCGAGAAGTGCCATGGCGATGAAGGCGACATTGAGCAGCACCGGCGTGAAGGCAGGCAGCGCGAAGCGGCTCATGGTGTTGAGGATGCCGCCGGCGAGCGCGACCAGCGACATGAAGAAGATGTAGGGGAAGGTTATGCGGGTAAGCTGAATTGTCAGCTCGAACTTGTCCGTGTCCGCGGCGAAGCCCGGCGCCGAGATCCAGACCAGCACCGGCGCCGCGGCGACGCCGAGGGCGGTGACGGCGAACAGCACCAGGGCTAGGATGCTGGTTACATGTTCGACCAGCAGCAACGCTTCCTGGTCGCCGCGCCGGTTCTTGTATTCGCCGAGAATGGGCACGAAGGCTTGCGAAAACGCGCCTTCGGCGAACATACGGCGCAGCAGGTTGGGCAGCTTGAAGGCGACGAAGAAGGCATCCGTCGCCAGCCCGGCGCCGAAGGTGCGGGCGATGACGAAGTCGCGAACGAAACCGAGAATTCGCGAGAGCAGCGTCATGCTGCTGACCGTCGCCAGGGCGCGGAGAAGATTCATGGAATGCCGGCGTTGCCTGATAGCGCGTGCGAAAGATATAATTGTACGCTGTGCCGCTGCAGTAGCTCAGTTGGTAGAGCAACTGATTCGTAATCAGTAGGTCGGAGGTTCGATTCCTCTCTGCAGCACCACCCGAATTTGCCGGCTCTTGTTGAAGTCCCGGAATGCTGTCGTTTTCGACCTTCCGGGATTTTTTTCGTCCGCAAATTGCACCGTGGCGGTTGTGCACCGGGCGAGATGCGGGTAAGGTCTTGCGTACCGCGAGAGGATCAGGACATGAGCAGCAACTACGAGGAGAAGCAGCCCGCCCGCAGCGACATCGATGCGCTTGCCGGGCCGCTGGTCATCGAATTCGGGACGGCGTGGTGCGGTTACTGCATGGCGGCGCAACCGCTGATCGCAAGCGCCCTGAAGGATCGTCCGGCGCTGCGCCATCTCAAGGTCGAGGACGGGCCGGGGCGCCCACTCGGCCGTTCGTTTCGCGTCAAGCTCTGGCCGACGCTGATCTTCATGACTCATGGCCAGGAAGTGGCGCGTCTGGTCCGGCCGGAGAGCGTCGGGGAAATCAGCCGTGTGCTGCGCCAGATCGCCGATCCATGATCACGCCCTTGCGCGCAGCGCGCCTGCTCGGCGTGGTTCGCGGCGAACCGGAGGAAAGTTCAACAGGGTGACGTCATGCTCGCCCGCCCGGCACCGAGGCCGGGAACGACGTCGAATGCAGGCGCATGTCGCAGATCAGGGAAAACGCCATCGGCAGGCGGTTGTTCGTGCCTGCCCTCCTCGATTCCGTGCTCAGCGTTGCTGCCACTTCATGGTCGCGGCCGCACCGGCGACGATGCCGGCGACGCTGATGAACGAGCCGAGGGCGAGCGTCGACACGCCGGACAGGCCCTGGCCGATGGTGCAGCCCATCGCCAGCACGCCGCCGAAGCCCATCAGCATGCCGCCAGCGAGTTGGTTGCGCAGGTCCTCGAGGGAGGCGAACCCCTCCCAAAGGAACTGCCGCGATGTGACGGCATGGATGAGCGAACCGACGACGACGCCGGCGACAGTGGCAATGCCGAAGGTCACGCGCAGCGACTTGTCGGTCCATAGCATCAGCAACTCCAGGCTGTAGGCGGTCGGCGCGACGAACGTCAGGGACTCAATGGTTCGGGTGTTGGTCCCGAAATAGGTCATCTCCAGCGTATCGGGATTTTCGGCGAAGCCGATGTGACCCGTAAGATACCAGCCCGCCGTGATCAGCAATCCGAGAATGGTGCCGCCCACCAGTTGCTCGCCACTGGCTCGGAAATCCTTGTCCTTGAACACGAAGGTCAGCAGGGCGATGACCACGACGCCCGTTGTGGCGAGCAATGCGGACCTTGCCGGCATGCCGGTGAGCCTGGCGAGCAGTTCGGCGAGGCCCTGGCCCTGCATCCCGAGACCGGCGAGATCAATGGCCACAGGGTCGAGATAAGTCGCTCGCCACTGGCCGAACAGCCCCTTGAGCGTCATGTAGGCCGAGATGGCGAGAAAGACGAGGACGACCAGCGAGCGCACGCTGCCACCGCCGAGGCGCAGCAGATTCTTGTTGGCGCAGCCGCTGGCGATGGTCATGCCGATCCCGAACAGCGTGCCGCCGAGCAGCATCGACAACCAAGGGAGCACCGGCCGCTGATAGATCGACCTGGTCAGGTCAATCAACTCGAAGTAGTGGAGCAGGTTGGCGCCGGCCATGGCCACGGCAATGGCGAGCAGCCACATGCGCATGCGGCCCCAGTGGCCCATGTTGACCACATCGGAAATCGCGCCCATGGTGCAGAAATTGGTCCTTGCGGCGACATAGCCGAGAACCAGCGCCAGGCCGAAGGCGCCCCAGACGACCCGGGCTGCCAGATTTACAGATTCGTCCATCCCACCCCCTTGCGGACTCGGATCGGAAGTTGATGCCAAATCCGGCAAGTATCTCCGGGGAGCGAAGAATCAGTCAATCCTTCCGTGCCGCCGGCGGGGATTGCAGGAGTGGCGCCGCCGCTGGCACCGTCAGGCGTTGGCGGTGATCGCGTGCAACTTGGCGTAAGCGAACAGTTCAAGGCGGCTGGACAGCCCGAGCTTGCCGTAGATCGAGTTCAGGTGGTTGCGCAGCGTGTTTTCACTGATGTTGAGGCGTTCCGCGATCAGCTTGCCGCCGGCCGCGGCGTCCCTGGTGATCTCGGCGATCGTCTGCCGTTCGCGCCGGGTCAGGCTGGCAATCCGCAGTTGATCCGGCGTCTCGTACTCGGCCTTCCGGCGTTGGGCGAGATGGAAAAAGATCCGGCCGGTGGCGGCGCCGTCGATCCAGAATTCGCCTTCATCGATCTTTCCGATGGCCTTGAGCAGCGACGCGACCGGCTCGCTTCTGGCCACGACCCCGCGCGCGCCCGCCAGGATGGCGCCGTCATGGACCGAGACGTCGCGGGAAACGGTCAGCGCGAGGACGCGCGCCGGCGATATGGAGCACAGTTCGGCAATCGCATCGATTCCGATGTCCCCGTCGAGGTCGACGACGATGACATCGATCGGCGTTTCGTAGATGATGCGCGTCGCTTCGCTGGAATCGCCGGCCGTACCGGCCAGTTCGATTTCCGGGGCGGCGCCCTGCAGAAGCTTTTCCAGTCCCCACAGCGAGATGGGGAGGTCGCTGACCAGCATGACGCGGATCGCTCTGGTTCGGTTGTTTGTCATGATTTGATTGCTGAAAGTGGTTGGCTTTGAAAAAGTAGTAGATTTATACTACGTCTGATTTTGTAAGTCTAGTAGGTACCAAAAAAATCTGGTACCCGACGTCGTGCCCCGCGTTTCCGAACCCGGGGCTCCACGCTAGAATGGGAGCGCGTTGCACGGGGCCGGTTGGCGCTGCGCCGCGAGAAATTCAAACCGAAGACTGGGAGAGCATCGATGGAGATTGCGGGCAAGGTATTTCTGGTGACGGGCGCCGGTTCCGGCCTCGGGGCGGCGACGGCGCGGACGTTGGCCGCAGCGGGCGCGAAGGTGGTTCTGGCCGACGTGAACCGCGAGGCGGGCGCCGGACTGGCGGCCGAACTCGGCGCCGGCGCCTGCTTCGTCGCGACCGACGTGGCAGACGAGGCGAGCGCGGTCAACGCCGTGAATACGGCAAGTTCAGTTTTCGGTGGCCTGCACGGGTTGGTCAACTGCGCCGGCGTCGCGCCGGCCGAAAAGGTGGTCGGTCGCGACGGAGCGCACAAGCTGGAAACCTTTGCGCGGACGATCAACATCAACCTGGTCGGCACCTTCAACATGATCCGTCTGGCCGCCGAGGCGATGATGAAGGGCGAGCCCGATGCCGGCGGCGAGCGCGGCGTGATCGTCAACACGGCGAGCGTGGCTGCCTTCGAGGGCCAACTGGGGCAGGCGGCCTATGCCGCGTCGAAGGGCGGGATCGTCGCCCTGACCCTGCCGGTGGCGCGCGAACTTGCCAGAAGCGGGATCCGCTGCGTGACGATCGCCCCGGGCATCATGGAAACGCCGATGCTGCTCGGGATGGCGCCCGAAGTCCAGGAGTCGCTGGGCAAGATGGTGCCGTTCCCGTCACGCATGGGCAGGCCGGCGGAATTCGCCGCATTGGTCAGGCACATCGCCGAGAATTCCTATCTGAACGGCGAGGTCATCCGCCTCGACGGCGCCATCCGCATGGGAAGCAAATAATCTATACTGCGGCTCCGCCTCCTGGACCGGAAAGGCGCTGCGGCGCCTTTTCTCATCTGCATGTCTGAAGCTCCCTGTTATCACTGCGGCCAGCCGATTCCGGAAGATGTCGAACTGTCGGTCGTGGTGGGCGGAGAACAGCGCGCGATGTGCTGTTACGGGTGCCAGGCCGTAGCGCAATCGATAGTCGCCAACGGGCTCGCGGACTATTACCGCAGCCGCGATTCGTTGCCGGAAGCGCCGCGCGAGGCCATGCCGGCCATCCTCGAGCAACTGGCGCTGTACGACCACGCCGATTTTCAGAAGAGCTTCGTCAAGGCGCTGGGGGAAAGCGAGCGCGAAGCGTCGCTGCTCCTCGAGGGAATCACCTGTGCCGCCTGCATCTGGCTCAACGAGCAGCATGTCGGCAAGCTGCCGGGAGTTACCGCGGTCGACATCAACTACGCGACGCGCCGGGCGCGGGTGCGCTGGGACGAGTCGCGGATCAGGCTCTCCGACATTCTCGCCGCGATCGCCGCCATCGGTTACCGCGCCTATCCCTACGATGCCGCCAAGAACGAGGAAATCTCGCGCCGGGAGCGGCGCGACGCGCTGTGGCGCCTGTGGGTAGCCGGCTTCGGCATGATGCAGGTGATGATGTACGCCTACCCTTTGTACATCGCCGACGGCGACATGACCGCTGATGTCGAAAGCATGATGCGCTGGGCCAGCCTGCTGCTGACGCTCCCGGTGGTCTTCTACTCCGCCGCCCCGTTCTTCCGCAATGCCTGGCGCGATCTCGGCCTGCGCCGGGTGGGCATGGACGTTCCGGTGGCCCTCGGCGTCGGCGCGGCGTTCGCCGCCAGTTGCTGGGCGACGCTGGCGCGGGCGGGGGAGGTCTATTTCGATTCGGTGACCATGTTCGTCTTCTTCCTGCTCGGCGGCCGCTATCTGGAAATGACGGCGCGCCAGAAGGCGGTCAGCGTGACCGAGGCATTGGCGAAGTTGCTGCCGGCCTTTGCGCAAAAGTTGCCCAATTTCCCGGTCGACCGCGGCAGCGAGCAGCGCGTGGTCGCCGACCTGCGCCCGGGCGACCACGTGCTGGTGCGCGCCGGCGACATCGTTCCGGCCGACGGCCGGGTTGTCGAGGGGGTGAGCTGCGCCGACGAGGCGCTCCTCACCGGCGAGAGCCGGCCGGTGGCGAAGTCACCGGGCGAAGCGGTGACCGGCGGCTCGATCAACGTCGAGAGTCCGCTGGTCGTGCGGGTCGAGCAGGTCGGCGCGGGCACGCGCCTTTCCGCCATCATCGGCCTGATGGAACGCGCCGCCGCCGAGAAGCCGCGCATCGTCGATCTGGCCGACCGCATCGCCAGCCATTTCGTCGCGACGCTGCTCCTGGTCGCCGCCGCCGTCGCGGTCGGCTGGTATTTCATCGACCCGTCGCGCGCCCTGTGGATCACCGTGTCGGTTCTGGTCGTGACCTGCCCCTGCGCCCTGTCGCTGGCGACGCCGATCGCCCTGACGGTGGCGGCCGGCGCGCTGGCCAAGGACGGCCTGCTGGTGACCCGCGGGCATGCCATCGAGACCCTCGCCCGGGCGACGCACTTCGTCTTCGACAAGACCGGGACGCTGACGACGGGGCGCATGCACCTGGTCGATGTGGCCGTTTTCGGTGCGCTGGAACGCGATGAGTGCCTGGCCGTTGCCGCTGCCCTCGAGCAGAGTTCCGAACATCCGGTCGCCACGGCGCTGCGGCGGGCGGCCGGCGCAGCGCTGCCGCTGGCGAGCGATGCCGTTGCCGAGCCGGGGCAGGGGATCGCGGCGACGATCGCCGGGCGGAATTTCCGCATCGGGCGTCCGGCCTACGCCCTGGCGCCCGGCGCTCTCCCGGAGGCGGCCGCCGCCTGGCTGGACAGCGGCGATACCGTCGTCGCACTCGGCGATGCGACGGGCTGCCTGGCGCTGTTCCGGATCGGCGACGAGGTCCGCCCCGAGTCGGCGGCGCTGGTCACCGAACTGCTGGCTGCCGGAAAGGAGGTGGTGCTGCTCACCGGCGACGCGCCGGCGGTGGCGCGGCGGGTTGCCGGCCAGCTGGGCATCCGCGACGTTCGCGCCGGCGCGACACCGCAAGGCAAGCATGACTGCGTCACCGCGCTGCAGGCGAGCGGGGCGGTCGTGGCGATGATCGGTGACGGGGTCAATGACGCGCCGGTTCTCGCCCAGGCGCAGGTTTCGGTGGCGATGGGCGGCGGCGCGCAACTGGCGCGCACGCAGTCCGACTTCGTGCTGCTTTCCGAGAACCTCGACCACCTGCGCCGCGGTCTTCGGCGGGCCATCGGGACACTGCGCGTGATCCGGCAGAACCTCTGGTGGTCCTTCGCGTACAATTTCATCGCCTTGCCCCTGGCCATCGCCGGTCATGTGACGCCCTGGCTGGCGGGCATCGGCATGTCGGCCAGTTCGCTGCTGGTTGTGCTCAACTCGCTGCGCATCCAGCGCATGGAGACGGACTGATGGAAAGCATCTATCTGCTGATCCCGATCTCGGTGATCCTGGTCTTCGTGATCGCGGTGATCTTCTGGTGGTCGGTGCGCAGCGGTCAGTTCGACGACCTCGAAGGCCCCGGGTTCCGGATCCTGATGGACGATGACGGTCCGAACATTCCGCAGACCGGGGCGGAAAAGAGCGACAAACCGGAGAAAGGTTGATCTGCGTCAACGCCGGCATCGGTGGCATGTGAATAATCAAACCATGTGGAGCGAGCGCTTCATGGTGATTCTCTGTTGGGGTTGGGGTGCGTTGCGACGCACCCTTTTTTTGTCCCCGAAGACCGCATTTGCCGGATTGCTACACCCTTCGGACTAATTTGTTCTGGATAGCCGCGAGGTTGATCTAGGTCAAATGTTCGCCCTTGTTCTAGAATACCATCCGTAGCTATGCGCCGCCTTGGGTTCAGGGAGGTGGACATCCGGTTTTTTTCAAGGAGAGGTGGGTTCATGTCTGGAACGCAAACCACGTACAACGACAAGGTCGTCCGGCAGTTTGCCGTCATGACCGTCATCTGGGGCATCGTCGGCATGCTGGTCGGTGTCATCATCGCTGCCCAGCTGGTCTGGCCCGAGCTGAATGTGGGCTTCCTGCATTTCGGCCGGCTGCGTCCGCTGCATACCAACGCGGTCATCTTCGCCTTCGGCGGCTGCGCCCTGTTCGCGACGTCCTACTGGTGCGTGCAGCGCACCAGCCATGTGCGCCTGTGGGGCGGTCCCCTGATCCCCTTCACCTTCTGGGGTTGGCAAATCGTCATTGTACTGGCTGCGATCACGCTGCCGCTGGGGATCACCTCCAGCAAGGAATACGCCGAGCTCGAGTGGCCGATCGACATCCTGATCGCGCTGGTCTGGATTGCCTACGCCGTCGTCTTCTTCGGCACGATCGCCGTGCGCAAGGTTTCGCACATCTACGTGGCCAACTGGTTCTTCGGCGGCTTCATCATCGCCGTCGCCCTGTTGCACATCGTCAACAGCATGGCGGTGCCGGTGACGCTGACCAAGTCCTATTCGGTGTATGCCGGTGTCCAGGACGCGATGATCCAGTGGTGGTATGGCCACAATGCCGTGGGCTTCTTCCTGACCGCCGGCTTCCTGGGCATGATGTACTACTTCGTGCCGAAGGCGGCCGGGCGTCCGGTGTATTCCTACCGCCTGTCGGTGGTGCACTTCTGGGCGTTGATCTTCACCTACATGTGGGCCGGTCCGCACCACCTGCACTACACCGCGCTGCCTGACTGGACCCAGTCTGTCGGCATGGTCTTCTCGCTGATCCTGCTGGCCCCGTCCTGGGGTGGCATGATCAACGGCATCATGACCCTGTCGGGCGCCTGGCACAAGTTGCGCGATGATGCGGTCCTGAAGTTCCTGATCACCTCGCTGTCCTTCTACGGCATGTCGACCTTCGAAGGCCCGATGATGTCGATCAAGACGGTGAATGCCCTGTCGCACTACACCGACTGGACCGTCGGCCACGTGCACGCCGGTGCCTTGGGCTGGGTGGCCATGGTCTCGATTGGGTCGATTTACTGGCTGTTGCCGCGCCTGTTCGGCAAGAGCGAGATGTACAGCCCCAGGCTGGTCACCACCCACTTCTGGATCGCCACCATCGGTACCGTGCTCTACATCGCCTCGATGTGGATCGCCGGCGTCATGCAGGGCCTAATGTGGCGCGCGGTCAACCCCGACGGGACGCTTGCCTACAGCTTCGTCGAATCGGTCAAGGGTTCGTATCCGTTCTGGGCGATCCGCTGGTTGGGTGGCGTCCTGTTCCTGTTCGGCATGCTGCTCATGGCCTACAACATGTTCAAGACCATGGCGGGCGGCAAGACGCAGGATGCGCCGGTTCTGGCTCCGGCCGGTCATCACGCCTGATTCGGGAGGAAAGACAATGATCAAGCATGAACAAATCGAAAAGAGCGTAACGCTGCTGATCGTCCTGACCGTGTTGGTCGTGATCTGGGGCGGCTTGCTGGAAATCGTCCCGCTCTTCTTCCAGAAATCGACGACGACACCGATCGAGGGGGTCAAGCCCTACGATGCAGTACGTCTGGCCGGTCGCGATGTCTATGTCCGTGAAGGCTGCTTCCTCTGCCACTCGCAGATGATCCGTCCTTTCCGCGCCGAGACCGAGCGCTACGGCCACTTCTCCGTCGCCGGCGAATTCGTCTATGACCACCCGTTCCAGTGGGGCTCCAAGCGTACCGGCCCCGACCTGCATCGTGTTGGCGGCCGTTATTCGGACGAGTGGCAGCGTGCGCACCTGATGAATCCGCGTGACGTCGTGCCGGAATCCAACATGCCCGCCTTTGCCTTCCTGGCGAATACCAAGGCCAAGGATAGCGTCGGGGCCGACATCGAGAAGAAGATGGGCGTGATGCGCGCCTTCGCCAATGCGCGCGGCATCCCGACCTATTCCGATGCCGACATCCAGGGCGCCAAGGCGGCGATCGGTGACATGACCGAAATGGACGTTCTGATCGCCTATCTGCAGGGCATGGGAACGGCACTGGGCACAATGAAGCAATAGGCCATGGACATCAATGATCTGCGTTCCATCGCCACGGTTGCCGGGTTGCTCTGCTTCCTGGCGATCGTGGGGTGGGCCTACAGCAAGCGCAGCAAGAAGGGGTTCGATGAAGCTGCCAACTTGCCGTTCGCGGAGCACGATGATCGGGATTTGGCGTCTCGCACGTCACGTCCTCGCTGAAAAGGGGAAAGCAAATGAGCGATTTTGTTAGCGGTTTCTGGAACGTGTATGTGATTGTGATTGTGCTGGCCAGCATTCTCGCCTGCGCACTTCTGCTCTACATGCAAGGCAAGGCGAAGTTCACGCCGGGCAAGACCATGGGTCATGTCTGGGACGAAACCCTCGAGGAATACAACAACCCGATGCCGAAGTGGTGGAGTTGGCTGTTCGTCATCACGGTCGTCTTCTCGCTGGTCTATCTGGCGCTCTACCCTGGCCTCGGCAGCTTCAAGGGCCTGCTCGGCTGGAGTGCGGTCGGTCAGTACAACACCGAACGCGAGCGCATGGATGCCACCATCCAGCCGATGTTTGCCAAGTACCAGGGCATGGATGTCAAGGCGCTGGCTGCCGACAAGCAGGCGATGGAAACCGGCAAGCGTCTGTTCCTGACCTACTGCATGCAGTGTCACGGTGCGGACGGCCGCGGCGCCAAGGGCTTTCCGAACCTGACCGACAGCGACTGGCTGTATGGCGGCGAACCGGAGCAGATCCTGCAGACCATCGCCGATGGCCGCATGGGCGTCATGCCGCCGCATGGGCAGCTCGGCAGCGATACGATCAAGGATCTGGCGAATCATGTCCGCTCGCTCTCCGGGTTGCCGAAGGACGCCGTTCGCGCCGCCAAGGGCAAGGAAGCCTTCACGTCGGCCGGCTGCGTCGCCTGCCACGGTGCGGATGGCAAGGGCATGCAGGCTCTCGGGGCTCCGAACCTGACCGACAAGGTCTGGCTGTACGGCTCTTCCGAAGCCACCATCGTCGAGACGATAACCCTCGGTCGCCAGAACCGGATGCCGTCGTGGAAGGCATTCCTGGGGGACGCCAAGGATCATTTGCTGACGGCCTATGTCTATAGCCTCAGCCACGGCGCCAAGTGAGAGGAAGGAACGGGGCGGGCAACCGCCCCGTTTGGCGTCAGGTTAAACATAAGCAAAAGGTGATCTCTGTCAACATTGCGTTCGTGAATTGCCCGCAGAATTGACCTCTTGGCGCAATTTTGATACGGATACAGGGATCATGGAACCCACTGGAAACAGGAAACAGTCGCAGGCCGCCGCACCGGCGCAGGTTTCTTTCTACGAAAAGCACAAGAAGGTCTACATCCGCGATGTCAAGGGATGGTGGGATTCTTGGCGCTGGGCCTTTGTCTGGTTCACCCAGATCCTCTACTACGGCTTGCCGTGGCTTGAGTGGAATGGGCGGCAGGCGGTTCTCTTCCATATCGTCGAGCGCAAGTTCTACCTGTTTGGCCTTGTGCTCTGGCCGCAGGATGTCTTCTATCTGGCCCTGTTGCTGATCATCTCCGCGTACGCCCTGTTCCTGTTCACGGCGGTCGCCGGGCGGCTGTTCTGCGGTTACGCCTGTCCGCAGACGGTCTACACCGAAATCTTCATGTGGATCGAGAACCGGCTCGAAGGAGACCGTTCCCGGAGGATGAAACTGGACAAGGGGCCGATGACCGGCCGCAAGTTCACCCTGAAGGCGATCAAGCACACGCTCTGGATCCTCATCGCCGTGTGGTCCGGCTTCACCCTGGTCGCCTACTTCACGCCGGTCGACGAACTCCTTGCGGCCTTGCCATTCGACCTTTCCGGATGGGAGCTGTTCTGGACCTTCTTCTATGCTGGGTTCTTCTACATGCAGGCCGGTTTCCTGCGTGAGCAGGTCTGCAAGTACATGTGCCCCTACGCACGCTTCCAGGGCGTCATGTACGACCCGGATACGCTGGTCATTACCTATGACCCGGAACGTGGCGAACCGCGGGGCGCCCGCAAGAAGGGCGTCGATGCCAAGGCTTCGGGATTGGGCGATTGCGTCGATTGCGGACTGTGCGTGGTGGTGTGCCCGACCGGCATCGACATCCGCGACGGGCAGCAATACGAATGCATCGGCTGCGGCGCCTGTATTGATGCCTGCGACCCGGTGATGGACAAGGTCGGTCTGCCGCGCGGCCTGATCCGTTACACCACCGAGAACGCCCTGGCCAAGCACTGGTCGACCAAGGAGATCGTCGGGCATATCGTCCGTCCGCGCATCCTGATCTATACGACCATCCTGGTGGCGATCACCGTCGCGGCGGCGTGGTCGCTGGCAACCCGGATTCCGCTCAAGGTTGATGTCACCCGCGACCGTTCCCTGCTGGCCCGCGAGGCTGACGACGGACGTATCGAAAATGTCTACAATCTCAAGATAATGAACACCACCGAGGAGCCGAAGCGCTATGCGTTGTCCGTCGAGGGTCTGGATGGCATCGAGATTGCCGGCGAACGCATGGTCGAGGTCGAGAGTGCGAAGAACCAGGAGGTGACCGTGGTCGTCCGCGTTCCACCCGAATCGGCCAGGAAGGGTGCGAACACCATCCATTTCGACATCAGGGCCGTGAACCACGACAAGATCGCGGTTCACGAGAAGGCCACTTTCCTGATGCCCTGACATGACCAATGCAATGACACTTCGCCGCGACAGCAATCCCTGGTACAGAGAGCCTTGGCCGTGGATATTGATGGCCGGGCCGGCAATCGTGATCGTGGCCGGATTCGTGACCGCCTGGCTGGCGATTGTCAGCGACGATGGGCTGGTTGTCGATGACTACTACAAACAGGGTTTGACCATGAACCAGCGCCTGCAGCGGGACCATTTCGCGAGGGAACTGGGCTTGCGCGCCGACCTCATGCGCTCCGGCCAGCAGCTTCGCCTGCTGGTCGCCGCGGAGCGCGATCCCGGATTGCCGCAAGTGCTGACCCTCAAGTTGTCTCACCCGACTCGTGCGGGCCAGGACCAGCTGGTCAGGATGGTGTCGGAGGGACAGGGCTTCTACGGTGGCGAATTGAGCGCCGACATTTTCGGTCGCTGGTACGTGTCGATCGAGGACCAGGACGGGAAGTGGCGCTTGCAGGGGGAATGGCAGGCTGATGGCGAGGCGCCGCTGCGCGTGACGGCGCAGCCGGGGAAGTAGGATTCATTGTTCTGTTACTGGGAGGTGACTTATGGCTTGGGAACTGCTGTTTGGTAGCGATATCGGTTTGATGAGCCTCGGCGTTATTGTCGGGGTGCTGGTCATCGGCGCCGTGATGGCGAAAATGTACTCGAACAAGATTGACGAAGAGGCGCGCAAGCTCGGCAAGTAAGACGATTCCTGATATCGCCCCGCCGGGCGGCCAGATTACCCCGCCCAACAAAGTCGTCGGGGCGGTTGTTCTTGCGATGGTGAAAGGTTGGCGCGGATGCGGTCGAGTCTGAGACGGGCTTTCTTCGTTTCCATCCTCGCGCATCTCGCCGTGCTGTTGCCGCTCCGGAATGCCTTGATCCTTCAGGAGAAGTCCACTCATGCCGTACCGCATGCAATCGAGGCATTGCTGGTTGCGACGACGCGCGAGGAGCCGCGGACTCTTCCATTCGAGAACCCTTCGCCGCCTGCAGAAAGACCGGAGCGCCATGCCAGGGACATGCTGGCGAAGTCCGGCGCCGCGGAGAAGTCCGCGGTTTTTCGCTCCCCCACGCGGTCGACCGCGACAGATGACGTTGCGGTGACCGAGCGGGTGGCTGTCGCCTCCGGGATGATTTCGCATGCCGTGAGTGCCGCTGCGGTCCACGCCGACGACATCAGCGTCGACGGTGTGCGCCAGTACCGACTGAATCTCGCGCGCGAGGCCCGACGCTTTAAGGACTATCCGCCAGGGGCTTGGAAGCGGGGGTGGGAAGGAGTCGTGGTCGTCGTCGTCAATACGGTGGCCGGGGTTGGTGTTCCGGTCGTCAGTTTGAGTCAGTCCAGCGGCTACGATGTCCTCGACCAGGCTGCGCTGGATCTCGTCGGGCACTCCGTGGACACCGCGACGATGCCTGAAAGCCTGCGTGGCCGCCAATTTGCACTGACGCTGCCGATCCACTACCGCCTGGATGAGTGATCAGACCGCTTTGCTCAGAGGGCCCAGCGCGGTCTCGTGAAACCCGAAGCTTCCCTGTGCTGCATCCATGAGGTAGTGCTCGAGGCAGTGCGTGACGCTGCGAAAGGCGATTTCGCCCCACGGAATGTCATCCGCCTGGACCAGGGCAACCTCGAGGCTTTCATCCCCGGCCGCGTGCCATGGTGCAGCCAGGCGGCCGCGGTAGAAGAGATGAACCTGATTGATGTGCGCGATGCTGACCATGGCGAACGGTGCGTCAACAACGATCCGCGCGCCAGCTTCCTCATACGTCTCACGACAAGCTGCCTCGGCAGTGGTTTCGCCGTTTTCCATGAAGCCGGCGGGCACCGTCCAGAACCCGCGTCGCGGTTCGATGGCCCGGCGACAAAGGAGAATGCGATCCTCCCAGGTTGCGACGCAGCCGACGACCAGCCGCGGGTTCTCATAATGAACGTGACCACAACGGCTGCAGACGTGCCTGGGGAGCGCGTCGCCGGCGGGAATCTCGAAGGAGACGCCGGCGCCGCAGTGAGTGCAGAACTTGATCATCGAATGAGGGCGTTCGGGAAAGTGCGGGCAGTTTAGCACTGCGGCCGACCGGCAATCGCAATTTGCGCTGTAGGCGGAGTGGGCTCGCGAATTCGTTACGGTGGTCGCCGTTGCCGGATGTGCCGTGGCCTGAGCGATGGCCGGAACGGGGCTGATGCTTCGCGGATTGCCTGCTGTCGCTTGCCGATGCACGGTAAGCGCTCATTTGACACCGTTCTTGACGTTGCCTTGTCTGCCGGGGTAGGGATGGGCGCTATTGGCTGGCGGTCGCCAGAGGCCAGGGTAGCAGCGCCTCGAAGTCGTCCGCAGATTTGGCGGCGGGGAGTTTCTGGAAGAGGCTGAAGAGGTAGGCGTAGGGATCGATGCCGTTGGCCTTGCAGGTCTCGATCAGTGAATAGAGATTGGCACTGGCATTCGCGCCGGCTACGGTATCGGCGAACAACCAGTTACGGCG
>WBZM01002522.1_pt1 | contig 15382 bp, 14 predicted proteins | sample 5204271 | NCBI WGS metagenome assembly WBZM01 (sample SAMN12344346, study PRJNA552823) | activated sludge metagenome | biome: Activated sludge suspended growth; feature: Nitrification reactor; material: Wastewater; isolation source: activated sludge from nitrification reactor of wastewater...
AAGGGTATGGCACCGGCAAATCTGGCGGCCGTTCATCTTTCTCCTGATTTTCCTCCAGGCCACCAGCCTGCTCGATAACCTGCTCGACCTGCGTCTCAGCACGCGTCAGGACGTACTGCTGACCCTACAATCGGTCATCCTGGGCATCCTCGTCCTGACTCTGTTCCTGTTCATCAACCGCGTCGCGCGCCGCCTGCTGGGCGAGACACTGTTGCCGCGCGCGGGGGTCGAACCGGCCGTCAACCAGGTGGTAACGACCTTCACCGGCTACGGGATCGTGGTCGCCGGGCTGATGCTGGCGCTGTCGGTCATGGGCATCGATCTCTCCGCCCTGACCGTGGTCATCGGCGGTCTTTCGGTCGGTCTGGGCTTCGGCCTCCAGGAGTTGATCAACAACTTCGTCAGTGGATTCATTCTCCTGTCGGAGCGCAGCCTGGCTCCCGGCGACGTGATCGAAGTGGACGGCAACATCGGCACGGTGCAGAAGATCGGCCTGCGCACGATGCAGATCGTCACGCCCGACGACGTGGAACTGATCATTCCCAACGGCCACCTGCTGGGCAGCACGGTGATGAGCTACACCCACAACTCGCCGGAGATGCGCGTCCACGTCGGCGTCTCGGCCGCGGCCGACGCCCACCCCCGCGAGGTGAAGGCGCTTCTGCTGCAAGCCGCCACCCACCCCGAAGTTCTCAAGGAACCCGGCCCGGTCGCCCTGCTGACCGACCTGGAAGGCGACACGATACGTTATGATGTCGAGTTCTGGATCGCCCAACCCGCCCGCGCGCCTTATGTCAGCAGCGACGTGCGGCTGCGCATATGGGAGTTGTTCAGCGAGAACGGCATCGAGATGAACGTGCCGCAAGACGTGTTATTGGTGCGGCCGGACGCTGAACGTTAAGCGCGCCCGGCTTGCCCGTCCAGCTATTCCAGCATCTGGCTGACGCTGCCCGTCGCCAGGGCGATGCTCGTGTCGGCCGCACCATAATACATATGGATGGTGTCGCCGTCGGCGGCAATAGTATAGCCGCACGGGAAGACGACGTTGCCCACGTCGCCGCGCTGCTCGTAGCGTTCCTCCGGGCCGAAGAACCACTCATCGCTGCGCTTGATCAGGCGCTCCGTCGTTTCCGGGTCGAATAGCGCCAGATTGTTGTGAAATGGGTTTGTGGGTCTGGATGCTGATGGAATAACGGTTCGCTTGGCGCGTCGTTGACCTCAAAACCTTAACCGATCAATATGAATATAGCGATGGCTATACCCAATAAGTTATTTTTATAGTTAGTGGCCCGCGCGCTCTGCGTTAATTATCCCAGGCTGTGACCAGATCAAGCGCTGCTTTTTCCTCCGCCGACAGCTTCACGTCCGCCCCTTTAACCGTGTCCTCCAGTTGAGCGATGGATGTCGCGCCGATAATGGCTGACGTGATCGCGGGGTTAGCCAGACACCAGGCGATGGCCGTCTGGGCGATGGTCGCGCCGTGGGCGCGGCCGACTTCTTCCAGCTTGTCGACGGCGGCAAAGCCACGCTCGGTCATGAAGCGGTTCTGGACGCCGCCGGCGCGCTTGGAGTCCGGCAACGGCATATCGTGCCGGTACTTGCCGGTCAGGAAGCCGGCCGCCAGCGGGCTGTAGGGGATGACGCCGATGCCCTGATCGAGGCACAAGGGCTGCAACTCGCGTTCGAATTCGGCGCGGTGGACAAGACTGTAGTGCGGCTGCAAGCTATCATAGCGCGCCAGATTGCGCACGTCGCTGACCCACAACGACTTGGTCAGCAACCAGGCCGGATAGTTGGAGCAGCCAACGTAGCGCACCTTGCCGTCGCGCACCAGATCGTCCATGGCCCGCAATGTTTCCTCCAGCGGGGTCTCCCTGTCGGGGGAGTGAGTCTGGTAGAGATCGATGTAATCCGTCTTCAGCCGCCGCAGGCTGGCTTCGACCGCGTTCAGGATGTGGCCGCGCGAGAGGCCCTGGTCATTCGGCCCTTCGCCCATCTTGCCGCGCACTTTGGTGGCGATGATGATGTCCTCGCGCCGGACTGCGCCGCCGGCCAGCCAATTCCCGATGTGGGTTTCGGAGACGCCGCCGGGGTTGCCCTCTACCCAGCGCGAGTAAACATCGGCCGTGTCGATAAAATTAATACCCAGTTCCACGGCGCGGCTCATGATCCGGTGGGCGGTCGGCTCGTCGGTCGACCAGCCGAACTGCATCGTACCCAGACAAATCGGACTTACCTTCAGGCCGGTGCGGCCAAGGCGACGATATTCCATATATTCCCTCTTTTGGATTTATTGATTCGTATCCACCGGTGAGCCAGAGACCCGTTCCGGCGATCTAGACAGAAGTTAACTTACTTTTGCAGAGAAGCCACCAAATCGACGTAGGCTTGCCGCGCGCCGTCCGGCGACATGCCCTTCAACGCCGCCCAGGCGTCATACTTGGCGCGCCCCACCATGTCGAACATACCTGGTCGATTGCCGCCCGCGTCGCCAGACACGGCCTGCTTGTAGAGCGCATAGAGTTTCAACATCGTCTCATTATCGGGACGATTGGGCAGGTTTGTCGCGGCCTGGGTGGCCGATTCGAATTGAGCTTGCAAAGTGTCCATGAGATGCCCCCTGTAAAACGATAATCCCGGACCGGCTCCAAAACCAAAATTGGACTGACCGGCAGCCGGGTTAATTGCCGCCGGCGCGGATCTCTTCCCGCCGCTCCAGTTCCTCCACAGAGTGACCTTCGAACGGATTGTCGGGATTGAAGTAGTTGTAGGCGGCGCGCGAGATTTCCCACAGGAACGGAAAGCTATATTCCGATGACAACCAGTCGCTTTCCGGCTGGGCCAGCAAGGTATAGATCACGAAGTCGCCGCCCGGCGAATAAACGATCCCGGCGTCACCGTGCTCGTTGAAGCTCCAGCCGTGTTTGTGCGACACGGGCACGCTGTCGGGCACGCCGAAGCGAATCAGGTTGCCCTCGACGTTCTGGACCATCAGATCGACAATGGCCTGGCATTCTTCCTGAGTGATCTCGCCCGGATAGACGGCCAACAGACCGCCCTCGCCCTTGGCACAATAATAGATCATCGCCAGCAGGCTGCCGATATCCTCGGCAGTGGTCTGCATGCTGGGGTCGGGCCGGGTGTCGATGGTAGGGTTCTCGTTCGCCGGGGTCGAATAGGTGCTCGGTCGGGACGGAACCGCGGCCGCATCGTACGGAATGGCCATAAAGCTGTTGATCATGCCCATGCGGCGCATCTCTTCGGTCAGCACCGCCGCGCCTTCATAAGTGTTGTCTTCCCCGGCAATAAGGTGGAGTAACAAATTGGCGCTATGGTTGCTGGAGGCCGTGGCCGTGCTGACGAATAGCTCCTGCTCGAAGGCCGTAGGGGGATTATCCAGCACGCGATAAGCCTCCACAAAGATAGCGATCTTCATGATACTGAGCGCCGACACCGCCACATCCGAGTTTATGCGAACTTCTTCACCCGTTTGCAAGTCGAGAATGAAGACACTGGCGAACCCCTCGAAGGCCGCCAGTTGATTCTCGATGGCTTCCTGCAATACCCGCATGTCCCATTCCGGCGCGGGTTCCTCGATTAGGGTCAGGCCCACGCGACGGTCATTGGGGCTATAGAGCGCAGAACGCAGATCGAACATGGTAGCCGTACGATCGGCGATCAACCCCGGCTGGCCCGGCTGAATTTCGCCCGTGTCGGCCAATAGCTGCGGCCCTTGCGCCGGGCGATCCACGAAATCGGCGATCATGTTCAGCTGGCTGCGGAGAGCGGCATCGTCGTGACGAGCTCGAATGTTGACGGTGATCGGCCGGGGCGAGATGCCCACAACGAACTCGGCATATCGTTGCCACATCTCTTGCTTCTCCCATTCCGCCTTGGCCTCGGCCAGCATGCCGTCGGTATCGATGGAGAAACCGATTTCCTGGGGCAGTAATTCGGCCGCGCGCTCTTCGCCGTTATAGACTGAGAGAGGAGCCAGGTAGCGCTCGTTGATCGCTTCGCGCGCGGCGTCCATTGTCAGGCCGCCTACCGGTACGCCGGAGACGACCGTGCTGGGTGGCAGCTTGTCCAGCGCGCGCCAAAACAGGAACCCCTGATACAGCAGGTAGGCCGCGCCCACGACGAAGAGAGCGATCAACAGAATGCGGCGTAGTGCCCTTAACATTGATTATTCTCAGTTATTCGCCGCACTGCCCTCGCCCAGAAAGGGAGCGTCGAAGTTGAAGTAGTTATAAGCCGCGCGAGACACATCAGCGATAAGCGGAGCGCTCAACTCCCACTCCAGCCATTCCGGCTTGTACATGATTTCGACAATGATGTAATCGCCATTGGGACTGAAGATAATACCCGCATCGACATGAGTATCCCCGACCCAGCCATGGCGGTGGGCAATGGTGGTTTCGCTCGGCAAACCTTCTTCGAGAAGGGTGCCGATCTTGTTGCGCTCCATATAGTCCAGCATTTCCAGACATTCGCGCTGCCAGTCGTCGGCCGGAAAAGCCGCGACCAGCGCCCCGCCCTGGCCGGTGGCGCAATAGTAGATCATCGATAACAGAGTGCCAATATCTTCGGCCGTCGTCTGCATGGTGGGGCTGGGATTCGTCCGCAGACCTTCGACGGAATTGCCTGGCGTCTCCGGGGTTTGCTTGCCGGCCGGCATGCCCGCGTCGTAGGGAGCCATGATGAAGGTATTGACCAGACCCAGTCGTTGCAGGCTGGAAGTCACTTGCTCCGCGCCGCCGTAGGGTCCTGCTTCGCCGCCGATGATAGCCAGCAACTCGTTCGCGCTGGCATTGTCAGGGTTAACGACCAGCGTATCGGAGATCAATTGCCGCTGGGACAGGGTCGGCAGTTGGCTAAGCGTGTGATAGGTTTCCAGCACAATCGGGATCTTCATCAGGTCAATGGCCGTCACGGGCACATCGCTGTTGATATTCACTTCTTCCCCGGTTGCCAGATCCATAATAAACACACCGGCCATGCCGCCTGTGTCTTGCTCAAACACTTGGAGGCGATTGACCAGCAACCGGGCAAGGAGGTTGATGTTCGGTCGATCCGGGTCTTTCGGTTCCACAATTAGCCGCGCTTCGCGCAGATTGGGGCGATAGAGGGCCGCTTCTATATCAGCAAAGCTGGCTTCGATATTGGTCTCCGTGCCCGGCGTGCCATACTGGAAGCTCATGCTGCCGGGGACGGGCTGCGGCGGCTGGGCCGGAAGATCGACCAGGCTCTTGATCTCTTCGAGATAGTTGCGCAACGACTCCCGGTTGTGGGTCGCGACGAGCTGCACGGCGCTTACCTCGACCGGCCTGCCCCACAGGAACCCCCAGAAGCCCGACCAGAAATCCTGCCTGGTGCGCTCCTGGTCTGCCTTGGTGAGCATCGTGTCGAAGTCCAGTGTAAATTCAGCCTGGGACGGCATGAGATCGAACTGGTTTTCGCCGTGGTAAAGGGTCACCGGCGCGTCCAGGTAATTCTTCGTCAACTCTGCCCGCGCCTCTTCGGCGTTCATCTGGCCAACATCGACCGACCCGATCTTAAGACCGGTGGGGAAGTCTGTCCGCGTCCCGGCGTACTGGTAGAGCTTGTAGAGCAGGAACAACGAGACCGCCACCATTAGAGAGACGGTGATCCACTGTCCAAGCCCGGGTGATGAGTTACGATTCATACGGATAAATTGCTAACTCTCCGCCAATTTGGCAGATATGACCAGAGGGATGTGGGCGGAGGACTGGCGATGGAGCGACAGGGCGGCAACAATAGCATCCTCCGTAATCGCCCAAAGCGGGTGCGGCAGCCGGTCAAGACTGAACCAGCGGGCCTCGAGGATCTCCGCGTTCAGCCGCATCTGTCCGGGTTGCAGGGAGCCAAGATAAGCCATAACGATATGCGGCGGCGAACTCACGTAAGCCGTATGCACGGGGGGGCCCAAAGACAGATCCAGGCCGATCTCTTCGCGCAACTCGCGAATCAGGCCATCCTCCGGCGCTTCGTTGCGTCCCAGCCATCCGCCGGGCAAACCCCACGGGATAGCGGTATGAAAAACGTGACGAAGCAGCAAAATTTCTCCATCGATATTAAACGTGATCAAGGCCACCCCAACCCGTTGGCGGGGAACCACAAAGCGCACTCCCCAGGCCAGCATCCCATTAAGAGGGTAGCGGCGCACCAAGCGAGCGATTCCCTCTTTCCAGGCGTCGGTTAATTGGACATTCACAGTGCGGTCGCCATCATCACCGCGTCGATCGCGGCCGACGCATAGTACTTTGAATCATTCTTTCAATCCAACAGTATAACAAAAAGGGACATTGATTCCATAGGTCATCATTCCCAGTCATCCTCTTCTCATGTGAGTCATTTGTCGGTTGGGGTCGGGATCGGCCGCAACTTTACGACGACGGGGGCGTATAGTGGCTAAAGTTTAATTGTGGAGGTGGACGGCATGCAGCAAACAAGACTGATGCGCAGCGAGACGGACAGGATGGTCGCCGGTGTATGTGGCGGGGTGGCCGCCTATCTGGGCGTCGATCCGGTGCTGGTGCGCCTGGCATTTGTCATCTTGCTCTTGGCCAGTGGTGTTGGTTTGGCAATTTACATCATCCTATGGGTGGTTATGCCGACGCCGTCGCGCGGCCAGCCCGATATTCGGATTTTATCCGACGATGTGGCCGACGACCCGGCGACCTACAAGACTCGGTTTAGTCCGGCGGCCACCGTCGGCGTGCTGTTGATCTTGTTTGGGGCGTTCTTCTTGCTGAGCCAAATGGGTGGGGTGCCGGGCTATATCTGGCCGATCATCCTGATCGCCGCCGGCCTGTTCTATCTATACAGGCGCGCCCGCTGAGGCGCTTGCTCGCAGCAACAGAGAGAAGGGGCAAGGGAGCGGTGCGTTCTGTTAAGCCATTCTGGCCTGACACGGGCGCGTCGAAGTCTGGCCCCTTTTCGCTTTAAGCCTCTATTTTTCCCCTTCCGGCTGCCCCCGGCGCAGCGTGCCCGGCAGCGCGCGACCGCGCAGGCCGGGTCGGGTTTTCATCTCTTCGCCGTCCGACTCCCAATCCGGCGCAGCCGATGGGCCGAGCGGTTGGTAGAGCGGCAAGGTGATACGAAAAGTCGTTCCTTGCCCGACGGTGCTATCTACTTGAATGGCTCCGCCATGCGCCAGGACGATCCACTTGGCGATGGCCAGACCCAGCCCTGAGCCGCCCTGGGCGCGACTGCGCGCTTTGTCTACCCGGTAGAAGCGGTCAAAAATGTGGGGCAGGTCTTCGGCCGGTATACCGATGCCGGTATCGCTGACGATCAGATTGGCCCACCCCTTTTCCTTGGCCAGGCTCAACCGAACGGCGCCACCCGGCAGCGTATATTTGATGGCGTTATCCACCAGATTGAGCAATAACTGCTTCAGGCGGTCTTCATCTCCCAGGATCACCACCTGATCGACGTCCGTCAGTCCCACGGTGACGGTCTTTTCGATGCGGCTGACTTGCCGGTAGACCTCAAACAAAATATTGTCCAATTCGACCGGCTCATGCCGCAGGGGCAATCCGCCGGTATCGGCTCGCGCCAGCAGAAGCAGGTCGCCCAGCAAGCGGCTCATTCGCTCCATTTCGTCCTGGATGACCGCCATGGACTCCTCGTCATAGCGTCCGAAGCGTTTCATCAGGTCCAGATTGCCGCGAACGCTGGTCAGGGGCGTGCGTAATTCGTGGGAAACGTCGGCCAGAAAGCGCTGCTGGCTGCGAAACAGACGGTCCAATCTTTCGAGGGTCTGGTTGAAGGCCCGTGCCAGCTCGCCGATCTCGTCTGTCCGGTTGCTATGGGGAACGCGCCGGCTCAGGTCGTCGGCGCGGGTGATCTGGCGGGCGACCGTGGCGATATCTTCCAGCGGCCGAAAGACGCTGGAGGTCAGCAAAGCCAGAACCACCAGCGAGGCGATGGCCGCGCCCAGGCTGATCAGCAGCGCCCGACTGAGCACCCGATTGAAGATTTCGAAGTTGTCGAGCAGGCGCGCCACCTGGATGTGACCGATTGGCTGCTGCCGGTTATCAAACACCGGCACTGTGAGGACGCGCAACAAGGTATCCTCGTGGGGCACAAGTCGGTAAATCTCTTGCGTCCCAAGGCTGTCGGCGTCCAGTAAGTCGTCGAATCCGGCCAAATTACTGGACTGGACGACGATCTCCCCTTGCCTGTTGACGATCATCAGAAAGGTGGAGGCAGTCTGCAACGTTGCCAGGTCGGAGGGCAGTGGCATGCGGATGATGCCGTCTGCGCCGACCTCGATATTGCCGGTCATCAGTTCGGCCGCCAGCGAGTAGAGATCGCCGTCGATCTGGGCCAGAAGCTGGTTGCGCGGCAGGATGTAAATAACCAGCGACGACAAGAAATAGACGATGCTGAAGATTAGCGCATAAACCAGCAGCAATCGGTTTTGGATGGACAAGTAGAGGCTATGACTCCTCGCGGAGAACGTACCCGATTCCCCGCACGGTGTGGATCAGCCTGGCCATGTCGCCCTGTTCGGTTTTCTGGCGCAGATAGCGCACATAAACCTCGATGATGTTACTTTCGCCACCAAAATCATAATTCCACACGTGGTCGAAGATCACATCGCGGGTCAGGACCTGGCGGGGATGGCGCATGAAGAGTTCCAGGAGTTCATATTCCTTGGCGGTCAGGTCGAACGTGGCCCCGCCACGCCGCCCCTGGCGCGTACCGGTATCCAGTTCCAAATCGGCAAACCGGAACACCTGCGGCTGGGCCGGCTGGGCGCGCCGCAACAAGGCCCGCACGCGGGCCATCAACTCGTCGAAGGCAAAGGGCTTGACCAGATAATCGTCGGCCCCGGCATCCAGCCCGGCCACGCGATCATCGATCGCTTCTTTGGCGGTCAGCATCAGGATCGGCACGTCGCTGACGGCGCGCAGCCGGCGGCATACCTCCAGCCCGTCCATGCCAGGCAACATCAAATCCAGCAGGACCAGATCGGGCGGATTATCTCGCGCCAGTTCCAAAGCAGTAGGACCATCGGGAGCCGCTTCGACACGATAACCCTCAAAACCAAGGCCGCGCTGAAGAAATTGACGGATACGCTCCTCATCTTCGACGACCAGAATTGTTGACGACATAGATAAACCTCCAACTTGCTATCTCATCATTATAGTATGCTGCATTAGCCAGGCAAACACCATCTCCAGCCATCGGCCAACTGATCCTTTCCTTTAACAAACGTTGTTGACTATGGATGCCTGGGCTACAATTCCCGCCGGTCGGCTGCCGAGCCGCAGGAAGAGGAATGGAAGAACTATACCAGTTGAGTATTGCCCTGGCGACTCTGCTACAGGAAGCGTATCCGCGACTGCTTGGCCTGATGACCATTGTGTCAGCGCTGGGCAGCGAGGAGTTCTTCCTGGTCTTTCTCCCCGCCATCTATTGGAGCATTGACAAACGATTGGGTCGCCAGTTGGGCTACATATTCCTCCTGTCGGCGCTCATCAACAATATGCTCAAGAATATATTCCGCCAGCCGCGACCATTCTGGCTGGAGCCGGACATCAAACAGGGTGACGCTGACGGCTATGGCATACCGAGCGGCCACGTCCAGAATGTGACGGCCGTCTTTCTTCTGTTGGCCGCCTCCGTGCGCCGCAACTGGGCATGGCTGCTCGCACTTCTCTACATTTTGCTGATGGCGCTGAGCCGTCTCTATCTGGGCGTCCACTTTTTGCAGGATATCGCCGTCGGATTCGCGGTCGGGCTGCTGGTGTTCGGGGCGTTTCTCATGTGGCAGCAAACTTTCTTCGACCGTTACAGCAAGCAGATTCTCGGCCGTCGCCTGTTGTTGATGGTCTTGATCCCTATTGTTCTGGCGGTCGTCTACATCGGCGCGCTGCTGCTGCTTGGCCTACCCAACATGGACGCGCCGTGGGCGTCCTTTATCCCCGCCGCCGAACTGAACGGCCACGAGGATGTGGTTTCGACCGTTGCTGGGCTGCTGGGTTTTGGCGTCGGCATCCTGCTGGAAAGCAGCCGTATCCGTTTCCGCGCCGGCGGGCCGATATGGCAGCGCATCATCCGCTACATCCTGGGAATCGGCGTGGCCATTGGTATTTGGGCCGGATTGCGGGCCGTGTTTCCGGCCGAGCCGGCGTGGCTTGCCTTGCCGTTGCGCTTCCTGCGCTATCTCTTGCTGCTGCTATGGGTCACCTATATCGCGCCGTGGTTCTTTGTGAAGTTGCGGCTGGCGTCGGCCGATACGGAATCGGAAGTCCGGGTTACTCTGTAGGCTATGGCCGCTACATTCGAAACCGAACGTCTTCTCCTGCGCCCCTTTAGTCCCGGCGACCTGGTCGCTATTCAGGAGCAGGTGTATTCCGACCCCGATGTGTGCCGTTACTACTGCGGCGCAACTCGCACCAAGGCCAGGACGAAGCGCTGGCTGCACTATCGCATCACCGAAGCCGAATATTCGGATTTCTACGCTTGGGCTGTCGAATTAAAGGAAACGGGCAAAGTCATCGGCTTGGTTCGACTTGGGCCTTATGTCAACAGTTTCGATCGGCCACCAGGAGATACCTTTCCGCCATTCAATTTGGTTGAGGTGGAACTCAGCTTCGCTTTTGGTCAGGCGTTTTGGGGCAAAGGATATGCGCTGGAAGCTTGCCGCCGGATCATCGATCACGCCTTCGTCGATCTTGGACTGCCTCGGCTGTTGGGGGCGGTGGATCAGCATAATCCGCGCTCGGCTCGATTTCACGAGAAGCTGGGCTATCGAGTGACCAGGAGCTTGTTCAATGATGATTACGTCACATTGCTGGAAAATTCCGGAAGCCCTGGCCATTCGGGAACCTGACAGAGTGGCGAAAACAGTTGATTATAGCTGTGAGCGCCACTCATTATATCAGGTGATCCGTTTTTAATGGGCCGTCCGCCGGCTTGCCTGGCCCGCCTCGCCGGTATCAATATGAAGGGGTACCGGCCGGTGAAACCTCACCATTATTTACCTCGTATTACCGGCACGAACGCGACGCCCGGTGGCTCGTTCACCAATTGGCATGCTTCATCCTCCCGATGATCGGCGCAGAACTTCAGAACAGCAGGCCGCACGTCGATTGTCGCCAACACCTGTCCCAGTTCCAGATCGGTAAATCGAATTGACGCCAGTTGGGGCGAGAAGGGAACGTGAAGCGTTGTCTCGCCGCCTGTGAGCCATTCCGCCGGTCCATGGCCCAGGCCTATCTCGGGGTCGACCGTCCCCAATCGGAGCAGGGGATGCCAGACCTGGATGCGCCGGAACGGAAAGTTACCGACATCCAACATTTCCAGTTGCAGCATGGGCGGACCACCGTCCGGCATCGGCGCGTGGCCATAGCGAATATCGACGGCGGTGACGTCCAGCGCCGTTCGGGACGAGAAGGATGTCGTCAGGGAGATGACCTTGTCGGTCGCCGACCAGTCGAATTCGGGCACCGGATCGGCGGGCGAGCCGGCCGCGTATAACGGCTCGGCCGGATTCAGAAGCAGCCGGCAAGAAGCGCCGGCGCACCGGTCGAACAGATAGCTCACCCGCCGAACGTCGGCCCCGTTGAATTCCCCCCGGTCGACCATGATGTCATCCATTGGCGAGTCCGATGTCCACCACCCGTTACCTATGTTGAAGCAAGCCGAGGTATCGCGCGACGGGTCGCCGATGACGACGTCCCATTCCAGCAGCGACTGGATGTCGTTCATACAGGCGCTCTGGCCGGCATACAGATTGGGCAAGGGTGACGGCTGGAAGTAGTGGCTGTCGCAGCAATATTCGTCAGCCAGGCCGAATGGCGAGTGCATCGTCTCGTGGATCATCGTTCGGAACGAGAATGTCTCGGAGCCGAATAGCCGGCTGGCGGGCAAGGCGCAATCGCGGAACTCGTCCATATGCAAGACCGCGCCCGAATCGGCAAAGGTGTAGTCGGCCCCCCAGTTGGCCGGGGCGTTGATACCGAAGCACCGGGTTGTGTCGCCGTCGATGTCGCCGGTGTCCTGGGCTATCCAGAAGTTTATGCGATCCTGGTTGCTCAGGAACAGCCGTTCGCCATAGGCGCGGTCGGCGTCGGGGATTCCGGATGGACTGATCATCTGTCCCCCGAAATAGGCCTCGCGTATGGCCATACGCACCTGAGCCAGATAGCCGGGGTCGGCCGGGTTCGGGAAGCTGTCGATATCGGGCACGAAGACGATATCCACGCGGCTGGGCGATGGGCCGGTGAAGATCACCGGGATGGCGCGCTGCGCCTGGGGCGGCAGGCCCACCTGCACGCGCTTCCAGCCGGTCCACACGACGTCAGCGCCATCCTCCACCCGGCAACCGTAGAAGAGCGAATCGCCGGTTGCGATCGTCGACGTGGCGCACTCGTCATCAAATGTGCAACTGGACGCGGGGGACGCGGTGTTTTGCAGGAATACGTCGATCCGGTCGACAACCTTGGGGCTCATGTTGTCGCTAAGAGCCAGGGCGTCGACTGTGACGTTATTACCGGGTTGGGGCCAGAGCGGATCTTGCAGGCACAAGATGTTCAGGCCCGGCGCGGTCGGCGGCCGATCCGCTTCCACCCGAAACTCAATGCGCGCCGTGTTAAACGTGCCCTGACTGAGCGTGCCCTGGGACACCAGCGTTTGCCCACACCCGCCACTGATACCGCTGCCGGTGACGGTTGCGGCGATGCCGTCAGTCAGGCACTGATCCACATCGACGGTCAGGTTCAAGCTCCTATCGCTTGATGAGGTCAAATCCGCTTCCTGGGCGTTGTTAAAGTCGTCAGCATCCCAGACACCGATGCTCAGGGTAACGACCTCATCGCCGATGGAGTCGTCCATCAGGACAGTGCTCGCAAACTCCCAGGCGGGCGCGATGTCGTCATCGTTGCTGATGACCGGCGATTCCTGGGTCTGCGTGTCGATGCGCACCCGTCCAAAGAAATCAGCGCGATCAAAACCGAACGGGCCGTCGAAGTTATTCGTCGCCACCACGCGTTCGATGGTCACCCGAAAGACGATCCCCGTCGTGGCGGGCATCAGTAGCTCGGGGTCAGGCGATTGTTGATTAGTTATCAACTGCAACGACCCTCCGGAATTCACTCCGGCCTCCGGCCGGGCGCTGTCGATTGGGCTTGCGTTAAGCTCATCGACCAGCAACAGCGATAGAATGCCCAACAGCAAAAAAGACGGAATGATTAATCTGGAGCGAATAGTGGCCCTCATGTTAAACCTCACATCGTGCGCCGGCATAGCACGCGAATTGCCGCGCATCCTATAATCCGCGAGCAGCAATGTCTTCGTCGGCAACAACTGGACAGACCTATCGCGTGACCATTGGTACGTAATACCGTCCGCCAGGCACAACCGTCAGGCTCCACACGCCGGAGACCGACGTCCCGGCATAGACGGTATTCGGCGCGGCGGGATGGAAGGCCATCGTCGCTATTGTCTCCGCGCCGGTGAAACCGTCGTTGAAAGGAGCCCAGTTCTTCCCGCCGTCGATGCTTGTGAAGACACCGTCGTTGTTGTAAACGTAGGCGATGTTGGCATCGGTCGGGCTGAAGACCGGTACGCCGACATTCCCTTGCAGGGTCGTGTTATAGGTGATGCCGTTGTCCGAGCGAACCCAGGAACCGCCCTGATTATCGCTGCGCCAAAGCCCCAGACCGGCGATACTGACCAACAACCGGCCGCTGACCGGGCTGACCACTATACCGCGCACGTTCAAATCCCCTCCGGGCAGGCTATCGTTGATGGGTATCCACGATTGGCCGTCGTTCACGGTGCGGTAAACACCAGCGGGGTTCGTGCCCACGTAGACCGTGCCCGGATCGACCGGATCGGCCGCCAGATCGGTGAACTGCGCCTCGTTCGCGCCCGGCAAACCGCTATTGCGCGCCTGCCAGGGATTGCCGTCGAAAGAACTGTGCATACCAGTTCCGGTCAGGGCATAAATCAGTTTGGGCTGATCAGGATTGGCGTCCAGCGCGATAACGGTCTCGTTGCCGGCGATGCTGCCGTTTGTGGCGTCGGCCCAACTTTGGCCGCCATTGGTGCTCAGCCAGACGCCGGCCTTGTAGAGACCGGCGTAGAGGGTGCTTTGGGCGTCCTGCCGGATGAGCAGCGCATTGACGCCTGTATTTTGGGGCATGTTGGTCGGCAGGCCGGCGCTTGCCGGCCCCCACGTCGCACCCCCGTCATTGCTTCTGAATATCAGGTTAGTGTTGTCTGTCGAGCGTAAGGTTCCAGAGTAGAGAACGGCGCGATTGGTCGGGTGGCCGGCGATCGCGCTGACCGATGGCTCAAAGCCGGCCTGCGGGATGAGCCGGCCCAGGCGCGACCACTCGAACAACCCGGCGTAAACGGGCCAGGCAATGCCCATAAGAATTACCGCTATCACTATTAACGGCAAGGTGGTTCGTTTTATGGATATCATTTGTCTATCTCCTCGTCGCTCATTCTTGAGCAAACGCATAATAACGATTAATTTGGTTGCGGTGGTCACGCCAGGCGTGACAAAAATCGTTACAATTAAGCTAATGGCAGTAACGTGGGAGCTTGCCCTGGAAGAAAACAGGTCTTTCGGTTATTGGGTGCGGCGGCGGCGGAAAGCACTGGATTGGACGCAGGCTGAACTCGGCCGTCGCGTCGGTGCCAGCGCGGCCATGATCCGCAAGATCGAAGCGGATGAACGCCGGCCTTCGAGAGAATTGGCCGAGCTTTTGGCCGAGCATCTGGCTGTGCCGACGGACGAGCGGGAGATGTTTATGCGCGCGGCCCGCGACATCGCAACCGTGTCCACTCCAAAGCTTCCGTCCGGCCCTGTAGCCCCGCCCGCCCCTTCTCAGCCTCCACCCTCCAATCTGCCCGCGCCGATGACATCAATGGTGAACCGCGTTAACGATCTGGCAGCCGTTAACGCCCTGATTCTCCGCGACGATGTGCGCCTGCTGACGCTCCTCGGCCCGCCGGGCATGGGCAAGACGCGTCTGGCCGTCCAGACCGCCCGGCAGGTATTGCCTCACTTTGCCCACGGCGCGTGGTTTGTCGATCTGTCGGCCGTCTTTGATCCCAACCTGGTCTTGCCGTCCATCGGCCTGGCACTGGGCCTGACGTTGGGGTCTGGGCAATCTCCCGACGAGCAACTCAAGGCCGAGCTTCGCGATAGACATATGCTCCTGGTGCTGGACAACTTCGAGCAAGTGGTGGCCGGGGCGGCCCATGGAGTAGCCGCGTTGCTCCGTTACTGTGCGGGGATGAAGATACTGGTCACCAGCCGGGTGCGCCTGGATGTGTACGGCGAGTTTGAATATCCCCTGCCGGCCATGTCACTGCCGCCCCTGAACGA
>WBZM01002523.1_pt1 | contig 15376 bp, 17 predicted proteins | sample 5204271 | NCBI WGS metagenome assembly WBZM01 (sample SAMN12344346, study PRJNA552823) | activated sludge metagenome | biome: Activated sludge suspended growth; feature: Nitrification reactor; material: Wastewater; isolation source: activated sludge from nitrification reactor of wastewater...
TGAACAGCTCGAAGAAATTGCCCTCACGCGGCATCAGCTTGCCGAACAGCATCCCTCACCCCTTCGCGGTCGTCACGCGCTTGTCACACGTTTGTCACGGGCGCGAGTGTAGCCGCCCGCTCAGTCGCGGAAGATGAAATAGACGGCGCCCACCAGACAGAGGCCCGCCCAGAGGAAGTCGAGCTTGAAGGGCTGGTTCATGAAGAACATCGCAAAGGGCAGGAACACGGCCAGCGTGATGACCTCCTGCATGATCTTCAGCTGCGCCAGCGAGAGCCCGCCGGCGAACCCGATGCGGTTGCCGGGCACCTGGAGCAGGTACTCGAACAGCGCAATGCCCCAGCTGATCAGCGCGGCGGTGTACCAGGGCTTGTCGGTCAGGTTCTTCAGGTGCCCGTACCACGCGACGGTCATGAAGACGTTCGACGCGACCAGCAGCAGGATGGTCTGCAGGGTGACCGGGATGCCGTTCATGCGGAGAGCCTCTCGAGGCGTTGGTCGGCCACGGCGGGCAGCAGCGACGCCACCGTGCCGCGGCCGGGGATCTCGAGCTGCGCATCCAGCTCGGCGAGGGGCTGCAGCACGAAGGCACGCTCATGGGCGCGCGGGTGGGGCAGTGTCAGTTCCGGCGTGGCCAGCGCCGTCCCGCCGTGCAGCAGCACATCGAGGTCGAGCGTGCGCGGCGCGTTGCGGTACGGACGCTCGCGGCCGTGCGCCTGCTCGATGGCCTGCAGGCGGTGCAGCAGCTCGAGCGGTGCGAGCCGCGTGCGCAGCTCGGCAACGGCGTTGAGATAGTCGGGCCCGCTCGAATCGATCGGCGCGCTGCGCCAGAGCGACGACCGGCGCGTCAGCTCGGTCTGCGGCATCGCGGCGAGCGCATCGAAGGCCGCGGCCAGCGTGGCCCGCGCGTCGCCGAGGTTGGCACCCAGGCCGACGTAGGCAAGGCTCGCGGCCACGCGGCCTCAGGCGTCGCCGGCAGGCGCTGGCGCATCGGCGGCCGGTTCGGCCGTGCCCGCCCCGGCCGGCTTGCGCCGACGGCGGCGACGCTTCTTCGCCGGCTCTCCGCCTTCGGAGGCGCCACTGCTGACCGCCCCGCCCGACGCTCCCGACGCACCCGAGGTCGGGCGGCGAGCGCCGTCGCGCTCACGTGCCTGTTGGAGCAGCGCCTCGCGCTCTTCGTCGCTGCCCAGCGAATAGTCTTCCCACCACTCGGCCAGTTCGGCGTCGATCTCGCCGGCATCGGCGCGCAGGCGCAGGAAGTCGAAGCCGGCGCGAAAGCGAGGCTGCTCCACCAGCGACGCCGGCGCACGGCCGCTGCGGCGCTCGAAGCGCGGCTGCATCAGCCAGATCTCGCGCATGTCAGCGCCGAGCTTGCCGCGGCCCGAGATGTCTCCGATGCGCGCGTCGAAGACCGCGTCGATCGCCTGCTGCAGCGCCGGAAACGGCGCCTCGCCCTTGGCCTTCACCTTCTGCCAGCGGTCGAGCACGTCGTGCCACAGCAGGCTGGCCAGCAGGAAGCTCGGGGCCACCGGCTTGCCCTCGCCGACGCGCCGGTCGGTGTCGGCCAGCGCCAGCTGCACGAACTTCTCGCGGCCGTCATGGCGGTGCGCCTCGTCGAGCGCCGCGTCGAGCACCGGGAACACGCCGCGGTGCAGGCCCTGCTTGCGCAGCTGTTCGATGCTCGCAAGTGCGTGGCCGGTCTGCAGCAGCTTGATCATCTCGTCGAAGGTGCGCGAGGCCGGCACGTTGTCGAGCAGCGCCGCCATCTCCTTGATCGGTGCGCGCGTCTTCGGCTCGATCTCGAAGCCCAGCTTGGCCGCGAAGCGTACGACGCGGATGATGCGCACCGGATCCTCGCGGTAGCGCGTGGCCGGGTCGCCGATCATGCGCAGCAGCTTCTTCTTCGCGTCCGCCAGGCCGCCGTGGTAGTCGACCACCAGCTCGCGCTGCGGGTCGTAGTACATCGCGTTGACGGTGAAGTCGCGGCGCGCGGCGTCCTCGATCTGCGGGCCCCAGACGTTGTCGCGCAGCACGCGGCCGCTGGCATCGACGACGCTGGTCTTGTCGGCCAGTTCGCTGCGGGACGTCTTCTCGTTGCCCGCCACCTGCTCAGCCGTGGCGTCGATCAGCGCGCGGAAGGTCGAGACCTCGATCACTTCGTGGTCGCGGCCGCGGCCGAACACAACGTGCACGATGCGGAAGCGCCGGCCGATGATGAATGCGCGCCGGAACAGCGACTTCACCTGCTCCGGCGTGGCGCTGGTGGCCACGTCGAAATCCTTCGGGCGCAGGCCCAGCAGCAGGTCGCGCACCGCGCCGCCGACGATGTAGGCCTCGTGGCCGGCCTCGGCGAGCGTCTTCACCACCTTGATGGCGCGCTCATCGACCAGCGAGAGGTCGATGCCGTGCTGCTCCTTCGGCACTTCCATGCGCTTGCCGAGCGCCGCCGCGGCGCCCTGCTTCGCGCCCTTGCCGAGCAGCTTGTCGATGAACTTCTTGATCATTCTTCGAAGAGTCTGAGGATGCGCCAGCCGCGCTCGCGCGCCACCGCTTCAAGGGCGGGCGACGGGTTGGTCGCCACCGGGTCGCTGGCTCGCTCGAGCAGCGGAAGATCGTTCGGGGAGTCGCTGTACACGCTGATGCGCTCGAAATCGCCCCAGCTGCGGCCGGAGGCCGCCAACCACTCGCCGACACGCGTCACCTTGCCCTCGCGGTAGCTCGGCGTGCCCTGGATGCGCCCCGTGATGGTACCCCCCGGGCCGCGCTCCAGCCGCACGGCGATCAAATGGTCGATGCCGAAGGCCTTCGCGATCGGCGCGGTGACGAAGTCGTTGGTGGCCGTGACCAACGCCACCTCATCGCCGCGCTGCAGGTGTTCGCGCACCAGCGCCAGCGCCGGCGGCCGCAGCGCCGGCTGCACCACCTCGCGCATGAACTGCGCGTGCGCCGCTGCCGCGGCCTCGGGCCCGCGCTCGCGCAGCGGCGTGGTGACGAACGCGACGTAGGCATGGATGTCCAGTGCACCGGCCTTGTACTGGGCAAAGAATTCGTCGTTGCGGCGCCGGAACGCCGCCTCCTCGACCCAGCCGAGCCGGATCACGAATTCGCCCCAGGCATGGTCGGAATCGAGCGGCAGCAGCGTCTCGTCGAGGTCGAACAGCGTCAGGTTCACGGCGCGCCCTCCTCGGCGAGCATCGTCTTGAGCATGGGCACGGTGATCGCGCGCTGGTGAACCAGCGAGAAGCGGTCGAGCCGGTCGAGCTGGGCCATCAGCGGCTTGAGGTTGCGCTCGAAGCGCGTCAGCAGGTAGTCCATCACCTCGTCCGAGAGAAACACGCCGCGGCGGTCGGCCTCGCGGCGCAGCGCCGCGCGCATCTCGGCCTCGGCCAACGGCTGCAGGGCGAACACGTGGCCCCACCCGAGGCGGGTGCGAAGGTCCTCGCGCAGCGGCAGGTCCACGGGCGGCAGTCGGCCGGCCGCCGCGACCGGGATGCCGTGCGTGGCCGCGTCGACGAAGAGCGCGAAGGCGGCGTGCTGTCGGGCGTCGTCGAGGGACTGGCAGTCGTCGATCACGGCCAGTGCCCAGGATTCGTCGAGCGTCCAGGGTAGCGGCGCCTCGGCATCGAACCAGCCGCTGCGCTGGCCCTGCGCCTGCAGATCGCGCACCAGCGCTCGCAGCAGGTGCGTCTTGCCGCTGCCGCTGGCGCCCCAGAGGTAGCTGGCGGGCGAGCGCATGGCGCCGCCGCGCAGGTGCACCACGGCGGCCGCGTTGGCACCGGCCAGGAAGCTCGCGAAGCTGTGTTCGGGGCCGTCGCCGATCGCGCCGATGGCCAGCGGTAGTTGCTTCATCCGAGGAACAGCGGGCTGGCCAGATACGCCGCCTTCAGGCGCCGCACCGCCACCACGATCAACGCGCTGACCGGCAGCGCGATCAGCACGCCCGCGAAGCCGAACAGGTGGCCGAAGGCAAGCAACGCGAAGATCACCATCAACGGGTTCATGCCGATGCGCTCGCCCACCAGCCGCGGCGTGAGCCAGAGGCTCTCCACCAGTTGGCCGATGCCGAACACCACCGCCACCGCGATCAGACCGTACCAGCTGGCGAACTGCAGGATGCCGGCCAGCAGCGCCAGCACGAGGCCGAGCCCGAAGCCCAGGTACGGGATGAAGATCGCCAGACCGGTGAACACGCCCACCGGCAAGGCGAGGTCGAAGCCGAACAGCGCCAGGCCGACGCTGTAGAAGACGGCGAGGATCAGCATCACCAGCAGCTGGCCGCGCAGGTACTGGCCGAGCACGCCGTCGCACTCGTCGAGGAAGCCGGTGACGGACTCGCGCAGCCGCGGCGGGATCAGCGCCTGGCTGCGCTCCACCAGGCGCGGCCAGTCGTCGAGCAGGTAGAACAGCACCACCGGCACCAGCACCAGGTTGCCGATCAGCGCCAGCACGATGCTGCCGCCGATGCGTGCCGAGCTGAGCGCAGCGGCCAGCCCGTCCTCGAAATTGGCGTCGAGGTACTTGAGCACGAAAGCCTTGATGCCGGCGATGTCCAGCGAGACCTGAATGCCGAACTGGGAGAGCCACGGCGAAAGGTTCTGGTTCAGCCGGTCGGCCAGCAGCGGGATCTGCTCGCGCAGCAGCGGCAGCTCCTTCGAGATGATGGGCACGATCAGCAGCAGCACCGCCAGCACCACCACCACGAACAGCACCTCGACCAGCAGCACCGCCACGAGGCGCGGCACGCGGCGCGCCGCAAGGCGCTCCACGGCCGGGTGCAGCGCGTAGGCCAGCACGGCGCCGACGATGAAGGGCGTGAGCACCGGCGCCAGCAGCCACAGCAGCGCGGCGGCGGCCAGGGCGATGGCGGCCCAGGTGAGGCCGCGGCGTTGGGCGGGGGAGAGGGTCATGCGGCCGCGCATTCTACGGGGCGGACCCGTGCGCGAACCGCGTCAGTGCAGGCGCGGCGATCCCTGCCGACGCAGCTCGGCCAGGCGCGCCGAGATCGCCTGGTGATCCTGCGCCTCGGCGGCATGCTCGAGATAGTCGGCCAGATCCCCCACCGCGGCGCCGTTCATGCCGAGCTCGGCATAGGCCAGGCCGCGGTCGCGCCGCTCCTCCCAGGCCTGCGGCAGCAGCAGCACCAGTCGGTTGAGCACGGCCAGCAGTCGCGGCCAGTCTTCCGCGCTGCGGTGGATCTCCTTCAGGTTGCGCAGCATGCGCGCGATCACGTCACGCGGCGGCGCCGACTGCAGGAACAGGCCGAGCGGCGCGTCGAAATCGCCGGTCAGGCCGCGGCTGCGCTTGTAGGGCGCGAGCAGTTCGTCGAGTTCCTCGCGCGAAAGCGACTGGCCGGTGAACGGGTCGATCACCACCTCGCCCTGGGCCATCTTCAGCTTGACGAGGAAATGGCCGGGGAAGGACACGCCGCGAGCGTTCAGGCCGATCTGAGTGGCCAGCTCGATGTACAGCACTGCCAGAGTGATCGGGATGCCGCGGCGCGTCGACAGCACGCGATGGAGGTAGCTGTTGGCCGGGTCGTAGTAGTCGTTGACGTTGCCGGCGAAGCCCAGCTCGTGGAAGAAGAAGCGGTTCAGCCAGCGCAGGCGCTGCAGCGGCACCGCGTCGGCCGGGATGCGGCGCTTGAGCTTCTCGGCCAGCGCGTCGATTTCGGCCAGCACGGCCTCGATGTCGAGGTCGGGGTATTCGTCCTGCGCGAGGGAGACCGCGGCTTCCAGCAGCGGCAGGCTGGCGTCGTCGGCCACCAGCGAGGCGAAGTACTCGAGCACGCTGGGCGGCTCGAAGTGCAGCGGAGCGGCCATGCAGCCAGTTTAGCCGCGGCGGATGATTTGTCGAAGCTTGAGCCCGCTGGCCAGCAGCACGGCGAAGTACACCGCCACGGCCGCCGCGATGCAGCCGGCCAGCCAGCCGATGCGCAGCCAGGGCTGGGCGCGCAGGCCGATCCAGTCGATGGCGTGCGACGCCCAGGCCAGCAGCGCGCCCATCGCCACGCAGCCGAACACCACGCGCGCCGCGAAGGCCGGCCAGCCCGGCTCCGGCGTGTAAAGGCCCTGGCGGCGCAGTCCGACGAACAGCCAGGCCGCGTTCACGAGCGCGCCCAGGCCGATCGACAGCGCCAGCCCGGCATGGCCGAGCTTCGGCACGAACAGCAGGTTCATCGCCTGCGTCAGCACGAGCACGACGACGGCGATGCGCACCGGCGTGCGGATGTCCTGGCGGGCATAGAAGCCCGGCGCCAGGATCTTGACGCCAATCAGGCCCATCAGCCCGACGCCATACCCCATCAGTGCCAGCGATGTGCGCTCGACGTCCCGCGGCGTGATGGCGCCGTAGTGGTACAGCACCGCCACCAGCGCCTGCGGGAACACCAGCAGCGCCACGGCGCAGGGCAGCGCCAGCAGCAGCGTCAGGCGAAGCCCCCAGTCGAGCAGCCCGGAGTAGCGCGCCGACTCGCCGGTGGCCTGCGCGGCCGAGAGTTGCGGCAGCAGCACCACGCCGAGGGCCACGCCCAGCAGCGCGGTGGGGAACTCCATCAGCCGGTCAGCGTAGGTCAGCCAGGACACCGCGCCCACGCCCTGGTGCGAGGCGATCTGGGTGTTGATCAGCAGCGAGAGCTGGGCCACCGAGACGCCCAGCAGCGCCGGCGCCATCTGCCCGAGCACGCGGCGCACGCCGGGGTGGGCGAAGGCGGCGCGCAGGCTCGAGGGCGTCAGGCCGATGTGCGGCAGGCAGCCGATGCGCAGCAGCGCCGGCACCTGCACGGCCAACTGCAATATGCCGCCCAGCATCACGCCGACGGCCAGCGCGTAGATCGGCTCGATGCCCCGCGCCTTCAGCTGCGGCGCGAGAGCCCAGGCCGCGGCGATCACCGCGAGGTTGAGCAACACCGGCGTTGCCGCCGGCACGGCAAAGCGCTTCCAGGTGTTCAGGATGCCGGCCGACAAGGCCACCAGCGACATGAAGCCGATGTACGGGAACATCACCCGCGTCATCAGCACGGCATCGTCGAAGCGCTGCAGGCCCGAGGCAATGATCCAAACCACCACCGGGGAAGCAACCACGCCGACAGCACAGGTCAGCAGCAGCGCCCAGAACAGTGCCGTGGCGACGGCATCGACCAGGCGGCGGGTGGTCTCGTCGCCCTCTCGGGCGCGGGTTTCAGCGAGGATGGGGACGAAGGCCTGCGAGAAGGCGCCCTCGGCGAACAGTCGGCGCAGCAGGTTCGGGATGCGGAAGGCCACCTGGAAGGCGTCCATCGCCCCGGAAGCGCCGAAGGCGGCGGCCACGATGGCCTCGCGGGCCAGTCCCGTGATGCGCGAGGCGAGCGTGAAGAGGGAGACGGTGGAGGCGGCCCGCAGCAGGTTCATGGGGGGCGTCGAGAGCGGGGCGGATTATAGGCAGCGGTTTATGCTATATTCGCGGTCTTTGCCCCACCCAGGACAGACGCTACAGCATGGCCACCTCTTCCAAAGCCAAGAAGACCGTTCGCATCGCGTCGGGCCGCAAGCGCGCCCGCCAGGACGTCAAGCTCAACGCCGCCAACACCGCGCTGCGCTCGAAGTTCCGCACCGTCGTGAAGAACGTCCAGAAGGCCGTCGTCTCCGGCGACAAGACCAAGGCGACCGAGATCTTCAAGGCCGCCCAGAGCGTGATCGATTCCGTGGCCGACAAGGGCCTGTTCCACAAGAACAAGGCCGCCCGCCACAAGAGCCGCCTCGCGGCCAAGATCAAGGCGCTCGCCGCCGCCTGAGTCACATTCCTGGGGTGGAACACGAAGGGCCCGCGCTGCGGGCCCTTTGTCATTTCAACGGCGTCTTCGCCGTGTCGGGCTCGGGCAGCAGGCAGGCTTCGCTGGTCTGCAGGTGGTTGTCGCGCGCGAAATGCATGACGAAGTCCCAGGCCATGGGTTCGACGTCGCGCAGCGCCTCGTTGACGATCACGCACTTCACGCCGTTGATCACGCGCGGCACGCAGTACGGCGAGTAGCCGATGAACGCGCTGATGCCGCCGTGGCGCATGCCGTCCGGCCGGAAGCACGACATCGCGCCGGCCAGGCGCTCGGCCCAGTCGCTCGGCCGGAAGGTCTTGCCCTCGAGGGTCACGCCCTGGATGAAGATCTGGCGGGGTTTGTGGACAGTCATGCGGGAGGTGTCTTGCCGGCCGTTCAGCCACCAGGGAGGCTCGGCCCACAGCAGCCGACGGTCGGCCGCCATGATTGTGCCGTCTTTGTGCTGCAGCGCAGCAAGAGCAATGCCGGGTTCGATCGCGCCCATGGGCCGTTATCGGCGCCTCGGGGGCGACCCTTAGAATCCCCGCTCGCCTTTGGCGCTGGAGAACGCGATGAATGCCCCGGAAAAGCTGCCTGCGAGCCCCGAGCCGCACGTGATGAAGACCTACGGCCGGCTGCCGATCGCGTTGTCGCACGGCCGAGGCTGCTGGGTCTGGGACACCGAGGGCCGCAAGTACCTCGACGGCCTGGGCGGCATCGCGGTGAACACGCTGGGGCATGCGCACCCCAAGCTGGTGCCCGCGCTGCAGGACCAGGTCGCGAGGCTGATCCACAGTTCCAACTACTACCTCGTGCCGCTGCAGGAGCAGCTGGCCGCCAAGTTGTGCGAGCTGTCGGGCCTGACCAACGTGTTCTACTGCAGCACCGGCCTGGAGGCCAACGAGGCGGCGCTGAAGATCGCGCGCAAGTTCGGCCACGACAAGGGCATCGAGCGCCCGGAGATCGTCGTCTACGAGAAGGCCTTTCACGGCCGTTCGATCGCCACGCTGTCGGCCACCGGCAACCCGAAGGTGCAGGCCGGCTTCGGGCCGCTGGTGGAAGGCTTCCCGCGCGTGCCGCTGAACGACATCGGCGCGCTCGAGACGCTTGCGGCGTCGAACCCGAACATCGTGGCCGTGTTCCTGGAGGTGATCCAGGGCGAAGGCGGCATCAACCCGGCCACGGTCGACTACCTGCGCGCGGTGCGCCAGCTGTGCGACGACAAGGGCTGGCTGCTGATGCTCGACGAGGTGCAGTGCGGCATCGGGCGCACCGGCAAGTGGTTCGCGCACCAGTGGGCCGGCATCCGCCCCGACGTGATGCCGCTGGCCAAGGGCCTGGGCTCCGGCGTGCCGGTGGGCGCGGTGGTGTGCGGCCCGCGTGCCGCCGGCGTGTTCGGCCCCGGCAACCACGGCACCACCTTCGGCGGCAACCCGCTGTCGATGCGCGCCGGCGTCGAGACGCTGCGCATCATGGAAGAGGAAGGCCTGCTGGCCAACGCCGAGCGCGTCGGCGCCGCACTCAAGGCCGGGCTTCAGCGCGAGCTCGCCGGCGTGGCGGGCGTGGTCGAGGTGCGCGGCCAGGGCCTGATGCTCGGCATCGAGCTGGCCCGGCCCTGCGGCGACCTGCTCGGCCGCGCGGCCCAGGCCGGCCTGATGCTCAGCGTCACTGCCGACAGGGTGGTGCGCCTCGTGCCGCCGCTGATCCTCTCGGAAGACGAGGCCGCGCAGATCGTGGCGATCCTCTGCCCGCTGATCAAGACCTTCCTCGCCGAGCCGGCACAGTGACGCGGACGCCGTGAAGCCCATGAAACCCGGCATGAGCCTGATGAAGCACTACCTGCAGTTCAAGGACTTTCGCGCCGAGGAGTACGCCTACCTCTTCGAGCGCACCGCGATCATCAAGAAGCGCTTCAAGAACTACGAGAAGTACCAGCCGCTGGTCGACCGCACGCTGGCGATGATCTTCGAGAAGGCCAGCACGCGCACGCGCGTGAGCTTCGAGGCGGGCATGTATCAGATGGGCGGCTCGGTGGTGCATCTCACCACCGGCGACAGCCAGCTCGGCCGCGCCGAGCCGATCGAGGACAGCGCGCGCGTGATCAGCCGCATGGTCGACATCGTGATGATCCGCACCTTCGAGCAGACCAAGCTCGAGGCCTTCGCGGCGCACTCGCGCGTGCCGGTCATCAACGGCCTGACCAACGAGTACCACCCCTGCCAGATCCTGGCCGACATCTTCACCTTCATCGAGCACCGTGGCTCGATCCAGGGCAAGACGGTCGCCTGGGTCGGCGACGGCAACAACATGGCCAACACCTGGCTGCAGGCGGCCGACGTCCTCGGCTTCACGCTGCACGTCAGCACGCCTTCGGGCTACGAGATCGACCCCAAGCTCGCCGGCGTGGCCCACCCCGACTGCCTGAAGACCTTCCGCAGTCCGATCGCCGCCTGCGAGGGCGCACACCTCGTCACCACCGACGTCTGGACCAGCATGGGCTACGAGGCCGAGAACGAGGTGCGCATGAAGGCCTTCGCCGACTGGTGCGTCGACCGCCAGATGATGTCGGTGGCGCAGCCCGACGCGCTGTTCATGCACTGCCTGCCCGCGCACCGCGGCGAGGAGGTCGAGGCCGAGGTCATCGACGGCCCGCAGTCGGTGGTCTGGGACGAGGCCGAGAATCGCATGCACGTGCAGAAGGCGCTGATGGAATACCTGCTGCTCGGCCGCATCGGCTGAACGACGCGACGCGCATGAAGTTCGCCCTCATCACCGACCTGCACGCCAACCGCGAATCGGTCAGCGCGGTGATGGCCCACGCCGCCACGCAGGGCATCGACCGCTACGCCTTCCTCGGTGATTTCGTCGGCTACGGCGCCGACCCGGGCTGGGTGGTCGACCGCGTGCGCGAGCACGTCGAGCGCGGCGCGATCGCGGTGATGGGCAACCACGACGCCGCCGTCGTGCAGGGCCCGCTGCCGACGATGATTCCCGAGGCGCGCCAGGTGGTGGAGTGGACGCGCGAGCGGCTCGACGCCGAGCAGCTCGCCTTCCTCGCCGCGCTGCCGATGTCGGTGACCGACGCCGACCGCCTGTTCGTGCACGCCAACGCCTTCGCCCCGTCGGAATGGGCCTACGTGCTCGGCCGCATGGAGGCGGTGCGCAGCCTGCAGTCGACGAACGCGCGCTTCACGTTCTGCGGCCACGTGCACGACCCCAAGCTGTTCCACCTCACCGGCACCGGCAAGATCGGCGACTTCGTGCCCAGCGACGGCATGCCGATCCCGCTGTCGGAGCAGCGCCGCTGGCTGATCATCCCCGGCTCGGCCGGCCAGCCACGCGACGGCAACCCGGCCGCCTGCTACGCCACCTTCGACACGGCCGGCAGCACCCTCACCTACTTCCGCGTGCCGTACGACACCGAGGCAGCCGGCGCGAAGATCCGCGCGGCCGGCCTGCCGCAACGCCTCGCCCGGCGTCTCGAACATGGCGAGTGATCCCGGAGAACTGCCGACCTCCAGTGCCGGCCGGCGCCTCGAGCCCGGCGAGGTGATCGACGGCTTCCGCCTCGAGGAGCACCTGCACCAGGGCGGCATGGCGCACCTGTGGCGCGTGACGCGCACCGACGGCGGCGACGCTTCGCCGCTGATCATGAAGGTGCCGCGCATCAAGGGCGGCGACGACCCGGCCACCATCGTCGGCTTCGAGGTCGAGCAGATGATCATGCCGACGCTGTCGGGCCCGCACGTGCCGAAGTTCGTCGCGAAGGGAGACTTCACGCGCCAGCCCTACATCGTGATGGAGCACATCCCCGGCACTTCGCTGCGTGCGCGCTTCGACGCGGCGCCGCTGCCGCTGGACGAGGTGATCGAGATCGGCAGCCGCGTGGCCACCGCGCTGCACGAGCTGCACCGGCAGCACGTGATCCACCTCGACATCAAGCCGAGCAACATCATGTTCCGCCCGACCGGCGAGGCGGTGCTGGTCGACTTCGGCCTGTCGCGCCACGACCGCCTGCCCGACCTGCTCGACGAGGAGTTCGAGCTGCCGATGGGCACCGGCCCGTACATGTCGCCCGAGCAGATCCAGTTCGTGCGCAACGACCCTCGCAGCGACCTGTTCGCCCTCGGCGTGCTGATGTACCACCTGGCCACCGGCGAGCGGCCGTTCGGCAACCCGAACACCGTGCGCGGGCTGCGCCAGCGCCTGTTCCGCGAGCCGGTGCCGCCGCGCGTGCTGCGCCCCGAGATGCCGGCCTGGATGCAGGAGGTGATCCTGCGCTGCCTCGCGGTGCAGCCCTCGGATCGCCACCAGACCGCCGCGCAGCTCGCGTTCGACCTGCAGCACCCCGAACAGGTGAAGCTCACCGAGCGCGCCGAACGGGTCCAGAAGAGCGGCGGCCTGACCACGCTGAAGCGCTGGTTCTCGGCGATCGGCGGCGAGCCGGTGGCGATCGCCAGCGCGGCCGAGCAGACCGAGCGCAGCCCGATCATCCTTGCCGCGGTCGACGTGGCCGGCGCCACGCCGGCGCTGCTGGAGGCGGTGCGCCACACCGTGCAGCGCCTGTTGCAGACCGAGCCCGGCGCGCGGCTGGCCTGCCTCGCGGTGATGAAGACCAACCGGATCGCCACCGACGAGCTGATGGAGGCCGACGGCAGCAGCAAGCACGTCAACCTGCTGGTCAAGCTCAAGCACTGGGCGCACCCACTGCAGAAGGCACTCGAGCCGCAGGCGCGCGAGCTGCAGGCCGGCCGCGTGACCTACCACGTGCTGGAGGCACCCGATGCCGCTGGCGCAATCGTCGACTACGCGCGCAAGAACCAGGTCGACCACGTCGTGATGGGCGCGCGCAGCAGCGGCGGCCTGCGGCGCTACCTGGGCAGCGTGTCGGCCGAGGTGGTGGCGCAGTGCGACTGCACCGTCACCGTGGTGCGCGCCGCGTCGGAAGACTGAGGCGCCGCGTGACGGACAACGCCTGCACGCGCTGCGGCGCCTGCTGCGCCAGCTTCCGCGTCGACTTCGCGGTCGAGGAGCTCGAGGGCCACGGCGGCTGCGTGCCCGAGGGGCTGGCCGCGCCGCTGAACGACTTCACCGCCCGCATGCGCGGCACCGACCATGCCACGCCGCGCTGTGCCGCGCTGGTGGGGCGCGTCGGCGAACGGGCGCACTGCGGCATCTACGAATGGCGCCCGTCGCCGTGCCGCGAGTTCGGCCTGCGCGCGCCGCTGGGCCTGGGCGACGAGGCCTGCGCCCGCGCCCGCGCGCGCCACGGCCTGCCGCCGCTGCCGGGCTGAACGGCTCACGCCGCGGCCTGCGGTGCGCGCAGGCGCGGACCGGGCCGCTGCAGCGCGGCCTGCCACTCGGCCAGCAGGCGCTCGTCGTCGCGCGCCTCCTGCACCTCGAGGCCGCGCTGCAGTTCGCGGCTCGACTCGTACCAGCCGGGGCCGACCGCCGCCTCGTCGTCGCCGGGCGGCATCATGCGGAAGCGGCGCAGGAACAGTTCTTCGGAAGCGCGTTGCCGGCACAGGTCGGCGATGCGGGTCATGAAGCGGGCCATCGTGTCCTCCAGCGGTGAATCGCTGGCAGGCAGTGTTCCGGCGCACCCGGCGCTGCACCATCGCCCTCGCGTGTCACCCGGGCGACGCCCCTCCTGCGCTTCCCCCGGCCGGGGGCCCCGGTCTCAGGCCTCGACGGGCACCACGCTCACCGCCACGTCCATGACCTGCGTGCCACCACCGAGGATCACGCCGCGCAGCGGCACCACATCGGCGAAATCGGCGCCCCAGGCGAGCGTGATGTAGCGTTGGTCGGCGAGCTGGTCGTTGGTGGGGTCGAACTCCACCCAGCCGTGCCGGGGCGACCAGGCCGCCACCCAGGCGTGGGAGGCGTCCACCCCCATCAGGCGGGGCTGGCCCGGCGGCGGGTCGGTGAGCAGGTAGCCCGACACGTAACGCGCCGGCAGGCCCCAGGCGCGCAGCGCCGCGAGCATCAGGTGGGCGAAGTCCTGACAGACGCCGCGGCGCTCGCGCAGCACCTCGTCGACCGAGGTGCTGACCGTGGTGGCGCCGGGCTGGAACTCGAACTCGTCGTGGATGCGGTGCATCAGCGCGGAAACGGCCTCCAGCCAGTCCGCGCCCGCGACGAGCGAGGGGGCCGCATACCGTCGCGCGGACTCCGACAGCGGCAGCAGCGCGGTGGCCTGCGTCAGCCGCACCGCGTCGAGGTCGGGCGGTGCGCCGGGTCGCATCAGCGCATCGCGCACGCCCTCCCAGGGCTGCGCTTCACCGCCCACCAGCTGCGGCCGGGCGCCGAGCTCCACCTCGGCCTGCATGCGCACGCGCAGCCGGCGGTGCGCACCGTGCAGGCCGAAATGCGTGACGGTATTGCCCCAGGCGTCGGGGCCGTCGTGGCGCTCGTCGGGGCGCGGGTCGATCTCGATGGCGTGCGCGAGCAGGCGCTGCCACGGCAGGCTGCGCGGCGTGAGGCGGGCGCGCTGCCACGACTGCGAGACCGGCGCGTCGTAGGCGTAACGCGTCTCGTGCTCGATGCGGTAGCGGACCGCCTTCATCGGGCGCTTCGCCGGGCCGCCCCAAGAGGCGACCTCGCCCCCTCGGGGGGCCGCGAACGACGTGAGCGTGGGGGCACCATCACGCCACCAAGCTGAGCACGCTGCGCGAGGCCGCGTGCGAGAAGAACTTCAGCGTCAGCTCGTCCGACACGCTGCCGGCGATGCGCTGCAGCTGGTCGAGCAGCGCCGCGAGCGCCTCGCTCTCCGGGTGCAGGTCGGCCGGCGTCAGCGCCGCCAGCGCGCTGCGGCCGGGCGCCACCACGTCGCTCGCGAAGCGGCCATGGCGCGCCTCGAGCTTCTCCACGTACTCGGCCAGGCCCTTGAGCTGGAAGGCCAGCGAGCGCGGCACGAGCTCGTCGCGCACCAGCAGATCGAGCACCGGCAACCACTCGGGCGCCACCAGGTAGCGCGAGCGGTAGGTCACCGACGAATCGGCCCATTGCAGCAGCCACTCGAGTCCCTGGTCGCGCCCCTCGCGCGTGGCCACCTGCAGCGCGGCGGCGAGGTTCCAGAGGCGCTCGATGCGCCGCCCCATCGAGAGAAAGCGCCAGCCGGTGCCTCGCGTCATGCCGTCGAGCACGAAGCCCGACAGCGTGACCATCGCCGTCACGCCGCGGTCCAGCCAGGCCAGCGCGAGCGGGAGCCGCATCGTCGTCGACGCCGCCTGGCGCTGGAACACCGGGTCGGCGATCAGCTGGTTGATGGTGCGCCAGTGGTCGGCCGACATGCGGTCGCGCAGGCTGAAGGCCACGCGCGACACCTGGCGCAGCCGCTCGGCCAGCGCGCCCTCCGGATGCGTCGCGGCGCGCAGCAGCGCGAGCGCCGCATCCTCGCCGGCGAGGTCGGCCTCGACCAATCCCAGCCGCACGCACAGCGCCAGCGCCGCGTTGCCGCCATCGCTGCCTTCCTCGTCGAGCTGCGCCTCGATGGCCACGCGCAGCAGGCGCATCGCGGCATCGGCGCGCTCGCCGTAGCGTCCGAACCAGAAGAGGTTCTCCGCCGTGCGCGACGGCAGGTTGGCC